>ENA-UOOI01001375-UOOI01001375.1-fermentation-metagenome-genome-assembly--contig:-NODE-1375-length-25650-cov-10.810861_pt1 | contig 25650 bp, 24 predicted proteins | sample MGYA00245779_ERZ724027 | MGnify/ENA primary metagenome ERZ724027 (study PRJEB28704, sample SAMN03018318) | fermentation metagenome | biome: anthropogenic terrestrial biome; feature: soil...
GGTCCTCGACCTGATCGCCCATATGCATAAGGTCGACCACGAATAAGGATCGGCTCTGAAAAAAAGCCTTGGAAGTTCTGATCGTTCGACCGCAGGGCAATACAGACACCTCCTGTCAAAGCGTTTTATGCTTTGACAGGAGGTGTCTTTTCTGTATCAAATTTTATATAACAGAGTAAAAAAAATAGGAGATAACCGGCCTTATATTACAGCAATTCCATTTCAATTTGCGAAAGATGATGTGTTTCTCCCCCCGAAGGCGGGGAAAAAACACAAACCCAATTGCATAATCAACTGGAAATGCTGTAGTGGGATAACCCAAGTAAAGGGAACCCGAAGAATGAGCTATTTTGTACCGGTGCCGTGGAAAAGGGTCTTGCTGTCGGCTGCAATAGGATTGCTCTGCGTAAGTTCCTCTATAATTTTTCCCTATGATTGATGAAGCCCTTGAAAACCGTTAAAAACAAAATTTTGACGTCCAGCAGAAACGTCCAGTTTTCTATGTAATAGATATCGCACTTGATCCGCTCTTCGATGGAAGTATCCCCGCGCCAGCCGTTGACCTGCGCCCAGCCTGTCATGCCGGGCCGGACGAGATGTTTGAGCATGTAAAGCGGGATTTCCTCTTTGAATTTGTCCACGAAGAAGGGGCGCTCCGGTCTGGGGCCGACCAGGCTCATATCGCCTTTCAGCACGTTGACCAGCTGCGGAAGCTCGTCGATGCTGAATTTGCGGAGAAACGCGCCGAATTCCGTGCGCCGCCCGTCTTTTTCCGCGCTCCATGCGGTCATGTCTCCGCCGTTGCCGTCCACCCTCATGGACCGGAACTTATACATCTGAAACGGGCGCTTGTTTTTGCCGATCCTCTCCTGCCGGTAAATGACCGGCCCCGGGGAAGATAGCCGGACTCCGACCGCCGCCAACAGCATCAGCGGTGAGAAAAGGACCAACGCGAGGAAGGAAGCCGCAAAATCGAAGGCCCTTTTGCAGAAGCTGTTCAGCATGTTATCCAGCGGAACTTTCTGGATATTGATCAGCGGCATTCCTTCCACTTCGTCGATATACGGCTTGGTGGGAAGATATTTGGTGTAGAATGGAAGGAGATTCGCCTTGACCCCCGCTTTTTCGCAGGCTTCGATGATGCCGTCCAGTTCCGCGAACTCATTGTAGTCCAGCGATATGATCACTTCGTCGATGCTCTTGCTTTCCAGCAGGGAGGGGAGCGTCCCGAATCCGCCGGCATACGGAATTTTCCTTCCCGCCAAATTGATCCTGCTGTGGCTCAGATATCCGATGAAATTCAACCCAAGGCTCCGGTTGGCCGAGACCCTGTCGTAAAACTCGGCGGAAACTTCGTTCCACCCGACCAGCAGAAGGTGTTTTAAGTTATATCCTTTTGCCCGCATCCGGCGCAGAAGCTTCCGCAAAACGATCCGGATGGCCGAAGACAGGGCGGTGTTCACGGCGCCGAATAGCAGGATGACCATCCGGGAGACATGGACCTCTTTTAGGAAAAACAGCAGGACGAAAACGAAAACGACGCCGATAAAGTTCGCCTGAATGATTTTTCCCGTTTCAGTCAGCAGCGACTTATGCCGGAACGAATCGTGAAGCCCCAGATAATGGTAGATCAAGAAATAGACCGGGACAATATATACCATAATATGTAAATAGTAATCCAGGCCTATATAAAAGGTACCCTCATAGTTCGAAAAGTGCAAAATGAAAGCGAGAAAGACCGAAAGCACGCATGTGGCCGCATCAATAACGGCGAGCAGCGAATTCAGAATCTTTTGATTTTCCTTGATCATGAAAAATCCCTCAAAATCTGTAATATCCAATCCATTATAAAGGCTTGCACTGCGCAATGCAAGACGAAGGGATAAAGTATATGGAAAATCATTGCTAAACGTTGTATTTATTATCGGGAAATGTTATACTTTAAATGTTTAATTTGAAAAGAAGGGGAAGCTGCCTGTCATGCTGGCTTATAATCTGCTTTTGCTGGGAATCCTTCTTTTTGGGATATTTTTTTGTGAAATAAAGAAGAGCAGCCGAAATAATCTTATCTTTTTAATTTTTGTTTCCGCCGCGATGATCGTGCTGTCCTATCTGCGGGCGGACACCGTCGGCATCGATTATCCGCAGTACGCCGCCTATTTTTCCCAGGTGCGGAACGGCGGATGGGCTTTCCTGATCAGCGGCGAGAACGGGTATCGCATCGAGCCGAGCTACAGCTTATTGAACTTCCTTGTGTCCCGGTTCACGGGGGATATCCATATTTTCATGCTGGCCGTGTCGATCCTCACGGTCGGCCTGACGGCTCTGCTTCTCTACAAATATTCTCCCATCCCGTGGATCGGCATGTTCGTCTTCGTCAGCTTTGGGTTCTTCGGCAACTCCCTCAGCTTCCTGCGGCAGTCGATTGCCATTTCCATTCTGCTGTTTGCGATTCCTTTCTTGAAGAAGAAGAAATTTTTACCCTATTTTCTCATTATTCTGCTGGCCGCCAGCTTCCATAAAGCAACCTTGATCATGATCCCCGTCTATTTCCTCGCGCACCTAAAGGTAAACTGGAAAACCTTAACCGCTTATGCGGTCGCCACGGGGCTGGTGATGGGATTCAGCTGGCAGCTGTTCAATTTCATCACCCAATACGTCTACCAGCATTACGCCACGGAACAGGGCATGTATTTTATGATGGGGCGTAACTGGCAGACGGCCGCCGTTCCGGTGATCACGATGGCGGTCATTTTAATTCTGAAAAACTTTATTTTGAAGCGCGATCCCGAAAACATCGTGCTGATCAATTTTTCCGTCTATTCCGGTTTGCTTTATATCATGACCTGCCAGCACTTCCTGTTTCAGCGTTTCGGCATGATGTTCTTCACCTCCGCCGTCCTGCTGATCCCGGAACTGCTCGCCAGCGTCGGCGTGGAAAGCGTCCCGGCGGAAGCGATCCAGACCGGGAGCCTGAAAACGTATAAAAACAAAGGCATGAAGAAAAGAGCCCTGCAGGAACGGCGGCAGGTGAAAAGCGAATGGAACATGCACCGGTCGATCTACTATTACTCCGTCGCCGCGCTCGTTTTCATCGGCTTTATCTACCATGTTTGGATTTTGCTTCAGAACAGGATCAATCTGATCCCTTATGTGACGTTCTTGAAGAAATGAAGACGGTGAAATATGGACCTCTCCATTATCATGATCAACTACAACACGAAGCAGTTGACACAACGGGCGGTCTTCTCCGTCTTTGCCTGCCGCCCCGCGCTAAAGTTTGAGATCATCGTTGTGGACAACAGCGAAGACCCCGCCGAGCGGTATTCCGACTTCAGGCCGGGCGTGACGGTGCTGGGCGGCATAAAAAACCGCGGGTTCGGCAATGCGTGTAACGTCGGCGCCCGCCGTGCGTCGGGGAAATACCTTCTGTTCCTCAATCCCGATACGCTGATGCACCCCGGCACGCTGGAAGAGAGCGTAGGTTATCTCTCTTCGCATCCGCAGGCGGGGGCGCTCGGTGTCCGGACCCTGCTGCGGGACGGGACCCTGGACCATGCCTGCAAACGTGGATTTCCCACACCTTCAGCCGCGTTTTATTATTTTACCGGGCTGGACAGGATTCGGCCCGCGAGCCGAAAGTTCGGCGCCTACCGGGCGACGTATCTCAATGAAAAAGCCGTCGGCGAGGTGGATTCCGTGGCAGGCTCGTTCCTGATGATGCCGAAAGACGTTTTTTTTATGCTGCACGGCTTTGACGAAGCTTTTTTCATGTATGGGGAGGACCTGGACCTCTGCTTCCGCTTAAAACAGCTTGGCTACCGGGTGGTGTATGACGGGAAAGTTTCCATCACGCATCTCAAAGGGCAGAGCGGCCTTCACACGCGGTCGAAAACGGTAGCTTTTCACTTTTACAACGCTATGAAGCTGTTTTACCGGAAACATTACCAAGCGAGCTATCCGGCCGTTGTGAATGCGGCGGTCTTCTGTGCCATTGAGCTGAAATACCGGGCGGCGCTTGCAAAGATCGAACGGTGCGGGATTCGGAAGAACCCGGGCCCCTCTTGATATCAATTTCCAATTATTATATACTTATTATTAGGATAGCTTTGGGCTGGGATACCGGCAGGATCGGATGCCTTTTCGGTTGGGGGTCGCTGTTTTTATTTTTTCGGCAATTTGGTTAAGGTGGGGAAAAAATGAAAGGAATCGTTCTTGCCGGAGGTTGCGGGACAAGGCTGTACCCGCTCACTCTGGTGACTTCAAAGCAGCTCCTTCCGGTTTACGATAAGCCGATGGTTTACTATCCGCTTTCCACTCTGATGCTGGCCGGCATTCGGGACATCCTGATCATCTCGACCCCGCACGATCTGCCGAATTTCAAAGATCTTCTGGGGGACGGGAGTGATCTGGGGCTTCGGCTCTCCTACATAGAGCAGCCGTCTCCGGGCGGGCTGGCGCAGGCCTTCCTTCTCGGAGAAGAATTTATCCAAGGGGATCGGTGCGCCATGATCCTCGGCGACAATATTTTCTACGGCAGCGGATTGGTTAAAAATCTCCGAACGGCTGCGGCAAGGACGGACGGCGCCACCGTTTTCGGCTATTTTGTCGATGACCCGGAAAGGTTCGGAATTGTGGAGTTCGATCCGGAGGGACGGGCGATTTCCATTGAAGAAAAGCCCGAACATCCGAAATCGAATTACGCGGTTACCGGCCTTTATTTTTACGACGGCCGTGTCTGCGAATATGCGAAAAGGCTGAAGCCTTCCGCGCGCGGCGAGCTGGAGATCACCGACCTCAACCGGATCTATCTGGAACAGGGAAATCTGAACGTCGTGACGCTCGGCCGGGGCTATGCCTGGCTGGATACCGGTACGATAGATTCGCTGAGCGACGCGTCGGAGTTCATCCGCGTCCTTGAAAAGCGCGAGGGTATCGTGATTTCCGCACCGGAGGAGATCGCCTACCGGAACGGTTGGGTTTCAAAGGAGCGGCTGATCTGCTGCGCGAAAAAATACGGAAAATCGACTTACGGCGCACACTTGAAAATGGTCGCCGAGGGCAGAATCTTATTTTAGGAGCGAAACGATGAAAATCATTAAAACGGACGTGCTGGGCGTTTATATTCTGGAGCCGCAGGTGTTTGGGGACAGCCGCGGCTGGTTCGTGGAGACCTGGTCGAAACGCACGATGGAACAAGCGGGTTTTCATTACGATTTCGTGCAGGACAATCAGTCGTATTCCGCGCAGAAAGGGACGCTGCGCGGCCTGCATTTCCAAAAGGGAAAGGATTCGCAGGCGAAGCTGGTGCGCTGCACGCGGGGGGCGGTGCTGGATGTCGCCGTCGACCTGAGAAAAGGGTCGCCGACCTGCAAACAGTGGACGGGCGTGGAGCTTTCCGCGGAAAATAAGCGCCAGTTTCTAATCCCGCGCGGATTTGCCCACGCGTTCCTGACCCTGACCGACGACGTGGAGTTCCAGTACAAGGCGGACAATTTTTACGCGCCCGCTTCCGACCGGAATATCCGCTGGAACGACCCGGAGATCGGCGTGAAGTGGGGAATCGAGACCCCGATTCTTTCGGAGAAGGATCAAAAGGCGCCCTTCCTCGCGGAAAGCGATGTGGATTTTGTCTATGAGGTGGGGAAATAAAACTGCTTGTGACCGGCGGGGCGGGGGGTTATCGGTGGAAATTTTGTCCATTATATTCTTGAGAAGCATCCGGAGGACGAGGTCGTCTGCCTGGACGCGCTGCTGGTTTTGGCTTACCACCGCACGTTCCGCCTGCCCGTCAGCATTTCCCGCTGCTCCAACAACTATGGGCCGTACCACTTTCCCGGAAAAGCTGATCCCGCTGATGATCGTCAACGCGCTCGCCGACAAGTCCCTGCCTGTCTACGGCAAGGGCGAAAACGTGCGCGACTGGCTGTATGTGGAGGATCACTGCGCCGCGATCGATCTGATTGTCCGCAAAGGCCGCGAAGGGGAAATCTACAATATCGGCGGGCACAACGAGCGCACGAACCTACAGGTGATCAAAGCCATTCTGAAGGAACTCGGCAAGCCGGAGAACCTGATCCGTTTCGTAACGGACCGCCCCGGTCACGACCGGCGGTACGCCATCGACCCTACAAAAATCCGGAAAGAGCTCGGCTGGGAGCCGGCGACCCGCTTCGAGGACGGCATCAAACGGACTGTGAAGTGGTATCTCGAGAACCGCCCCTGGTGGGAACATATTGTCAACGGAGAATATCAACAGTATTACGCCAGAATGTACGGGAACAGGTGACGGTTATGAAGGTACTGGTGACCGGCGCGACGGGTCAGCTGGGATACGACGTTCTCAAGGTTCTGCGGGCGCGGGGAATCGAATGCCGCGGCGCGGGCAGAAAAGAGTTCGACCTGACGGATCCCGCGGCGGCTTCAAATTTTATCACAAGTTACGGGCCGGACGCGGTGGTCCACTGTTCCGCCTACACGGCCGTCGACAAGGCCGAGGACAACGTGGAACTCTGCCGGAAAGTCAACGTCGAGGGGCCGCGCAATATCGCGAGGGCCTGCAAAGGAATCGGCGCGAAGATGCTCTATCTCAGCACGGACTATGTGTTTCCCGGCACGGGAGTGGCCCCCTACGAGGTGGACGACCCCACCGGGCCGCAGAGCGTGTACGGCGCAACGAAGCTCGGCGGAGAGGAGGCCGTGAAGGAACTGCTCGAGAGGTATTTCATCGTCCGCATTTCATGGGTGTTCGGAAAAAGCGGGAACAATTTCGTAAAAACGATGCTTCGCCTTGGAAAAGAGCATGACGAAGTGCGTGTTGTGGACGACCAGATCGGTTCCCCAACCTATACGGCCGATCTTGCGCCGCTGCTCTGCGATATGATTGAAACTGAAAAATATGGTACCTACCACGCGACGAACGAAGGAACCTGCAGCTGGGCAGAGTTTGCCGCCGAAATTTTCCGGCAGGCGGGGGTTCCCGCGAAGGTGACGCCCATCCCGTCGGGCGAATACCCAACAAAAGCGAAACGGCCGTTCAATTCCAGAATGAGCAAGCGAAGCCTCGACAGAGCGGGTTTCCGCAGGCTGCCGGACTGGCGGGACGCACTCGAAAGATATCTGCATGAAATTTCTTAAACTATTTTAGGATGGAATCGGGATATGGAAAATCCGGGCGTTAAAATTTCATTGAGGCGGGGCTGTTGGACTGCGATGGCGGCTTACCTGCTGCTGGCGGTTTCCTTTTATTTTTTGGGAGGAGACCAGCTCAGGCATCGGGACGATCTGACCGACTGGCTGACCCCGACGTTCCAGATCGGCGAGGTCACGAAGGGCGTTGCGTTGGAGCAGCCGTTTTCCCCCGGAATGGATACGTTCGAATACGTCACGGTGCTGCCCGGAACATATGCGCGCAAAAACACCTCGACAGTACAGATCCAGATTTTGAACGGGGATAAAGTGCTTGGGCAGAGGATGTGGAACGCGGCCGAACTATCGGAAGGGTCGCCGATTTCCGTCGGGGCGGACCATCCGGCCGCGTTCCCGAAAGGGACCATGCTCACCCTGAGGATCACGTCGCCGGACGCGGCGCCCGGCAACGCGGTCACGTTCGACTGCGGCGGCCCGCCCGCATCTTCCGCCGAAAGACTCACTTACGCGGGCAAAACGGCCGACGCGTCGCTCTGCTTCAAAGTGGGGACGCGCAAAACCCTGTGGTTCGGGACATATTACTGGCGCCTCGCGGCCGCCTTCGGCCTGCTGCTGGCGTTTTACTGCCTGCGCCTCGTCCGGTGCCGGGAGAAGGGGAAAAACAGCCTGGGGCTCCGCGTGATCGACGCCTGCACCCGGTACCGGTTCCTGATTCATCAGCTGGTGTCGCGCGATTTTAAAACCAAGTATAAACGAAGCGTGCTGGGCGTGTTCTGGAGCTTCCTGAATCCGCTGCTCATGCTTCTGGTGCAGTATGTGATCTTCTCCACGCTGTTCAAGCAGGATATCGTCAATTTCCCGGTTTACCTGCTGATCGGCATCATTGCGTTCAATTTCTTTTCGGAGTCCTGTTCCATGAGCCTGATGTCGATCGCGGGCAACGCCTCTCTGATTACGAAGGTCTATGTTCCAAAGTATATCTACCCGCTTTCCCGCACGCTTTCTTCCATGGTCAACCTTCTGCTCGCCCTGATCCCGCTCATGCTGTTCATCCTTTTTTCGGGCACGCGGGTGACGCCGGCGTACCTGCTGCTGCCGTTCGGGATCTTTTGCCTGGTTCTGTTCTGCCTGGGGCTTGGAATGCTGCTCGGCGCGGCGATGGTGTTTTTCCGCGACACGCAGTTTTTATGGGGAGTGGTCAGCACGGTCTGGATGTACGCGACGCCGATCTTTTACCCAGAGAAAATCGTGCCGCAACAGTTCGCCCTCGTGCTGAAGATCAACCCGCTGTATCACTTCATCCGCTTTGCCCGCATCGTCGTTATCGACGGCGTTTCCCCAGAGCCGAAAGCCTACCTGCTTTGCCTGCTGTTCGCGGTCGGTATGTTCGCGGCCGGGGCGCTCGTTTTCAAGAAAACACAAGATGATTTTATCCTTTATCTTTAAAGGAAAAGGAGGCGGAAAATCATGATGATTGAGGCGGAGCATCTCGCCATGCGGTTCCGCATGCCGCAGGAACGCGTGAGCGGCTTAAAGGAATACGTCACAAAGGCGATCCGGCACAAGCTGAAATACGACGAATTCTGGGCGCTCGCGGACGTCAGCTTCAGCGTGCGCAAAGGCGAGGTCCTGGGCGTCATCGGCCGGAACGGCGCGGGGAAAAGCACGCTGCTGAAAATCATCGCGGGCATCATGAAGCCCACGCGGGGGACCTTAAAGGTCGCCGGGAATGTGGTGCCGATGCTCGAGCTCGGCTCCGGGTTCGACTCCGAGCTTTCCGGTCGGGAGAACATCTACCTCAACGGCGCGATCCTCGGCTATACCAAGGCGTATCTCGATTCCAAATATCAGGAAATATTGGATTTTTCCGAGCTTGGTTCGTTCATCGACGTACCGATCCGCAGCTATTCCTCCGGCATGATGATGCGGCTGGCCTTTTCCATCGCGACGGTCGTGAACCCGGAGATCCTGATCGTGGACGAGATCCTCGCGGTCGGCGACGAAGAATTTCAGAAGAAAAGCCGCGCGCGCATGGCGGAGTTGATGGCGGGTGGCACCACGGTTCTGTTCGTCTCCCACAGTCTCAGCCAGATCCGGGAGATCTGCGACCGCGTCCTGTGGCTCGACGGCGGAAAAGTGAAGCTGCTGGGCGGCACGGAAAAGGTGTGCGACGCCTATCAGGAAAACTTGGCGCCCGGCCCCGCTCCGCAGAAAGGGAAACGCCCGTGAAACAGCTTTGCCTGATTATCCCCACCTGCGACAGGCCGGCGAGCGTCCGGGAATACCTCGAGGAAGAGGCGGCCGCGCTCCGGGAAAACGGGATCGACCTGATCCTTTACGACAGCAGCGCAGACGAGGCCACGCAGCGGGTCGCGGAGCGCTTCGCGGCGGCCGGCTACGGGAACATCCGCTATGAAAGGGACGCCGGCGGGCAGGAGCGCGCGGCCATCGACCGGAAGGTCTTCCGCGCCTGCCGGGAGTACGCGCCGCGGTACGAGTATATTTGGTTTTCCTCCGACGGGACGCTGATCAACGTCGGCGCGGTTTTCTGCGTTATGAAGTCCTTTCTGGAGCAGGGCGCGGATCTGGTCGTTTTTGACAACCGGGACTGCATGGGATTTTCGTTCCGGGAATACACGGACTGCAGGCGGCTTTTCCACGACTGCTGTTGGCGCATGACCTCCCTTTCCGCCGTGATCGCGTCGGGAAAGCTGCTACAAAGAGCGATGCGGATTTTCCCCGTCGATGCGGAAGACGATTACGGGCTTTGGCTCCCGATGGCGTATTTCCGGGCCACCGTGGAGGAGCCGTTCCGCGCCGTGTATTTTGCGAAGGAAAATTCCTGGCGGGCGAACCCGATGCGGGACGAATCCTTCTGGAAGCTTTCCGGCAACGCCCTCTGGCAGTGGGGGGAGGTCTGGTGCAGGGCCGTCGGCGCGCTCCCCGGCGTTTACGACCCGGAAAAAGAGTTCGTGCTGAAATCCCACGACCGGTACACGGGCATCTTTTCCGTGCGGAACCTGTTCCGTTTGAAGGCGTTCGGCAACCTGTCGTGGAAAAAGGTCCGGGCCTGCCGGGAATACATTCCGAAGGTGACGGACACGGGCCTTTTCTGGTTTTACTTTTTGGCCTTTTGCGTAAACCGGCGCTTTTTGGCCCGGTGCAGGACGGTCTACCGGTTGTGGAAGCGGGAAAGCGGGACGGGGAAAATAGAAACCCATTGAAAGGATGGCAAAAGCACGATGAAAGTTGTGGTTTTGGCGGGCGGATTCGGCACGAGGATTTCGGAAGAAAGCAGCAAAAAGCCGAAGCCGATGATCGAGATCGGCGGCATGCCGATCCTATGGCATATCATGAAGGAATATTCCGTGTACGGGTTCAACGATTTCGTCATCTGCTGCGGCTACAAGCAGCACATGATCAAGGACTTTTTTGCGAACTACTATCTGCACAATTCCGACGTCACCTTCGATTTCACAAACCAGAACTACATGCGCGTGCATTCGAATTCTTCGGAGCCGTGGCGTGTCACGGTCGTCGACACGGGACTCAACACCATGACCGGCGGCCGCGTGAAACGGATTCAGCCGTATGTCGGGGACGAAACATTCATGCTTACCTACGGAGACGGCGTCTGCGACATCGACATGAACGGTCTGCTGGAATACCATGAGTCGCACGGGAAGCTCGCGACCCTCACCGCCATCAACGTCGCACAGCGCTTCGGCGTGCTCGGCCTCGGCGACGGCGACCTGGTGACGGACTTTCGCGAAAAGTCCGTATCGGACGAAAACGTGATCAACGGCGGCTACATGGTGCTGGAGCCGGAAGTCTTTGATTACATCGATGGCGACTCTACGGTGCTAGAAAAGGAGCCGCTCGAACGTCTGGCAGCGGAAGGTCAGCTGAAGGCCTATAAGCACCGCGGGTTCTGGAAATGCATGGATACGCAGCGCGATCTGACGGAGCTCGAAAAGCTGTGGGAAAGCGGGAAAGCGCCGTGGAAAAAATGGTGAACCGCAGGGAAACGCTGGACTTTTTCCGGGGGAAGCGCGTTCTCGTCACAGGTCACACCGGTTTCAAGGGATCCTGGCTGTGCTGGCTGCTCAGCGGAGCCGGGGCGCAGGTCACTGGCTTTTCGTTGGAGCCCCCCACCGACCCTTCTCTGTTTCAAATCGCAAAGATGGAGCGTAGGACGAATTCCCTCATCGGAGACATTCGCGATTATGGAGTCTTGAAAGAAGCGTTTGACCGGACCGCGCCGGAAATCGTTCTGCACCTCGCGGCGCAGCCGATCGTCCGCGCCGGGTACCGGGAGCCGCGCCTGACCTACGAAACCAACGTCATGGGCACGGTGAACCTGCTGGAATGCTGCAGGCTTTCCGAAAGCGTGAGGTCCGTCGTCAATGTCACGACCGACAAGGTCTACAAAAACCGGGAGTGGGCCTGGGGATATCGGGAAAATGAGGAGCTGAGCGGTTTCGATCCGTATTCCAACAGCAAATCCTGTTCGGAATTGGTCACGCAGTGCTATAAGGACTCTTTTTTCCGGGGAGGAGCCGCCGTCTCCACCGCAAGGGCGGGGAACGTGATCGGCGGCGGGGACTTCGCGGCCGACCGCATTCTCCCGGACTGCGTGCGCGCCGCGGCGAAACATGAGACGATCGGTGTGCGGAATCCACTTTCCACCCGGCCGTACCAGCATGTGCTGGAGCCGCTGTTCGTTTACCTAATGATTGCGCGCGGGCAGTTTGACGATCCTTCGTACGCTGGGTGCTACAACGTCGGCCCGGAGGGCTGCGACTGCGTTTCCACGGGGGAACTGGCCGGGCTGTTCTGCGAAATCTGGGGGAACGGGGCATCATGGGAAAGCCGGGCGGAAAAGCACGCCCCGCACGAAGCCAATTTTCTCAGGCTCGACTGCTCTCTGCTGAAAAATGCGTTCGGCTGGGAACCGCGCTGGCATATCCGGCAGGCGGTTGAAAAGACCTGCGAGTGGAGCAAGGCCTGGCTGGCCGGGCAACCGATCGGCGAAATTATGGACCGGCAGATTTCGGAATTTCTGGAGGATTAAAACAAGATGCAAACTCAGTCCGCGAAAATTGAACAAGCGGTCCGGACACTGCTTTCCGCAAATTTGGACGCGAGGAACGGACTGCCGGAGAACCTGTTTCTTCTGGTTTCCGCTTTAACGCCAATCCCGAACGTCGACCTGCTGATCCGGGATAAAAAAGGGCGCATCCTCCTTTCCTGGCGGGACGATCCCTATTACGGCAAGGGATGGCACATCCCCGGCGGCTGCGTTCGCTTCGGGGAGACCATGGCGCAGCGCCTGCAGCGGACCGCCGTAAACGAGCTCGGGTGCGAGGTGACCTTCGACCCGGAGCCGCTGACGGTCCGGGACGTGCTGCGCGGGCCGAGGCCGGGTCTTGTGAACCCGGACATCCGCGGTCACAACATCACGATTTTGTTCCAGTGCTCTCTTCCGGAAGAGTACCGGATCGACAACCGGGGCAGGGCCGAAACCGACCCCGGCTACCTCAGATGGTTCGACAAGATCCCGGAGAATCTGCTGCGCGTACACGACGTATATAAGGAATTCCTGTATGGAGCGGACGGAAAGGAGCGACACGCATGACAAGATGGTCGGATGAAGAGCAGGCTCGCGGGGAGATCAAATCCCTTGTGGCGGAGTATTACCGGGAGTTCAAGAAAGACGACAAGCCGTTCCGGGAGGGGGACCGCATCAATTACGCGGCCCGCGTCTACGATGAAAAGGAAATGTGCGCCCTGACGGACGCCTGCCTCGATTTTTGGCTGACCACGGGCAGATTCGCGGACCGGTTTGAAAAAGAATTCGCGGAATGGATCGGCGTGCGGTACGCGAACCTGGTGAACAGCGGCTCCTCCGCGAACCTGATCGCGTTTATGGCGCTCACCGCGCCGGAGCTTGGGGAACGCCGCGTCAAACGCGGCGACGAGGTCGTCACGGTAGCCTGCGGCTTTCCCACGACCGTCGCCCCCGTTCTTCAGTACGGCGCAGTCCCGGTATTTGTAGACGTGACGATTCCGCAGTATAATATAGACGCCACCATGCTGGAAAAGGCGTACAGCGAAAAAACCAAAGCGGTCATGATCGCGCACACGCTCGGCAACCCTTTCGACCTGAAGGCGGTGAAGGATTTCTGCGGCCGGCACGGGCTTTGGCTGATTGAGGACAACTGTGACGCGCTCGGGACGGAATACACCGCGGACGGCACGACGAAGTTCACCGGCACGTGGGGCGACATCGGCACTTCCAGCTTCTACCCGCCGCATCACATGACGATGGGCGAGGGCGGCTGCGTCTATACGGACGACCCGCTGCTGAACCGGCTCATCCGCAGTTTCCGCGACTGGGGGCGCGACTGCCGGTGCCCCTCCGGGCACGACAATTTCTGCGGCCACCGCTTCGACGGACAATACGGCGAGCTTCCGCAGGGCTACGACCACAAGTACGTTTATAGCCATCTAGGCTATAACCTGAAGGTGACCGACATGCAGGCGGCCGTCGGCTGCGAACAGCTCAAAAAATTCCCCTCTTTCATCAAGCGCCGCCGCCATAACTGGGAATATCTCCGCAGCCGGCTGGAACCCGCCGCAGACCGGCTGATCCTGCCGGAGCCGGCGGAGAACAGCCGCCCGTCCTGGTTCGGGTTCCTCCTTTCCGTCCGGCCGGAAAGCGGTTTGAAGCGCAACGAAATCACACGGTATTTGGAAAGCCATAACATCCAGACCCGTCTTCTGTTCAGTGGGAACCTGATCCGGCACCCCTGCTTCGACGAAATCCGCGGGAGTGACAGGTACCGGGCCGTCGGGAATCTCGAAAATACGGATTTCATCATGAACAACACGTTCTGGGTCGGCGTATATCCGGGTATGACGGACGAAAAAATCGACTATATGGCGAAAATCATTCTGGAAGCTGCGGAAAGGCGATGATCTTTTGAGCACGGAACTGGAACTTAGGCGTTTGGCCCTGCGTATCCGCATCGGCATCGTGGAGGCGATCGGCGCGAAGGGCGGCGGGCATATCGGCGGGTCGCTGGATCTGGCAGAGCTTCTCGCGGTGCTTTACGGCGATTATCTGCGCGTGCGGCCGGAAGAACCCGACTGGGAGGGCAGGGATTTTCTGATTTTCTCCAAAGGCCACGCAGGGCCGGCGCTTTACTCAATCCTGGCGATCAAAGGCTTTTTCCCCTATGAGCGGCTGCATACTCTGAACAGGGCGGGCACCCTGCTGCCCGGCCACTGCGACCGCCTGAAGGTGCCCGGTATCGACGCGACGACCGGAAGCCTCGGGCAGGGCCTTTCCATTGCCTGCGGGGCGGCGCTCGGCTTCAAGCTCGCGGGGACCGGCCGTCGGGCGTACTGCATCACGGGCGACGGCGAGTCGGCCGAGGGGCAGATCTGGGAAGCGGCGCAGTACGCGGCCCATTATAAGCTGGACAACCTGATCGCCTTCCTCGACTGGAACAAGATGCAGATTGACGGCAGCAACGACGAGGTCATGAGACTGGGCGACCCGGTGAAAAAATATGAGGCTTTCGGGTGGAACACGTGCCTTGTGGACGGAAGCAGCGTCGCGGCTATTTCCGCCGCTGTAAAAAGAGCGGTCGAGGAACCGGACGGGCGGCCTTCCATGATCGTGCTGGATACCGTCAAGGGCGCGGGCGTGCCGTGCGTTGCGGAAATGAGCAACAACCACTGCATCGCGTTCCCTAAAAAGCTGTACGAAGAGTCCATGGCCTCCCTGCGGAAACAGGCCGAGGAACTGGGGGTGGAACTGTAAAATGGAACTGAGATATACCGGCTCGGCGCCGGAAAGAGAGATTTTTCAGGCCTTCCATGAAACCATGGAGGAACTGTTCCGGGAGGACGAGAAGGTCGTGTACCTGGACGCCGATCTGATGGGTTCCCTGAAAACGCAGGACCTTTGGAGGAAATACCCCCAAAAGGTATTCAACACCGGAATTCAGGAGGCAAATATGGTCGGCGTGGCCTGCGGGCTGTATCTTGCCGGGTATAAACCCTACATCCACAGCTTCGCCCCGTTCGTTTCCCGCAGGACGTTCGACCAGGTTTTTCTCAGCGTCGGCTATGCGAAAAAAAGCGTGCGCATCGTCGGCTCCGACGCGGGCATCATGGCGACGGATAACGGCGGAACGCATATGTGCTTCGAGGATATGGCCATGATGCGGGCCGTGCCGGGCGCGTGCGTGGTGGACGTGAGCGACCCGGAGATGTTCTCCTTTCTGCTGAAGGCGACGAAAGACAGGCCCGGTCTGACCTATTTCCGCACGGCGCGCCGGAATGTGCCAGACATCTACCCGCGCGGCACAAGGTTTGAAATCGGAAAAGGAAAAATCCTGAAAGAAGGGAACGACGTTTCCATCATTGCCTCCGGCGTGATGGTTGCGACGGCGCTGGAAGCCGCGGAGCAGCTGGAGAAAGACGGAATCCATGCGCGCGTGGTCGACCCCGTGACGGTAAAGCCGCTGGACACGGAACTGGTCAGGGCGTGCGCCGAAGAAACCGGAATGATTATTACGGCGGAGAACCATAATGTGATCGGCGGCCTTGGCAGCGCCGTAGCGGATTACCTGTCGGAAGCCTGCCCGACGCGCGTCCTGAGAGTGGGCGTGCAGGATTCTTTCGGCCAGGTCGGCCCGGAGGCGTATCTGCGGGAAGCCTATCATTTGAATGTCTGCGACATCATCGAAAAGGCAAAGCAGGCGCTGAACGACAAGTAAAGGGGCGGAGAATTGGTTATGGGGAACATACGGCTGCTCGACTGCACGCTGCGGGACGGCGGATACATTAACGACTGGAAGTTTGGAAAAGAAGCGATTGAGGAAACAATTTCTAAGATGTCGCGCAGCGGAATCGACATTCTGGAACTCGGTTTTCTGAAGGACGAGCCCTACAAAAAAAGCAGAACCGTTTTCAATTCCATGAAGCAAATCGCCGAGCTGATAAAGCCTAAGAACTCGGCCGTGCAGTACGCGGCGATGATCGAGGTCGTCAATCCGCTGCCGCTCGACCAGTTGGAGGAACGGGACGAGGATTCCGCCGACATCATCCGCGTCATCGTCTGGAAGCGGCTCCTGCAGGAAGGCTACGAATACTGCAAGGGCGTCGTGGAAAAGGGCTACCGGCTCTGCGTCCAGCCCGCCCGTGTGGATCAGTATTCCTACGACGAATTCGTGGAAATGGTTGAGTTGTTCAATACGCTGGACCCGCTCGCGGTGTATGTGGTGGACAGCTTCGGTACCCAGACGAAGGAAACGCTGCTGCCCTATCTGCGCCTTGCGGACGAGCACCTGAAACTCGGCGTGGCGGTGGGTTACCACGGGCATAACAACATGATGCAGGCGTTCGAAACGGCGGAAGCGTTCGTGAACACGCATCTGGAGCGCGATATGATCATCGACGCCAGCATCTACGGCATGGGCCGCGGCGCGGGCAACCTGAACCTGGAACTTTTCGCAAAATACATGAACGAAAAGCTTGGCAGGCATTACAAAATCGAGCCGATGCTCGAGCTTTACGACAAATATCTGAAGCCGGTCTACGAGAAGTGCCCGTGGGGTTATTCCCTGCCCTATTTCCTCACGGCGATACACAAATGCAACCCGAACTACGGCAGCTACTATGGGCAGAAGCTGAAAATTGACGCGACCGACATCGACGGCACGCTGAAAACCCTTTTCGATGAAGACAAAATTATCTTCACAAAGGAAAAGGCGGATGCGTACCTGAAGGCATATCAAAAAAAAAGGCTGAATCTGGCGGTGATCATTCCCACCTGCAACCGATCAAAAGCGGTTGATAACCTTTTATTTCAAAGTGCGGAAAAATTCCGGCATTACGGCATCGACGTCATCATCTACGACAGCAGCGACGACGACAGGACAGAGGCCGTCGTTCAGAACTTCCGGATCGACGGCTGCAAAAACGTGACCTACAAACGGTACGAGGGCAAGTTCGACGGTTTTTCGCTGGACGATAAGGTCATCTCAGCTTACCGGGAGTTTGCCGGACAGTACGAATACCTGTGGCTCTGCCGCGACGGTCTGATCATCACGATCGACAAGATCTACGACGACCTGCGTAGGTTTGCAGAAGAAAAGTACGACTTCATCATCGTCGACTCGGCTTTCCGCAACGAAGGGGAAGAAGCGGAAAAAGTCTACTTCTGCCCGGAGGACTGCGAAGCGTTTTTCAGGGAACAGGCCGTCCGGCTGGTCACGCTGGGCACGCTGATCCTTTCGAGCAGGGTGGCAATGGAGCTGATTGAGCAATATCCGGTCAGTGAAGAGAATTATTCTTTATGGCAGATGGCGGTGCCTTTCCATTACTGCGGCGAGAATCCGGCTTCCATCCTTTTTTATAGCAATCAGGTTTTCAGTTATAATATAGCGGGTACGCCCAATTCCTTTTGGAACAAGGCCGGAAAAGCCATGAGGCAGTGGGCTTATTGCTGGCATCATGTGATCAACTGTCTTCCCCCCGCTTATGACGCCGCAAAATCGGATGTATTAAAAATTGAAATGTCTGATTTCCATCCCTTTTTGGTCTGTTCACTTCTGCGTATGCGAGGAAACGGCGGATTGAACGTAAAACTGATCCGCCAATATCAAGACGATCTGCCGTATGTCTGCAACACCTCCTTGAAAAAATTTTACGCGGCGGCGCTGGTGCCGAAACCCATTGCAAGGTATCTGACCGGGCACCAGAATAAAAAAGTTTTTAAAGTCACAAAGGCGTTTTACGACCTGATTACGGACAACGAAGAGGAAATCTGCAGATGAAACGATACATGGGAATCAACTACGAAGAAAATGCGGACTGCTTCGCGAAAACTTCCTCTGTCAGGTCGATCCTGCTGTACGGCGACCCGGAAGTGATCGAAAAGCCGTGGCTGACCGTTTTGGTCCCTACTTATAAGCGCGCGGATCTGCTGGAGCAGGCGCTTAACAGCGTGCTGGACCAATGGCACACGGATTTTTTCTGGGACGTTGTCGTGGTGGACAACGAACCGTACGACGGAAAGCCGAATGATACGGAAAAGCTGATCCGCAGACTCGACAATCCCCGCATCCTGTATTACCGGAACAGCGAACACATGCGCCCGGGGGACAATTTCAACCGGGGCATTTTTCTGGCGCGCGGGCAGTGGGTCACGATGCTGCATGACGACGATTTGTTGATTGCAAGCGCATTGCAAAATCTAGACAAGCTCATCCGCTTTTATGAAAAAAAGCCTGGCAAACCGCTGGGCGCCATAAGTACTAGTTATGTTCAGTTTGAATACGACCCTGATAAAGAAGAGGCGAAGATTGATATTCCCGGCATCAATAGCTACGTATCTTTTTTGCCGACCGACTATAAGCTTTATAAGCTAACGCATCACAATATTCTGATAACGGCGCATACCGGCGGCTCTATTCCCTCGAACGGAACAACTTTTAACCGGGAAGCCGTCCTTGATGTCGGAGGGTTCAATGACGACTTTGGGATATCGGCGGATCTAATCCTTTTCTATTGTCTGGAAAACAAATATTCCGTTTACTATATGCTGACGCCGATGGGCTTTTACCGTTGGGGCTGCAACACTATGGTTAAGCCGGAATCAACCTATCGGACCATCAGGGCGGGTTACGACTTCCGGGAATACGCGTATTCCCGCAGCCTTTTTTCACGCATCATGGGCGCGATGCTCCGGCGCTGCCATTACAAAAAATTCTCGACCGACGTGATCCGCGAAAAGCGTAACGTCAGCAAGGCGAAAATCAAGCTCAGCGATTTTGACGGCATTTATTCCAAGCGGCCGTGGAGGCTCACCTATTTTTTTTATACGAAGGTGCTTCTCCGCGCGTATTTTTTACATAAACGGAAACAATCCAAACGGCTTGCCAAGGGAGCCGGTTGATCTTCGGAGGTGCATCCATGGAGCAGATTTCAAAAGAACTCCGCAAAACTGCCCTGCGGCTTTCCCATATCTGTCAGGACGGGAACTTGCAGAGCGTTTTTTCCTGCCTCGACATCGTCTGGGCGCTGTATGACAAAGTGATGAACTGGTCGCCGGAAACCGCCGAGGACGAAAACAGGGATTTCTTCATCATCAGCAAAGGGCAGGCGACGCTCGCGCTTTTCCCGGTGCTGATTGAAAAGGGGATGTTCACGCTCGACGACATGAAAAATATGGGAAAATTCGACAGCCGCTTCTGCATCCAGACGGACGTAACGAAGTTCCGCGGCGGCGTGGAAAACTCCGCGGGGTCGCTGGGGCACGGCATGCCGTTCGGTGCCGGGCTTGCCGCCGGCAGCAAAATCCAAGGGCTTCCGTCGCGCGTTTACGTGCTGGCGGGCGACGGCGAATTCTGCGAGGGGACGATGTGGGAATCCTGCATCTTCGCCTCGGCGAAAAAGCTGGACAACTTCTGCGTCGTCGTCGACGACAACGATTCGGTCGGCGCGATGGTGGATATGGGAAATATGTCCGCGAAGCTGCGCGCGTTCGGCTTCGATGTTTTTTCGGCGGACGGTCACGACCTTGCCGCGCTGGAGCGGACGTTCGCGCAGGCCAAAGAACCGGACGGCCGCCCGAAGGCGGTCGTTGCGAAAACCGTTCGGGGGTACGGGAGCAAAACAATGATGGAAAACGACATCTGGTTCCATAAAGCGCCGAACAAGGAAGAGCTTGCCATGCTGACAAAGGAGGTGGAGCGGTTTTGAGAAGGGCTTTTCTGCACCGCGTGGATGAAATGATCAAAAACGAGCCGGACACCGTCTTTTTCACGGTCGATATCGGCATGTGGGCCATCCGGGACGTCCTGCGCGGTTACCCGGACCGCTGCATGAACGTCGGCATCTATGAGGACGGTATGTTCGGCTTTGCCGCGGGGCTGGCCCGGCGCGGGCTGGTGCCGACGATTTTCGGCATCCAGCCGTACCTGACGGAGCGCACCCTCGAGCAGATCAAGATGGATTTCGCCTACCAGAAGCTCGGGGTGAACGTCGTCGGGACGGGCGCGGCGGTGGACTACCCGAAATACGGCTATTCCCATTACTGCGCCGAGGACGTCGGGGCGATTAAGCTGATCCCCGGGTGCGAATTCGCCGCCCCCGGCACGGCGAAGCAATTTCTACAGCTTTTCAATCAGTCGTACCGCAACGGCAAACCTACTTTTTTCCGCGTCAGCGACCACCCGAACCGGACGCTCGACCCCGACGTGGAGTTCGGCAAAGCGAACGTGATCAAGACGGGAAGCAAGGCGACGGTCATTGCGGTTTCCGTACTGCTGGACGCGGTCATGGAAGCCTGCGCGGACGAGGACGTGACCGTGCTGTATTACACGACGCTGGAGCCTTTCGACCGCGAAACGCTTGCGCGGAACGCCGGCTCCGGAAAGATCCTGATCGCGGAGCCGGAGTACAGAGGCAGCCTCCTTTACGATATTCACGAGGCCCTGCCCGGCCGCCCCCTGCGGATCGCACAGGTTGCCTTCCCGCGGGAGATCTTCCGCAACTACGGCACCTACGACGAAAAGATGAGGTATTACGGCCTGACGGCGCGAAGTATCCGGGAGAAGCTGACGGATTTGATCGGATAAAGGGGCGGACCGGATGGAAAGGCGGATTCGTTGGGTTCCAAGGCGGCGATGGGAACTCTTGTCTTGGAAACAATTTTGTCTCCTTTGCGCTGAAATTAAAGCCGTTTCTGTGGGCGGCGGCAAGTTTACAGAGAGCCATTGGACTCTTTTGCGAAAAAATTCTGCCCGGCAGCGGGGAAATTCCACAAAAAAGATGGAATCCGCAAACGGCGGTACGGATAAAGAAAGGTCTATCAATCACCGTAACTGCAATTTGAGCGGCTGCGCCGGTTTTTAATCTATCATTTTTCAGACTGGAGGGTACTTTGTGAAAAAACTGGAAGGAAAAGTCGCCGTGGTAACAGGGGCGACTTCGGGAATCGGGGAAGCGTGTGCCAGAATGTTCGCGGAAAACGGGGCGAAAGTCGCCCTTGTGGGCAGAAATCAGGAAAAGGGCCTTGAGATAGAGCAGAGCATCAAAGCGGCAGGCGGTACGGCTAAATTTATTCCATGCGACGTTAGCGACGAAGAGGAAGTCAAGGCCATGATCGGAACGACGGTGCAGGAGTTTGGGACCATTGATATTCTTTTTAACAACGCCGGCGTCATGCTCCCCTCCATGGAAATCGAGCGCATGCCCGTGGAGGAGTGGAGAAAGACGTTCGATATCAATATTACGGGCTATTTTCTCATGACGCGCTATGCGAAACCGTATCTTCTCAAACGGAAGGGCGTCATTTTAAACAACGCTTCGATCGCCGGCCTTCAGCATTACGCGGCGGGAAGGTCGTACGCTTACAGCGCGTCCAAGGCGGCCGTGATCCAATTTTCCCACCAGATGGCGAAAAACTACGGCGAGGAGGGCGTCCGCGTCAACTGTATCTGCCCGGGAATCATCCAGACGCCGATCCTTCACGGACGCGACCCGAAGATTTATGAGGAGCGGATTCCGCTGGGCAGGGTCGGCACTCCGGACGACGTGGCCAAAGTCGCCCTGTTCCTTGTCTCCGACGAGGCCGCTTACCTGACCGGCGTCGTCCTTCCGGTGGACGGAGGGGCTTCCCTCTGAAACGGGCGGAGCGGCGGAGCATTTGCTCCGCCGCTCCGCCCGCATGTCGCGCTTCGCGCCGGTCTAAATCCCAATCGCGGATGATATGCAGGTCATAAATTTGTGCCGTGGCGCCCGTTATCAGCACGCAATGCACCGCTGTCGCCGTATCCGAATACAGCGCCGACGTGCCGTTAAAATCCCAGGCGGCGCGCGGTGTGATACTGCTGGTAGATTTCAGCACCGTTGCAATATGCGATGGCGTAATCTGCGTATCATAACCTCCGTAGGCCGCTATGGACGGCGTCACGACATGCATCCATTCCAGCATAAGCCCGTTTGGAAGCTTCACATAACCGTTGTCGCTATTGAAATCGTGGCCGTAATCTTTGAGGGTGTAGTCCGCCGCTTCCGTACCGCCGAGCCGCATGGCGTTTTGCGCGTTTCCGCCGCCGTCGCCGGAGGCGAGCCCCGCGGCGGTCAGCTGGGCCAGCGTGAGGTCGGAAGACAGCGGCAGGCCTGCAACGGTGCGGCCGGCCGGAACATACGGAGGCAGCTGCGCGTTCGGCACCTTGCCGGAACCGTCAAGCGCCGCCACGCCGCCCGCGGTTCCCTTCTGGGCATTAATCTGCGACGTGACCGCCCCGTTAATGTTCCCGGCGATCGTTTCGCAGGAAGCGGCGGCCGTGTTGGCCCGCTGCGCCGCGCTGTCGGCGCTCTGCGCGTTCTGCGACGCCGTTTGGGCCGCCGTGCTTGCGGCGGAAGCCGCCTCGCCTGCCGCCTGCGCGTTTCGGGCCGCGTCCGAAACCGCCGCCCGGTCTGCGTTCAGGGCTTCCTGCGCGGCCGCGTTCGCGGCGGAAGCGGAAGCAAGCGCCTCGCCGGCCTGATTCAGGGCGAGGTCCAGCGCCTGAAATTCGCCGGTGCTCTCAATCGCCCCCTCCGTATCCGAGGCGGAGATAAAGAGATTCGGCGTGGGGAATTTCAGCACGCTTCCGTCGCCCGCGGTGACGCGGACTTCCCCGTGTTTGGCGATTCCGGGCGCGGCGGTGGACTGCGCCGTCAGCGTGACCGCCGCAATCCCCTGAACCGCCGTTTCCGCCGGAACGTCCGCGGGCAGAAAGATTTTCTCCCCGTCCGGTTTCGTCAGATAGAACGTCACGGTCTGCCCGGTGAGGTCGAAAGGCCGGGCCTCGCTTTGCATCAGGTGGAATTCCAGCCGCTCCGCACCTGCCTCGCCTTGGACCGCATGCAGAAATTCCCGCTCCCGGCAGTCTGTTCCCGCGCTCTTCCAGCTCCGGTGCGGATCGTCCTTAAAAAGATAGACCTGTGTTTGAACCATTTTTACCCCTCTTCCAAAAAAATTCTCAATGACCCGGCGGAGTCGTTGAGAATTTTGTCTCAGGAGGGAAAATTCCACGGCGAAGCCCGGATTTTCAGGTAAACCAGATTTGTCCGCATTTCCGGAAGAAACCCGTTTTCCAGAAGTCGCCTTTTTGTATGGTGAAAAGCCGCTTCCATTTGCCGAGGAACGAGATGGATATGAAATCACGGAGAAGCCGTTTTTGGCTTTCGTCAAGCAGCGGGCCGAAACGGTCGAGAAATTCCACGGCCTGTCCGTAGGCTGCGTCCAGCGACTGCCTGACCGCCTCGCCGTTGGCCAGCCGGCGGAGGTTGTAGCGAAGGCTTCCAGCGTTTTTCGCACCCACCTGATTGTTCCGGTGCTGGCGGTAGAGCACGGTCGCCCTCGGCACAAAACCGATCTTTCCCAGCGCGGAAGCGATCAGCGCCAGCCACCAGTCGTGCATCACGGCGTGCCGCGGCAGCCCCCGCCGCACAGCAAGATCAAGCAGAGGCCGGTTGACCATCATGGTGCAGCCGGTGGCGTTGTTCTGCACCAGCAGACGATTCAGGGAAGTGCGGGCCGGGTCGAGCTTCTGTGTGCGCACCATAGAAGAAGATATCATCTTTAATTCGGAGTTTGCCACGCGAAGGTCCGTATGGACCAGAAGAGGTGTTTCTGGTCCGGACGATTGCTCCAGCCTTTTCATCTCTGCAAGCGTAATGTGGATCTTGTCCGGCAGCCATATGTCGTCGTCGTCGCAGAACATCGTATATTCGGAATTGGCAAACCGCAGCATGCTGAAAAAGTTGTTCTGCGCGCTGCCGAAGGGAGTCTTCCTTTGAACCGCCAGGATGCGGCCGGGATATTTCCGCGCGTATTCCTCCGCAATCTTGAATGTGCCATCTGCGGAGCAGTCGTCCTGAATGACCAGCTTCCAGCCCCGCTCCGTCTGGTGCAGAATGGATTCGATCTGCTCCGCGATGTATTTTTCCCCGTTATAGGCAGCCATTAAAATCGTAATCATCAATCAAGCCCCGTCGATTTTTGTTTAGAGGCAAAACCTGAGCCTGCTGTGCTTTTCCGGACTTATTATATCATAGAGCGGCCCCATTTGCGGCATATCGGCAAAATAGTGGTTTAATCAATACACCCGTACCTTCCGGCGGATACTCCAAAAATCAATAAACCGATTGCCGAAAAGAACAAAAAGCCCGTAAGTGCCGATTAAAGTTCAGGCATTCACGGGCTTTAGGCTTTTGTCCATAAGACGTTTCCGCATGACGATATGTTCCCACCACGGTCGGTTCTCGAGATACCATTTCACCGTGCGCCTGATGCCGTCCTCGAAGCGGGTCGCCGGCTCCCAGCCGAGCTCTTTCCGGATTTTTGTAGGGTCGATGGCGTAGCGCCGGTCGTGACCGGGGCGATCCGTGACGAAACGGATCAGGCTCTCCGGCTTGCCGAGCTCCCTCAAAATGGCTTTGACCACCTGCAGGTTTGTGCGCTCGTTGTGCCCGCCGATGTTGTAGATTTCCCCTTCGCGGCCTTTGCGGACAATCAGATCGATCGCGGCGCAGTGATCCTCCACATACAGCCAGTCGCGCACGTTCTCTCCCTTTCCGTAAACCGGCAGGGGCTTGTCGTTCAGCGCGTTGACGATCATCAGCGGGATCAGCTTTTCCGGGAAATGGTACGGCCCGTAGTTGTTGGAGCAGCGGGAAATGCTGACGGGCAGGCGAAACGTGCGGTGGTAAGCCAAAACCAGCAGGTCGGCCGAGGCTTTCGAGGCAGAGTACGGGCTGGAAGTGTGCAGCGGCGTTTCCTCCGTAAAAAACAGGTCCGGCCGGTCAAGCGGCAGATCCCCGTACACTTCGTCCGTCGAAACCTGATGGAATCTTCGGATGCCGTATTTGCGGCAGGCGTCCATCAGCACGCCGGTGCCGAGGATATTCGTATGCAAAAAAAGCCCCGGGTCCTCGATGGAGCGATCCACGTGGCTTTCCGCGGCAAAATTGACGACGACGTCCGGTTTTTCTTTTTGGAACAGCGTAAAGACGGCATTTCGGTCGGAGATGTCGCCCTTGACGAAGGTGAACCGTGGGTTGTCCATCACGTCGGCGAGCGTTTCCATATTGCCGGCATACGTCAGGGCGTCCAGGCAGACGACCTCGTCCTCCGGATGCTTCTCAAGAATATAATGGACAAAATTTCCGCCGATAAACCCCGCCCCGCCGGTCACAAGCAGTTTCAAGGCAAATCCTCCCAATTCGGACACATTCTTTATTAGCGTATTCCTCCGCCCCATTCCAGTCAATATGGGACAGGATCTGTGACATGATTTATTTTTTCACGCCGATCTCCGGGTCGTTCCGGCGGACGTCGCGGTCGGCGGCGGGCGCGTGGAAATCGCAGCGCAGGTCGGTTTCCTCCATTGCCTGCCGCGACCAGTTTTCCATCTCTGATTTTTCTTGCGC
>ENA-UOOI01001378-UOOI01001378.1-fermentation-metagenome-genome-assembly--contig:-NODE-1378-length-25603-cov-6.837482_pt1 | contig 25603 bp, 24 predicted proteins | sample MGYA00245779_ERZ724027 | MGnify/ENA primary metagenome ERZ724027 (study PRJEB28704, sample SAMN03018318) | fermentation metagenome | biome: anthropogenic terrestrial biome; feature: soil; material...
GAACGAATGAGTTTATACAAGAGAAGACTGTCCATTTTACCGGGGACATGTCAAAGAGCCAGACCCACAAGCTGGGTCGTACACTTTATTCACTTCAGTTTTGCCTACTAAAGTAAGGTAGGTTAACAACTCTGATACTTCTTGGGGAGTATAGTATTCGCCACCACTTTTCCCTGCGTTCGAAGCATACATACCCATCAAAAATTCATAGGCATCGCCAAAAGCGTCAATAGTGTTATCCTTGTAATCGCCAAGCTTCATTTCTCCGATACCATTCATCAGCTTAACTAGCTTATCGTTACGCTGAGCAACAGTGCCGCCTAATTTGTTGCTGTTTACATCAATGTCATCAAACAGTCCTTTGAAGTTTTTTTCATTGCTTGTACCTTGAGCCGAAGACTCAATGTTTTTAAAAACCCTTTCCAGATTTTCGTTCAAATTTTCATTTTGTGCTGCACGCTGGCGTACATTCTCAAAAAGCTCGCTGGGTAATATGAAAAATCCCTTTGTATCAATAAGGTCTTTACGGGCTTGTTCTGCTTCTTTATCGGATAGTTTCGCATAATCAAAGTTTTTATCTCCAGCTTCCCATTCATCTGCATTAATATAACCTGTGAGGTTTTCAGATATATAGCGGTAGAACAGCATACCCAGGACATATTGTTTAAAGTCCCAGCCATCCACACTTCCCCGTAGATCATTTGCGATATTCCAAATAGTACGATGCAACTCGGCACGTTCTTGTTCTTTTCTATTATTAGCCATAAAATAATCCTCCTAGCTTTTTTGAGTAGATACTAGTTCAATACTATAAATAGCGGTTTTTATTTTTAGTTACTATTTCTATAATTTGGAGACGCAAAGATGGCGATCTATTACCATAAATGATCTACCTTTTACTTTCTTGCACATAAACCCTTTTTAGGCCAACTAACCCTATTAAAACAGCCCATTATTCTTAAGTCTTGCTTTCCATTAAATGGAAGGGGATCAGTTATTAGTGTCACTCTCTACTTATACAATAAACAATTATTAATATTAAGGAGTTGATTAATACGCAGTATTAGATCGATGAACTAACTAGGAATATTAGTAAAAAGCTATTATCGGTTTACCGTAAAACAACCAAAGCTTTAGTAAATAGATGTATCTTCTTTTTTCTAATCGTGCTCGATTACAATGACAGCTTATTGTGGGTAAAAGTCTCATTTCAAATATATTCTTCTAATGAAGTAGTTTAAAACCTGCTAGTAGATAAGATCTTTCCTAATTCAGATCATATCACAATACCTATACCGCATTTGGGACAAGTTGTAAGTTATAATTAGCTCAGAGGTGAGTTAAATGACCAGTACAAAACTAAAGTTGTTACGTATTTTAGAGATATTACAAACAACTGATGAGGACCATCCTCTAACTGCAAAAGAAATCGGCGAGAAACTCAAACTTTACAGTATCGAGGCAGAAAGAAAATCAATTTGCCGCGACATCAACCTACTCAAAGATAACACCCAATATGATATTGAGCTATGTACTGATAACAAGCAAGGCTATTATATGGCCAGTCGTTTGTTTGAAGATTGGGAGTTAAAAGTTTTAATCGATGCTATATGGGGAGCTAAGTTTTTAACCAAAGACAATACCGAGAAGATAGCGGAAAAGTATGGCAAGTGATGCCAGTCAAAAAATGCTTACTACGGTTACTCCTGTTAAATCTATTGTTAAAAGCAATGATCCTACTACAAAGATACATATTGACACTCTACTAAAAGCTATTAAAGAAAATCGGAAGGTTCAATTTCAATATACTTACATTGATACAGAGATGAAAAGCTGGTAGATGATTTGGTAGATTACTTTGATAGCAATCTTCAATTTCATAAAAGCGGTAATAAGTACACTGTAGTTGTTGACATTAGAGAAAATGCTGGTTTATATTACTGGTTGTTGCAATATGAAAACAATATTAAAGTTCTTGCACCTGAAAAAGTAAAAAACAGCTTGTGGAAAAGGTTAAAAGAATCTTAGCTTTGTACGAGAAAGGGTGAATTATGAAAATGACACTGAGGAGAAGAGGTTGCCCTGGCAATCGCTTCAGTGCTTTTTGGGGGGGATGTATCTAGCTAGGTATCACTTGCTAAGCAATAGCTTCATGGAATCGTATACAAACTGAACTTCTAAAAACTAGTGGATTCTAAGTTAACTCAATCGAAGATTTTCTAGCGAATCTGGAAGATAGTCTCAATAAACACATTCAAGCAATTACAACATACGATTCATGGAAAGCCATGAACAAACACGCTTTTGAAGAATAGTTACGCAAACAACTTTCTAAATTATATTTACAAATATGAATTGGCGCCCCATTAACAGAACGATAAGAACGGAGGATTAAAATAATATGAACAAAAAAGAAGAGCTTGTTTCAGAAGGGCTAGTTAGTACAAAACTAGCTGCTGAATTTTTAGGTGTAAGTCGTACCACGTTATGGCAACTTATGAACCGGCACGAACTCCCATGGGTACACATTGGTCGTGCTCGTTATATACCTAAGCGTGCTTTAATACAATTAGCTGTTGATAATTTAAAATGGTCAGAATCAAGATTCCCATTGAAGTAACTGCATTAAGGATCCCGTTTTATTTGTCACATTTTTCTTTATCTTTACCAAGCAAGTACTGGATACCATTCCATATTAATGTAATAGTTCCACCTCTTGGTTATTTTGGTCGCTGTACCAAAATTGAATTCGCCGTATTGTAACCCCATATGCAGAAACCTTGGTGTTACATCCATAATTTTTTGCCACACCCCGAGTTGTTATTTTGGCAAGCCTTTTTTTAGAGCTTGCAGTGTTGTTAGTAGACACCTCCTACACTGGTTAATCTTATTCTTGACTACGCTGAATTAATATAGCCACTAGACGAAGATGCTAAACAGCGTGAGATCATTACTGACTTCGAGATAAATTCAATAGAAACTTTTACAAAAGAGGGTATCTGGGCATATACTATCATGTGCTTAATTTATACTGGCATGAGGATTGGAGATATTCTTAAACTAACTAAATTTAGTATAGATCTTAAAACATGACCACAACTAGCGGCAACAAAACAAAGGCTAGTAAAAATCGAATTATACTGTATACTCCAAGATCCAATATTATATATGTCAGTGGTATAACTCATCAAGCTCTTATTTAATCAACAAAGACGATAATAGAGTCAGAGTAAAATATTACAGAGAGTATCTCTATTATCCCGCTCTTAAAAAAGCAGGAGTGCGTGACCTGGTACCACATTCAACGAGACATACTTTTGCCAGTCTACTTAATAAAGCCGGAGCAAATACTAAAGCAATCCAAGAAATACTTGGACACGCTGACTACTCCACTACCGCTAACATATATACTCATACCGATATTGATGAACTTAAAAAAGCTATAGAGAAAATCTAAGCATTTTATTTTTGCTAGTTATGTGCTAGTTGTAACCCAAGTTTTAAGCGATTTTCAACGACATCTAGAGATAGTTTTTAAAAACAAAAAAGACTGCTTAAAGCAGTCTTATCAATATTCTTAGTGGTGCGCCCGGCAGGACTCGAACCTGCGGCCTCTTGATTCGTAGTCAAGCACTCTATCCAGCTGAGCTACGAGCGCATATGGAGCCCGCAATCAGAATTGAACTGATGACCTCATCCTTACCATGGATGCGCTCTACCTACTGAGCTATGCGGGCATTTGGTGCGGTGAGTGGGAATTGAACCCACACGGGGGTACCCATACGCCCCTCAAACGTACGCGTCTGCCAGTTCCGCCATCACCGCAAGTAATATAAAGTTGTCTACTGGAGCCGACGACCGGAATTGAACCGGTGGCCCGCGCATTACGAATGCGCTGCTCTACCTGCTGAGCTACGTCGGCAAGATGGAGGCGGCACCCAGATTTGAACTGGGGAATCGGGATTTTGCAGACCCCTGCCTTACCACTTGGCTATGCCGCCGTGCCCTCCGAGTCGTACTCTGTGGTTGAGGGTAACATATGGAGCGGATGATGGGTCTCGAACCCACAACCTCTGCCTTGGCAAGGCAGCGTTCTAGCCAATTGAACTACATCCGCATATTTTTTTGGTGCCGAAGGCCGGAATCGAACCGGCACGTGGTTTAAGCCACGGCAGATTTTGAGTCTGCTGCGTCTGCCAGTTCCGCCACTTCGGCGTGGTTCAGCGCCTGCTGACATTGTCTATTATAAGCCGATTTAGGTTATAATGTCAACACCCTAGAGCTATTTTTTTAAGCGCCACAGCTCATCTGTGGTTGGACCCAATACCGGTTTACTCTCTCCTTGGGCAATTACCTCTCTGCCTCTCTCGTTTTCTACTATGGTTCCAATTACACTAGCATCAATACCTGCAGCATGTAGTTGTTTAAGTAGAACCTCAGCTTGAGAGGTAATCATAATCAAGGTACCAGAGGAGAGAAGACGCAAGGGATCAATTGCCAAGTGCTCACAAATAGCTTTAGTCTCTGGACGTATGGGTACATTATCTGCTTCTACTATAAAACCTACCTTAGAAGCTTCGGCAATCTCCCAAAGAGCACCTAAAACGCCACCTTCAGTAGCATCGTGTAAAACCTTTACACCTAGAGAGGTTGCTATTTTACCCTCAGGGATTACACTAATTAGATTATAAAAATGCTCAGCACTATCTAAAAGTTCTGCTGGTAGATCTTCTAAGTAGTTTCTGTAATCCTTGGCTAAAATTGCTGTACCTTCGATGCCAGCACCTTTAGTGATGATTATCTTGTCGCCTACTTTAGCTTCCGAACTAGTAGCTAATTTATCAGGGGAAACTTTACCTAAAGCAGTTATTGCTACAACCGGAGATACTACTTTATCAGTAAATTCTGTGTGACCACCAATTATTTGTACGCCAATCTCTTCAGCGGTTTTAGAGATCTCGTTCATTAGTTCTTTGACATCTTCGTTAGTACTATCTACAGACATTAGTAAAAGAACTTGAATAGCAAATGGTTCGGCACCATTAGCTACCACATCATTACAGGAAACATGTACTGCTAAGCGACCAATATTACTGCCAGCTCCAGTAATAGGATCGACAGAGATAGCTAACAGATAATCCTTCATATCTATGATAGCGCTATCTTCTCCCAAAAGAGCTCCAACTAGCACTTCTGGTCTTTTAGTACCTTCAAAGCGTAACACTGAACTTTGGAGAAGTTCAGGGGAGAGCTTACCTACTTCCATCTATTCATCCTCCTCACCATCACAGACAGGTATCTCGCTACTATGCTTTTTTAACCACTCTAGCATTTCATCATGAGCAGATAATTTCTCTTTAGGAGTAAGTTTATCCTTTAGTTTCATTAGAGGCAAAAACGGTTTATAAGTTATAGGCTCATTATCGGTTAAGTTGATAGGTTTATCAAGACTTTGAATCAATTTTTTTAGAAAAGCTTTATCTTTTGTCTCTTCACTTTTTACGCGAATGAGTCGGTAGCCCATTTCTTCTAAATAAATATTTTTCTTACGATCAGACTTGATCTTCTCCGGTAATAGATGGCTATAGCCATCTACCTCTATAATTATGTCATATATAAGAAAGTCGACCTCATAGGGGCCGACATAAACTCCCATTTTATATTTAAGGCCAGCTACATCCAATGCTTTTTTTAACCTACGTTCACCTTCTGTTACAGGGGCTGGCAAAGAATCAACTCCCATCACAAATCTTTTTGTAATAAAACCCCCAGATTAATTGGGGGTAGGTCACCATAATAAAGTTAAGGATTCGATTATTTTTCTCGCGTCTTTTTCTTTAATTTTACCGACTAAGGTTATTATACAGTTATTCTTCTCTAATTGGAATACACCCATATTATCTTTATAAACTATCTGTAACTTCTGATAAGAAGATGTTGATTCATTTGTGGGCGAGGTATCCTTGGGTCTTTGAAAGAGAGAATAGAAATCTTCTCCGTCAAAAAAACGGTAAACAACCACTTCTATAGAATCAAGTTGGTTTAGGTTAATATCAGTTAGTTCCCAAGCACTTGGTAACCAACTGGGATAAAAAACATTAGTTCTGCTTTTTGTCTCAATAAAACTAGAGACTAAAGCCAATTCCCAGTGGCGTCTTTCTGAGTAAACCTGGTAACCTATAGGTATATTAAAAAGGTCTTCCCCTAGCTCTGGCACTAACTGAATATTTCTTCTTTCACGAATCTGAACCAATTTATTTTTAACTAAAATTTCTTCTTTAAGCACCAAGTTATCCTCAGGTCGTATATACTTACGTATTGTAAGTGGTTTATTATGGGAATAAAGATAAAGAACAATTAGTTCTTTATCGTCTAAAAACCCACGCTCAATTTTTTCTGGTACCCATTCTTCTTTTTTAGGTGTTACCATTTGTAGCACATGCGGAAGAGAACCTAACCAAAGATATAGGTTAGCTCCTTTCCTTATTGAAACCTGTAAAATATCTTCATTATAAAGGCCAGTCTCTTCTCTTCTTTCCTTTTCCCAGTTTTGCCTATAAACTTTATAGTAGTGGACCACTACATCGTTATCAACTGAGTCTACCACTACCTCATCATAGACTATTGGTTGGTTTTCTGCCATTTGCGTCTTTAGCCAGAGTTCAGAAGGTGTTAGAGCTAATCCTCTTAAACTTAATGTTAGTAATGCAACTAACCAGAGCACTTTTATCACTCCCAAGATGTCAGTTTATTAGCGTATGCACTCTGGCTACGAATATAATCACGGTGATCGACATAATAATACTCGATTTCCTTATCTGGCCAAGTTTTCACTGCTACCGTCTCATAGGTATTGCCTATGATCATAATGCTTCCGATAACTATCACAACTAGAGCCACTGCAGCAACCCAATTAAAGCTTGTCTTCTGCCTTCTTTGAATGGGAGCAGGAATTGGTAGATCCTCTTTAGCTAAAAGCTTGAGTCTACTTATAAGCTTTTCTAAGTGAGCGACTTCACGTCGGCAACTCAGACAATCCTTTATATGCTCGCTTATTATGATCATTTCCGAACGAGTTAACTCTTGATCAACATAAGCAGAAAGCTGTTTACGATCGGGGCATCTCATTTTGAAGCACCCCCTTCAAATATCTGCCTAACTTTCTGTCTGGCGTAAAATAACCTTGATTTAACCGTGCCTAAGGCGATCCCTAACACATCTGCAACTTCCTGATAAGTTAGTTGTTCTAAATCGTGTAAGACTAAAACTGACCGCTGTTCCATAGGCAGAGAAGCAATTGCTACACGCAAACGTCCTAAATCATCCCTAATCTCAGCCATTTCATGTGGCTCTAGATCAGGAGATGGTAATTCTTTATCAATTTCACTTTTTAACCAATCAATGGAAAATAAGTGGCGCCAGTTTCTTCTACTTTTCCGTCTTAAATAATCCTGGCACACATTAGTAGTTATTTTATAAACCCAGGTACTTATACTACAGTCACCACGAAAAGAAGACATCGAGCGATAGATCTGTACAAAAGCTTCTTGAACTAGATCTTCAGCTTCTTCCGGACCTGCTAACCTACAAGCTAATCTATACATTTTACTAGAATATTGCTGGTTAAGTTCGTCATATGCTTCATTGTCACCATTTCTTAGGCCTTGCACCAAAGTATAATCTGCTAGTCGTTCTTCTAGCGCCATATAGTTCACCTCACTTAGCTTGTAACTTCATTATCCATATAGTCGTAACGACCTCTTTTATTGTTCAAAATCGAACTTAGCACTCTTTATATCCTACTAAAACTGTATCACAAACCTAGAAAGAAATGAATAGCTCACCCAATCCTAGGGTATCCTGCCTTTAGATAGATCAGTTTTAAGTTTTTTACATTTATTCAAGTGATAGGAGGTCTTTTTTATGAAGGCTAGTGTTGACCCCGAACTCTGTATTGCTTGTGGTTTATGTGAAGAGATATGCCCCGAGGTCTTTGAACTAGGTGACAGAGAAACTGCTGAAGCTATTGGTAAAGTTGAAGGAAATGAAGAAGCTGTTGAAGAAGCTGCAGATTCTTGTCCCACAAACGCTATCGAAATTGAGTATTAAGTTTATAAAATTATTAAAGGCGCAGCTTTCGCTGCGCCTAAGTCATTTATTTTACAGTTATTGTAGTACTTTCTGTAAAGATACCTGAGGTTATTGTGATTTTAGTTGTACCTGCTTTATTAGCAACAAACTTTCCTTCAGCATCTATACTACCAACCGAACTATCTTCTACACTCCAGATAGCTTGAGCTGGATATCTTAGTGGGAAGCGAAGGCCAGCTGGGCCAAAAGCTTCAGCATTAAAGGTCACTTCTTCACCAACAGCAATTGTTTGCTCTTCGGGAGAGATTACGATTTTGTCAATCAACGGATAGACTTGATAAGTGATCTGATCTCCTTTGACATCAACAATTACATAGTGGTAGAACCCACCCATTTTCGGTGGTAAATATAATGAACTGCCCGACCCAGAAGAATCTATATACTGCACACCATCACAAATACGGCGAGCAAAACCGTGTACATGGCCATGGAATAACCAAACATTTTTCCCACTTCTGTACTTAAATTCGCCCAGAAGCTTTTCCATTTGCTCAGCTTCAGCTGGATTAAAACCTGTGTAACTGCCTGGATTAGGATCATAGGTTGGTATATGCATAGCTAGAAAAACATTGTCAATCTCTTCGAGGCTGTTAGCTTTTTCTAGCTCTGTTTGTAACCAAGCCCATTGTTTTGATTCTGATACAGTTATACCGCCTTTGGCAGAGTTGAGAATGATAAAATAAGAGTTTTTATTAGTAAAACTATAATAAGTTGGGCCAAAGTATTTCTCAAAGTTTCTATAATTATTAGACTTCGCAATTTCATGGTTAGCGATGACCATCTTGTACGGTACATTTAATTGCATTAAAGCTGCAACACCAGCTTGGTAGTTCTCGTCAGTATCATGTTCAATTAAATCGCCAGTGTAAATAGCAAAGTCGATATCTTTCTCGCTATTAATCATTTTTATAGAACGGCTTAGGAGCTGGTTGCCTTGTGAACCAGGGGCGCCAGCAATGACCTTCGAGTCACCGAAAACTACAAAACGGAACTCATTTGCTTTCTTTGGATCAGCAGGTGTCTCTGGTCTATTAGCTGGATCGCGTACCTCAGTAGCTAAATCCTCTAGTAGTTCTGCTGGAATCTCTTGGGGCAATACTGCTTCTAAGCTATCAAGATAGATAGCACCTTTCCCTTGCTTATCCGCTTTAGCTTCAACTAGATAAATACGTTTTAAGTTAAGAGGAAAGTCAATATCTTGAGGGATCTCAGCAGTAACATATTGCCAACCGGTCCAGTTGACATTCATAGCAAAGTCAAGGACTTTTTTTACACCATTAGCGTCAGTTAGTTCACCTCGGAGCCAGTGACCGTTACCATCACCATAAACCCAAAGACCTAGTTTTAGGGGTCTACCTGACAATTTAATATTAACATTATTTACATAAGCAGCTCTTGTTCTAGTAGTTGTTGTAAAGTCATAGGTAAGCTTTGCTGCATTATCTCCACTCTTGACCTGTTCGTTTGTAAATTCTAGCTTACCAGTTACTTCGCTGGGATAAGTAGAAAATGACCATTCTTTTTTATTTTCAAAATCACTTAACACAACTGTTTGCGAACCAACTACCACAGCTAAGCCCGCTTTATGACCTTCATATTCTGCAACGATAACACCTGAAGACATATCTTTTTCAGCAGTAAAGACGCCTTCACTTATAGAACCAATATCGCCACGGATATCCCAATAAATATCGCGCGGTCTTAATATAACAGAAAAGCCATTAACATCAGTAGCTTTCACTTGCAACGGTGTTTTTTGGCCCACTGCCGTAGAAAGCGAACCTGGTACAATCTCTATTTTAACAATTTCGTCGATGACATGAATCTGCTGTCTAGCTTCTATATCTGTACCTGGCACTCTAGCAATTAAGGTAGCGTAGCCAGACTCAAATGGTTGTATATAACCATAATCGATTCTAGCTATCTCAGGTTCTATAGACCACTCTATCTTAGCATTCTCGAGAAGGCTGCCATCAGCCGCGTAAGCCAAGCCTTTAATTTTTGTAGAGCTTGTTTGAGGAATGTTAACAATCTCGCCACGAAAGGAGTCTAATTTACCCTCTGCCTCCATTTGGATAGCAACATTATATGCATCACCGCTTTGATCTTCGATGAAGATTCCAATACCATTAGGAACTCTTCGTTCGCTACCATCAGATGGTCTATTTACAGCAGCAAGGAAATCTATACCTGGTTTCTTTAAGACCATTGTACTAGAACCACCGCCATCAAGGTTTAATGCACTATATGCTCCTAATTCGTTTAGAAAGAATTCAGCTAATTCTTTTAAAGTAAAGCCTCTACTGCGTGAGGAACGACCATCAACAACCACTAGCCAAACTTTCTTACCATCTTCACTAATACCAACGGCTGTACGGGGGTTTAGCCCACCGATTCCACCTTCACCAAAATAAAGTATCTGGCCTTTATCGACCAAGAAAGGTTGACCCTCAACAACAGCAAAGATATCTTCTAAAGAAGGATCAGAATATGATTTTACTGTTAAGGGATCTCCGACTTTAGCCTTTTCAAGGAGAAAACTAGCTTCATCAGAACTACCTACAAGTACCCAGCCGTTTTGAGGGATGGCTGCTGGGCCTAGGTTTTCTCTTACCTCTATTACAGTACCATTACCATCCACGATAACTTCCACATATTCTCTCGCGTTTTTAGTCATATTGTGAAAACGTCCCGGAGAAAAACGACCCCAGTACTCATCAAAAACAGCTATTTTACCCACAGTAAAATCAATCTCACAGTTAATGCCCATTATTGGCCGACGGGAGTCATCAGGGAAAGTTACACTAGTTAAATATACTGGCCTACCAAAGTAAGCAGAAAAATCATTATCTACTACAAATGCTGTCCAACCACCATTACCTGGTTGAGGAGATTTAATTAAACGACCACTTTTAACCTGCGAGCCAATTGGCACGCCTGTTGAAGACATTAGGAAAAAGTCAGCGTTAACAGCTGCAATGGCTCCTGCATCTCTAGCCATTGTGCTCAATCCTTGTGTGCTAGCTAAACCATTGCTACTAGCAAGTGAGTCTATCTTAACACCAGGTTGGTTTAAATCAGCTTCAAGAATATAGATATCCACCCAGCCTGTATCGGTTTGCCAGCGTTTTTCTATATACTTGACACCTCTCGCTATCTCTTCAACTTTAGTCTCTTCGCTGAGTTTTGCGGCAAAAGTACCTAAAGAAACTAGTAAAAGCAAGATAATAACACTTAAAAACACTCTTTGGCGTTTAGCCATCACTTACCTTACCTCCCCTTAGCTTAGGTGCCTTTTTAGAAGCTATCGCACCTTAATTTCTAATTAAATCTACCTAATAAGATTTCAAGAGTTTCTAATAAATTCCTTCTCTATTAACTATTAAAAGCATAAGGCTCTACTCTAGATAATAGCGAATCTAGGGTTTTTATCGTGTTTAAATAACACCAAGATTACCATTGTTTTACAAGTTGTCTCTATTAAAAAAGCTGCCCTGGGGGCAGCTTTTTACTTAATAACGAAAATCTGTGTTACCATAACACCTGTCTTGTAAGGCACAATACCGATACCTACATGGGTGTAGGTAGGGTAAAGGATGTTAGAACGATGTCCATCACTAGCCATTAATCTATAATGAGAAACTTGAGCACTTTGGCTCTTGGCAATATTTTCGCCAACGCCTCTAAACTGATAACCAAAACTTCTTAGCATTTGTGAAGCACTACCATAGGTAGGAGAAACATGAGCAAAGTAATTGTTGTTTACCATATCCTGGCTCTTCATTCTAGCATAACGATCTAATTCAGGATCTCTTTGCAAAGGCTTAACTCCAGCTTTAACTCTTTCTTCATTAATCTTAGCAAACATCCATTCTTCTGATTCAGTCATTCCAACAGGACTAGGAGATGGTGTAGGGGTAGGTGTAGGAACTGGGGTTGGCGTCGGTGTTGGTGTTGGAGTTGGTTCTGGGGTTGGGGTGGGTGTTGGGGTCGGAGTAGGAGTTGGTGTTGGTGTTGGAACTGGGGTAGATGTCTTAAAATAATAGGCTAGATAGGCTGGTACCTTCAAATTATATCCATTCCAATTATAATAGGTAGCTGCCATTGTTGAAGTGGAAAACATAAATACTATCGAAACGGCCAGCAGTACAGAAAGCCCAAATCTTCTAAAAGTATGTCTCATTTTTATACCTCCTCTGAACAAAGTGAGTATACCGTCATAAAGTAATATGGGCAAACATCATAAAATTGTCTTACTTGGTTTCCTCGAAAATCATTCTCCTGCCTAAAGCTTATACTTGGTATAGCTTAAACTAATAGCCCTATGGTTTTTAGATCAATCCCTGACAAATGAATAATTAACTTCCGAATCATGCCAGCATCTTTGCACCCCTTTTGGTTTGTTTCATATTATGGTAACAGAAGGCTATGCCTTCAGACGTGGTTCAAGGAGGCATTTTCGATGAGTGCAAAAACAATCAGGACTCACTGGGCACCAAGTCCCACTTCACCTGGTCCCATAACAGATCAAAGAACCTGTCCAACTCCAAATGAAATAGTTTGCATCTATGTACAGAAAATCTATGATGCTTGTTCACAACGAGATTGCGAAGAATTCACTTTTGATACTGATAAGCCAGTAGCCCGTTTTGTCAGTTGCCAAATTGTTCCTGGTAGTGTAAAAGCTGTCCACACCTGCATCACCCAATTTGATACTGGGCCTCTTGCCAGAGTTGATGCTACAATTTGTGCTGAAGTTAGCTTAACTTATATTGCTACCGATGGTACCGAAATTACTATTGTCCGCTCTGTAGCCTTCAAAAAAGCTGTTTTACTCTATGCACCTGATCCAGCTAATTTCGATTACAAAGTTTTGACCGAAGCTGTTTTTGAATGTCTCTCCTGTCGCATTACCAGTGAAGGTGATTTAGCCTGCTTTATTGGTGCCTTCATTATCATCAAGGTATCTTTATTCGTACAGCTTCTAGTACCTTCCTTTGGTTTCTGCCCTGTCCCAGTTGAATGCGAAGAACTTCCTGATCAACCTAATATCTGTATCGAATTCGAAACCAGACCTTTCCCAGAATTCTTCCCTCCACAACAATAAGCAAGCAAAAAAGCCCCTCTGGGGGCTTTTTTTATTTAGCTTCAACTGAGCGAGATCACCTACTTTTAGCTTTTTCACTTTCGCTATTAAACTTTTTAAGTGCTTCCATTAAATTTTGAGCTCTAGGATCTCCGGAGTTTAAAAAGGTTAGTATACTATCACCTAACGGTAAACCCTCGAGGGTAGGATCAATGGCTAAATCAAACTTTTTTTCTCGTTTACTCTCTGGTCCCATTGAAGATTTTAAGATTCCCAAAGGATCTGGTAGCTGCTTAGAGGTTCCACTTAAAGGTTTGGCAGCATTAGCAGTACTCACCTGGTTGGCAGTTTTGGGCTGAGGTTCGCTACTCCGTTTTAATTTAGGTAGTGGAGCATCTACACGTGCAAGTAGTAGTAACCATTCTAAAAATATGTCTTCTGCTTTTGAGATAAACTCGTCGTCTGCCTGGAAGATTATTTGCCGTTCAATATTTCCTTTTAAGCGTTTGACTGTAAATGCTCCTAGTCCTCTTATATCAAGAGTGCTTTGGAGTAATAAAGAATCTTGCCATTCTCTATAGAAGCCTTTATAGTAGATACCTTTAACACCTTCTCTTAGAGAGAAACGTATTCTTCTTAATCTCCTTGCATAAAGAAATAACTGATCTTGGGGGAGGGAATCTGTAATAAATCCTGATATTTGTAAACGATCTTGGAGAGAACGGCCCACCGAAGCTAGAGAATCATCAAAACCCAGATCTACCAAGACCCCATTTACTGGTGGGGCAAAAGAAACATAGTCTTTATTAGCCACAACTCTTATGGCAGCTTTTTTACCAATCTCCACAATAAACTCTTTAAGTTCCGCTGGTTGACTCTGTCCAAATTGGTGGTTCGCGACATAGAGATACATTTAAAAAAGACCTCCTCAGCAGAGTATGCCAACTCTGCTAAGAAGGTCACTAAATTAATAACCATTTGGATGATTCTTATGCCAATGCCAAGCATCAGCAATGATCTGTTTTAGGGAACTATATTTTCTCTCCCAGCCTAGCTCCTCTTGAGCTTTTAACTGCGAAGCTACTAAAACAGCAGGATCACCTGGCCTGCGGCTACCCAGTTCCTGGGGAATCGGGTGAGAGGTGACCTCTCTGGCTGTTTCAATTACTTCTTTAACTGAAAAACCTTCGCCATTACCTAAATTATATGCCAACGCACCAGTGGTGGTTTGCAGCTTCTTTAAAGCCAAGTAGTGAGCACTGGCTAAATCCATAACATGAATATAGTCACGTACACAAGTACCATCTGGGGTTTGGTAGTCATCGCCAAAGACAGTGATCTTTTCTCTTTGACCTAAAGCGACACCAAGGATTATTGGGATTAGATGGCTTTCAGGATTATGATCCTCACCTATTTCGCCTTCAGGATCGGCTCCAGCAGCATTAAAGTATCTAAGTGATACAGAGTTAAGACCATGTGCTTCATAAGCCCATTTCAACATTCTTTCAATCGCTAGCTTAGTCTCCCCATACGGATTAGTTGGTAATGTTTTGTCTGTTTCCTTAATAGGGACCTTCTCTGGTTCCCCATAGACAGCAGCTGTTGATGAAAAAACTATTGAAGGTACTTTATTTCTAACCAAGGACTTAATCAGTTCTAAAGAGCCAGCTACATTATTTTCGTAGTACTTTAAAGGATCCTTCATACTCTCGCCAACTAAAGAATAAGCAGCAAAGTGAACCACACCAGCTATATTATGTTCTTGGCAGATCTTATCGATAAGACCATCATCTCTTATATCACCTTGATAAAAGCAAGTATCTTTAATTGCTTCTTTGTGACCTTTAATTAAATTATCTAAAACGACGACCTCTTCCTTTTGGGCCTTTAGGTATTTAACAGTATGGCTACCTATATAACCAGCGCCACCTGTAACTAGAATTGCCATTATTCACCCTCCTTAAGTTCTCTCACACCATCTCCGCTCTTGGTTACATAAAATTCTGGAACTAACCCTGTCTGCTCTGTATAAAGGGTTGATACTGTTTTCTGGAAATTATCCAGTTCAGATTCTGCTACCAAACTAACTGTGCAACCCCCAAAACCTGCGCCAGTCATGCGAGTAGCGAAACAACCAGCTTGTAGTTGGCATAAAAACAGAGTATCTAGTTCCCTACCTGTTACCTCATAATCAGCAGAGAGCGAGCGATGCGAAGCTAGCATTAATTGCCCTAAACGAGTAACTTCTCCGTTTAGAAGAGCATTCTTAGCTTCAAGTACTCTATTATTCTCGGTAATAATGTGTCTTGCCCGCTCTTGATGGGGATATTGCAATAGGCTATCGATGGTTTTTAGATCATCTATAGTCAGATCACGATAACTATTAACATTAGGTAAATTAGCTTTAATAATTGCTAAAGCTTCTTCACATTCATTTCTTCTTTCATTATACCGTGATTCTTGCAAGCCTCTTTTTTTGCTGGAATTAGTTATAACAATACGCATGTTATTTAATAATAGAGGTACCAATTGCCATTCCATAGTTAAGCAATCGAGGAAGATTGCGTGATCCTTTGCACCAAAACCAACGGCAAATTGGTCCATAATACCACTAGCTACACCGATAAAGTTATTTTCCATCCTTTGGCAGAGAAAGGCCATCTCTTTAAGATCTAAACTAGCATTGGCAATGGTAGAAAGCCCAAAGGCTGTGACCATACCTAAAGCCGCTGAAGAAGAGAGCCCTGCACCTGTCGGTAAGTTACTACTAATAAGTATATCTGCACCTGGAGGACAAATGCCTATTTTATTTAGTTCGGCGATAACTCCTTTAGGGTAGTTACCCCAATCATCTTCTTTTTGGTAAGTAAGATCATCCTTAAAGACTACCTCATTGGGAAAGTCTAGGCTATGCAAATGATAAAGCCCATCTTCCCTGGGGTGAATGAGCATTGTGATACCTAAATCCAAAGCTAATGGCATCACAAAACCACCTGTATAATCAGTATGTTCACCAATTAAATTGACTCTCCCAGGAGCAAAGAAACAGCGGGGTTTGTCTGCATGGGGATACAATTCGTGGAATTTCTCCTGTAGATAAGTAAGTGTGTTAGCCATTTTTCACCCCTTCTTTCTTAAAACGGGCAATCGCTTGTCTAAGTAGTTCGGCATTATCTTCTACTTTAGTAGGATTAGCTGCTGCCCAGCCACCAGTCTCTGACGAGGCATTGTATTTAATCCTATCTGCACCGCGAAGCGGAGGATAAAACTCGATATGGAACCAGTAGAAAGCCTCAGCTTCCTTGTTATGATAAGGAGCAGGATGCATTACCATCATATACGGGAATAACCGGTTATATAGCTTATCCATGCCACCTACTAATTCTTTTAAGCAGAGTGCTAAAGATGATCTTTCGGCATTAGTTAACTCCAAAAGAGACATCACTTTTCTTTTGGGTAAGATCATAATACCAAAAGGATAATCGGTGAAAAACGGTATAAAGACTAGAAAGTGCTCATTCTCCCAGATTAGACGTTTTTGGAAATTTACTTCCTCTTTTATGATCTCTTGGAAGAGATTATTTCCCGTCGTCTGAAAATGTTTCTGAGCATTTTCCATCTCTACTCTTACTTTAAGCGGAATAAAAGGATAAGCATAAATTTGACCATGAGGATGAGGCATAGTCACGCCAACCTCAGCTCCCCGGTTTTCAAAGATCATTACATATTGATGTTCAGTGTTCAAAGCCAGTTCCTTATAACTAGTTGTCCACAGATCAATTAATTTCTCTAAGTGTTCTAACGAAAGATCCGGAATCGTGGCATTATGATCAGGTGAATAAAGTATTACCTCACAACGACCGCGCGATTCTCTGACTTTATAAGGCCCACCCCCGACATCGTCGGGGGTAGGTGGATTCTCACTTAACACAGGAAAATCATTATGATAAAGATGGACATCATAGTTAGCAGGTACTTTCCCTGATCCAGGACAAAAGGGACAAAAGTCCTTTGGCATATTCGGTCTATTTTGTCTTGAAGCAGCCACCATTGTCCAGTCGTCTAACAGCGGATTATAACGTAATTCAGCCACCTGACTCACTCCCTTTTAAAATAACTCTTACCTAAATCCTTGGTAAGGATAGCCCTGTAGTCAAATAAAGCTTAGGATCTATTTAGCAAAAACATCGACAAACTTAAAGTTAACTGTATCAACAAGACCATGGTTAGTAATTCTTAGCTCTGGTAACACTGGTAACCCTAATAAAGCCATGGTCATGAATGGTGAAATTAAATCACAGCCAAGCTCTTTCCAAGCCTGATCTAAAGCTTTTACCTTTTCCTCTACCTCTTCTACAGAACTATCTGTTAATAATCCTGCAATAGGTAAGCTAAGCAAAGCTAAAACTTTGCCGCCTTTCACAGCGATCATGCCACCACCAGCTTTAGCTAACTCATTACCAGCTAAAGCCATATCTTCGTCGTTCATACCGACAATTAAGAGGTTATGGCTGTCATGAGCTACAGTAGAAGCTACAGCGCCAGTTTGCAGCTTAAAGCCTTTAACAAAGCCTAATCCTCTAGTTCCAGTGGCTTTATGTCTTTCAAAGATAGCTACCTTGGCTACATCTTGTTCTTTGTTAGCTGTTACTAAACCATCAATCACAGGTAGCTCTAGAACTTTATGCTTGGTACCTACCTTAGCTTCTTCGATCTCCATCACTCTAACCTTGGCAGTTTCTCCTGAAGCTTTCAACAAGAAGTCTTCTTTAGTCAATGACTTACCTAACTTAACTGTATTTTTAGACCAGTCAGGATAGGTAACATCAGGCGTTTTAACAGTCATTCTTCCTTCGTTAGCTACTAGTTTACCACCGATAAATACCTGATCTACCTTAACTTTAGTCAGATCACTAATTAGGAGAATGTCGGCAACTTTACCAGGAGCTATTGAACCAAAATCTTTACCCATGAAGAAACACTCGGCAACATTGATAGTTACCATCTCAATAGCAGTAATCGGGTCGACACCTTCTTCAATAGCTCTTCTTACAATATGATCAAGGTGTCCGGCATTAATTAAAGTATCAGGGTGGGTATCATCACTAATTAAGATAGCAAAACGTGAAGATACCTTATTTTCTGTTATGGCTTTAACTACTTCTTTCAAGTCGTGCCATGCAGATCCTTCTCTTAGTTTGGCATACATTCCCAAACGCATTTTAGCTAAGGAGTCTTCTTGTCTTACAGATTCATGACAAGAACGGCAACCAGCAGCAATATAAGCATTTAGCATCTTACCTGTTTCTGGCAGGGAAAAATGGCCAGTAACACATTTGCCAGCTTTTAAAGTAGCAGCAATCTCTGCATGAACATTATCATCACCATAGACAACGCCAGGGAAGTTCATCATTTCACCTAAGCCAGCAACTTCATCTAAAGCCATTGATTCTTCGATCTCTTTGGGTCCTAGTACTGCCCCAGCATCTTCGAATCCAGGTGCTGCTGGTACACAAGAAGGCATAGCTACATAGACTCTCAGAGGAACGTCTTTACCTTCGGTAATCATTAATTTAACACCATCAACACCTAGAACATTAGCAATTTCGTGGGGATCCATAAAGATCGCTGTAGTACCTCTAGGTACAACTGTCTTACTATATTGAGTTACACTGAGCATACTTGATTCCACATGGATATGACCATCCATAAAACCAGGTGTCATATAGTAATTAGAAGCATCTACAACCCTAGTATTTTCACCTATGGTATGAGTTGCATCACCAACTAGAGCAATACGTCCACCAGCTATTGCCACATCTATATTGGGCATTATTTCATGGGTGTTAACATTAACTAATTTTCCACCTTTAAGCACTAGGTCAGCTTTTTCTAACCCCATAGCAACGAGGGAAAGCTGCTTAGTCATTTCGTGTAATGGAGCTACATCTCGCATTTTTTCTCCTCCTCATATCACAAAAATAACTATTATTTAGCCTAACCAACTTTTACCAAGTAATTAAGCTTGTCCATTTTTGGGCATTAGTAAAAATAGGCCTCGCAGTTATTATTTAATTAACCTACCAAAATAAATAAAGGCTCTGCTTTTACCTTTGCTTGCTTTAATATATAACACATACTTAGTTTCTAATTTGGTGTCTACCTTAATCTATTCCTGTCTAAACAATAACAGCAAAAGGTCCTTAGATTTATATTATCTCATATAAAGTGTTCTCATTGGGGAATAAAATACCAGTACACGCTTTCACTAGACAAAAACTAAGCTATGCAAGGAAATTCTTTGTTGAAAGGCGCTATCCTGCCAAAGACAGCTAAAACATAGTTTTTGTCAACTTGGTTACTTTTTTGCCGATTTTGACTTTAGGTATTCTGTCATGTTATGTTTTCTTGGGGTGAAATTTATGCGTTTAATTTCTTTTGATCCTTATCGTTCGATGGGAATCCCCGGGGTTGAGTATATTAAGCCTGAGCTTTTTTTTGCTGAACAGGCTAAAATAGAAAAAGCTGACTGGGTGCTCTTTCCTGAATACTGGCAAGTAAATGCATTGTCGTATGCTCTGAAAAAACGCATCTTTCCTAGTCTCAGCACCTACCATTTAGGACATAACAAAATCGAAATGACAAGAGCTATCCAAGCTGTTATGCCTAATAACTTTCCCCAAACTTTAATTCGTCCAGCTAAAGAAGAAGTCTGGCAAGAAGCGAAAAACTTACTAGGCTTACCCATTATTGCTAAAGAAGTTCGTTCTTCTTGTGGCAGAGGTATTGAATTATTAGAAAATATCTCTCAATATCGCTCCTATATTAGTAACAGAGAGATCGCCTACCTCCAGGAATATCTACCCCTAGATAGAGATCTCCGTGTAGTTGTTGTAGGCAAAGAAGTTCTTCTGTCTTATTGGCGTATTAATCCTGGACATCTGCTTCATAATGTAGCCCAGGGAGGCGAAATTTCCTTTGAAGACATCCCGCAGGATGTTGTGGAGTTAGTTCTGCAACTAGCTCAAAAATTAAACATCAATCATGCTGGTTTTGATGTTGGTATCTTAGATGGGCAACCCTACATTTGGGAGTTTAACGTGATGTTTGGGAATCAAGGTCTCTTACAACAAAAAGTTAACGTGGCTGAAAAGATTTATCAGTATCTCTGTCCTTTTGATTTTGATGATCCTAATCTACCAGATCCACTTTTACCGCAAGCATCATAAAGCACCTGCGCCAAAGCACAGGTGCTTTTTTTTACATTTACTTTTTCCTTGGTGATATAGGTAAACCTAAACCGATAGGTGAAGGAACAGTATCACTATAACTAGCTCCTTCTAGTTCGTTAGCCATACTAAATAGGGAAGCTCTTAAATTAAAATAGCGTTCCTTTAGTACATTTATAAACGAAGGTTTATTTTCTTCAAGATAGAGTTCTTCAAACTCCTTATAAATGTCATTTACTTCCCTTTCAAAAGCATATAGCTTTTGGGCAAGTTCTAATAATTCTTCTGTTTGATCACTACCTTCTAGTTCAGTAACGGTATCAATAACTTCTTTGGTTAGTAGTATTTTGCGACCAAAGGTCCCGTTTTTACGAGCTGCATACCCTAAAGTACGAAGCATATGGCTATTTCTCTTAACCGTAACATTATCTACTACATTAAGAACCTGCTTCTCCATCAATAATAACATATTAGCATTACCAACCATTTCGTAGATCTCAAGGTTTTGGAAGGGATTTTGCAAAAAGAGAGCATTGCTGTTTTTAAAATAATTTTTATAAGTATAATAGTTACAGGTTGATAATTTCATCAATGCTTCGACAATACCTAACTTCTCGCCAAACACAGCTTGATCAAAACGTTGATTGAAACCACCAGTACTTGTATCGCCACCTCGCCAGGCAGCCTCCGAAGCAAAGACTAATCCATACCAATTATTACCAAAGAGGTTTTCTCCATCATCATCCCAAGATGTAGTAAATAAACCTTCGATACCATATTTAACACCTATTCTAGCGAACTCTGCTACATTGGTATTAGAGCTTTGGTAGAAAGGAAAGATACGTAACCAGTTATCGATACCAGGAGCTGCCCATTGGGTTTTACCTCTAGATTCGAATGTTCCTAATCGCTTTGGCATACTACTAGCATCACCATAATGCCAATTTAAGATAATAGCTTCGCTCGGGAGTTGAGCGATTAATTCAGGGTGTTCTAAAACCATATCACCCCAGAATAATGGTATCTTACCATTTTTCTTTACGATCTCCATCACTTTAACAATATGATCTAAAAAAACTTGTGGGGCACCAATCTGTAGAGCTTGAAGACCACTATTGCCTTGCCCTATTTCCCAAGTCTCGTCACCACTGATGTTAATAAACTCGGAATCAGTAAGTGCCGTCCATTTGGATATCTGTTCTTCTAAAAACTTATAAACGGCTGGGTTAGTCGGATCTAATTGTGAGCTATTGGCGGGCAAGTTGCCTAGGTGCTGATAATCTTTGAGGCTTAAAAATACTGTAGAATGACCAAATGTTTGCAGTGATGGTACAACTTCTACATGATATTTTTTGGCATATTGGACTAGCTCCTTGTAGTCTTTAGTAGAGATTGTCTCCTCTTTCCCCCTAATGCCTTCTAAAACATGTAATTCCATATATGGTGAATACATATTAAGCTTAAAAGAGCTCATGGTTTTAACAATAAGCTTCATATACTCCAACGTAGGAATGGGACCTCTAGAAACATCATCGGTAAACGCTCGATAGCGTATAACTGGGTAATCAGTAATTTTTGTTCCCACTACAGTAACTGTGTCTTGGTTCTGATCTGTTAACTGTCTTAATGTCTGTATGCCATAAAAAGCCCCCACCTCAGTCCGTCCTATAACAGTCAACCTATTCTCGGTAACTTCGAGATAGTAACCTTCAGGGTTTTCAGGTACTTTGTCTAGCGCCTCTTTTAGTTCGGTGATCTCTTTTAGGTCTTCTACTGTACCAAAATAAGCATTTTTTGCCAATCTTTCTGTCCGTAGCTTTAGACCAAGTTCTTCTAAGTACTCTAATAAACCTAATTTATCGGTTTGGGAACCAATTAACCAATTAGCTTTGGTAAGATCAAATAGTGTATCATGGTTTTCGATTTCAATTGGTTTTGGTATTAACCTTTTTGTTGCAGGGACCACTTCTGCAGTTACAACTGAACTTAACATCATTACAATAATTATTAGAGCCAATACATTTAACTTACTTGAAATTTGCACTTAATTACCTCCTCTTTTTTCCCCCTTACATAATAAATACTAGTTAATAAGCCATTTACCTGCTCACTATCTCCGGTAGTTAGAGGTAGGAATCTATACTTTCTGATTTTAGTATCTATAGATATGTCTTTACTTTTACTTTTCTTGAAGCAAAATGTTTACTTAAGTTCAAACACCTTATAATACAAAAAGGCTCCCCTAATGAAGCGTTCACTTAGGGATTGAACAAAAAGCCAAGTGAACAGCTTCATTAGGGGGCAAAAAGAGACCAGCCAGTATCAGGCATAAATGCTTGAGGTGGCTGGTCTTAATATTTTTATGGCACTTTAAAATAAGCATTTTCAATTCAAAATTATATACTTCTGCTTTAACTTGTTTAAGTGGGTGTATGGGAGAAACCCTTCTTTTTGAAGCCTTCCCACAATAATTCCAGGGTGAATCTTTATTGAGTTCGCAAAATCTCGAACCTTTTGTTCACTGAAAGTTGCTACAGCAATAAACGACTCATATTCTTTTGGAGGTATTAATAAATCTTTCGCAAATTGATCCGCTTCATTTTCATAATCTTCTATTAAGTCGCTAGTTTCAAAGTCAACTAGTGTTTTCGTGACTTTCCTTTGAAAAACGTGCCCTAACTCATGCAATAACGAGAACCAAAAAATGTCCGCATATTTTCCTCTGTTAGTTATCCCAAGAATGACTTTATCTTTGTTTATCCACTTAGTTGCACCATATACACCAGAGTTTTTTAAACTGGGAATCAATACAAATGCGACTCCGCATTCTGAAAAAATTTGAGATAATTGTGGTAAAAACTCAGACGGATTTTGCATAGTCATTTCTCTTATTTGTGGCAAATACTCCTTAAGTCTTTTTTCAGAATATGGTTGCGTTTCTATTTGCTTTCCAATGTTAATCACTGTTTGTACCCACGCATTAGAGTTTAGGACAATTTTCTCATCAACACATTGAGTTTGGCGAAATTGGACGAGAAAATCCAGTTTCTTGAATACACTAAAAGATGAGATTGCAAAATACTTGAACAGTGATGATACCTGCTGTGTTTTATCCTTTGTAGGATTAACTACGCCTAGTTTTTCAAAGTAAGAATAATCGATTTGAGCTAAATCAGTTTCTTCATCTCTTTGAACTTGCAATGCTTTGATTTCTATTACCTTTTGATCATATTTTTTTTGAAGTTCAAGCCACATGTCTACACTTGTGCCAAGCATTAAAGATAAATTCTTTGCGATATTTTCAGAAATAGACGCTTTCCCATTTATTAAATCGCTTAAGTTTTTTGGAGTTATATTTAAACGTTTAGCAAACTCCTCTTGTGTCATCTCTAAGTCCTTAATTAAATCGCTTATATAATATCCTGGATGGAATGCGGAGATGTTTTCATATTCTATTTTATTCATAATGGTTCGACACCTCCAACACTATAATACACTTAACAACACTACACTTAGAATTAAAGTCCAATTTGTCTTCTTCTCGATTCAATGGCGAATCTGGTTTAATAATCAAACGAAATCCCAATTTTCGCCCAAGATCCATAGCAAATAAGTCCTTTTTATCTCCTGAAAGTTGATGTAAATGGTAAGTAGGAAAGCAAGCAACATCATTCAAGGTTGATGCACTTTCGATAAAATTTAGGGCAGCAAATAATTTTTCCGCAACAAGTTCTCCTAAAACTTTTTTTGCTTGCTTACTGTCACTACAAAGTTTTCTTGTCTTATTATTTCCATATCTGACTATTTCCATTATACTCACCTTCCTTGCTATCGTCAACAAAAATAATTACCGAAAAGGTAATTATTTTTACAAAACCTTTATGCCGCATATTACTAAACTTATCTTCTATCATTTCTAAGATTCAAAGTGAATAGATGATCTGACTATTAATCATAATAAACATTTAGACTAATCCAAAATACTTCTCAATGACACTCTGTTTCTTAGCCGCTCTATTTCCACCCCCCCAAGTGAGAAACAGGGGGCATGATCTTGTCAATGTCTGTCCCAGTTGTCTTGAATGAACCATCGCGGAACGAATTATCGATGAACCGCTTCGTTTCTTCCTGCTTGAGCTTTTCCTCACTAATTAGAGCTACAAGGTCGTTTTCTTTCTTCTCATGGACAAATTTACGCCAGTCCTCATCCATCTTAGTGGAAGCGTTGACTGTGTCGATGAAGTGCTCGATAAGCTCTTTCTTGCTGCGGAGCTGGATGCTGGAATTGACCGCTTTGTCGATAGAAACCAGAATGCTCTTATCTTCACAGTTGGATGCATGGTACTTGGCCACGAGCAGAGAAACTGTCGAAAGCGGTCAGGATATTTTTAAGGCGAAGGATTGCACCAAAGAAACTGATAAAGTCCTTCTGATTCTGTTCTCCAATAATGGCTTGTCCCAACGGAAAACGCTCAGTCAATTCATCAATTAACTCCCTATAGCCAAGCTGATGTTTTCCGTTCTCGTCAAATTCGCTATAGTAAGCCTTAAAGTTTTTCAAGAGGACTATACTACCGGCATCCTTGTCTCCAAAAAGGGCAATGGCTTCATCTGTTTCCTGCTGCAGATCGCGGAAACAGACAATATTGCCGTAGGTCTTAACCGAGTTCAGAATCCGGTTGGTGCGTGAAAAGGCTTGAATCAAGCCATGTTGCTTCAAATTCTTGTCCACCCATAAGGTGTTGAGAGTAGTAGCATCAAAGCCGGTCAAGAACATATTAACGACAACAAGCAGATCCACTTCACGCCTTTTCATGCGCATGGATAGATCCTTGTAGTAATTCTGGAATTTATCTGAGGACGTATCGTAATTGACATTGAAGTCGGCATTGTAATCAGCAATAGCAGACTCCAGAAAATCTCTTGAAGAATTGTCCAGTCTATCGGTATCAAAGCCTTCATCTGGGAATACGTCCTCAGGATCAGTTTCATTGGCACTGTAGCTGAAGATGGTAGTCATATTGAGCCTTCGGCCTTGTTCTACCAGTTGCCTTTTTAGTTTGGAATAATACAGCCTTGCAATGGCTTTAATGAATGTTATTCAAGAAGCCTACATTAATGGAGTTTCAACCCGTAA
>ENA-UOOI01001379-UOOI01001379.1-fermentation-metagenome-genome-assembly--contig:-NODE-1379-length-25589-cov-3.760085_pt1 | contig 25589 bp, 26 predicted proteins | sample MGYA00245779_ERZ724027 | MGnify/ENA primary metagenome ERZ724027 (study PRJEB28704, sample SAMN03018318) | fermentation metagenome | biome: anthropogenic terrestrial biome; feature: soil; material...
TCAGAGTACTCTGCCACATCGACGGAAATCAAGACACGAGATGAGGTTTTATCTGCTATGGTTGTCTATGGTTTTTTGACCGCTAATGATGGGAGAGTGAGTATTCCGAATAAAGAGCTCATGGATAAGTTTGTAGACATGGTTAAAAAGGAAAACTCTCTGGGTTATGTTTATAGTTTGGCGAAAGAATCCGAAAGAATGTTGGAAGCTACAAAAGCTGCAGATACGGAAACGATGACAGCAATCCTCCAGCAGGCGCACGATACGGAGACTGGAATGACTGGCTACAACGATGAGGCGGAGCTTTCAGCTATTGTGAAACTAGTTTATTTGAGCGCACGTGATTATTATGACATGGAACGTGAGGATAAAGCCGGTGTCGGATATGTTGATTATATTTTTTATCCAAAAGAGAATATGTCAGATGACTGTATTATCGTAGAGTTAAAGGTAGATCACAATGCTGATGAGGCAATTCAACAGATCAAGGAAAGAAATTATGCACAGAGATTTATCGGGAAGCTTGGAGAACAGACAAAATTTAGTGGACGGATTTTGGCTGTCGGCATATCATATTTCAAAAATGATAAAACCAAGCGCCATCAGTGCAAAGTTGAAGTTTTGAGAGGAAAAAAATGATTGGAGGTGTACTATAAATGTCAGCCAATCTCTTTGTTTTCCATGGAATTCCAAGAAGGATGCAGATTATCTCAAACAATATCGGCTGGGGGCTTCAGCCTGAACCTGACAAAGAGGTAGAGCAACACCTCACGATCAATGAACAGGGGCGCGTCTGGTTCTCTCAATACATATACGGGGATTCAGGTAGTCATGGTCGGTATCAAAGAGCAAAAGGTAAACAATTTACAGTTGATAAGACAGAAGCAGAAAAGATTTTAAGTAGTGTTGCTGCATATTTCAGTGAAAATGATGATGGACTCTTTGCCACAGATGTAGGTGACTGGACCATGAAGCTGACCAATACGGATGGTGTAATTTATAAATTCACCGGGTCTCTATGTCCCTGCACTAAATCTGATATTGATCTATCTGCCCTTATTCGCGATTCTTTAAATATGGATGAACTGTATGTTTTTGATGGACAATGCAGACCTGATGTGATAAACAGAATCACTCTGAACTATCACAGGCATTCAAGGTTTAAGACAAAACAAGCGGCGAAAGATAATGAACCTGAATATGATATACGGGATTACTCGGAGTGTCTGATTATTGATCGGAAGACAGAAACGATTGAGCATGTTCAGAAAACCAGTGCCGGATGTAAAGTCTCTCATAAGTACGAAGTGGAAGGCGGTATAGAAGATCTGCTCGAGAGCTTTGATGCGGAGGAGCTGTTTACAAATGTTGCCGGAAATCCTGATGACGTAGTCAAAACATCAAATGAAACAAGGATTTATACGCTTACTGTTGATTACAAGAGGGCTCCGCAGCGTGTTGTTACCGGTACTTTTGACAAGTATGGTCTGCCGAATGATTTTGCGGAATTTGCTGAAAAGATATCTGATTTCATGAAATCCTATGGCCCGGGAGAGTTACTTAATCCATCTGTTTATGGAAGAATAAAACGGCGAAAATCAGAATACATGTATTGTAGTGTCATCTTTGAAAAAAGATCCAGAACATACTATTATCTGACAGATGATGATAGTATCGACGTGGGAGATTTTGTGATCGTACCTGCCGGAATGGATAATCACCAAGCAGTGGCAGAAATTGTAAATATTGAGTATTTCTCTGAAAAGAATGTTCCTTTGGCATTGGATAAGACAAAGCACGTGATCCGTAAATGCATGGAGAAAAAAGAACCTGGAAAATTTCATGAAATTAATCCGGCCGCTTTATTATGAAGAGGAATAGGCTTATAATGATTACATTGACAGAAAGCGAGGAAATGATTATGGAGTATAAGTGCAAAGTAACAGTGATCGATAAGAAACTTTACCCGGAACTACAGGAACAGTTCTGTGCGAACCCGAAGAGTGGAAAGTGTCCTTGCTATAATCTGGGCGACGAGTTTGTATTTGAGCGCAATGATGAAAGAGATGATTTCTGGCATATGGGAGCAGGCACTCTCGTAAAAGCCGGTGAACCGGATGAGGATCTGACACATTCTCCGGGAACAGCTCATGCCGGAAGCAAAGGTGTTCCGTTTTGCTCAGAGGCCTGGGACGCGATCAGCCGGTATATCTATACGGCACTTCAGGGCGGCAGCATTATGCATGGCTGGATGAATGACGATCGTGTGATGATTGCCTGTTGCTCAGACGGAACAAGACCGGTAATATTCAAGATTGAGAGAATTGATGAAAGTGAAACTGTATGATAAAATAGATACAAAAATAAGATTTGTAAGGAGGAAATCATGAGTAAACAATTAGTATGTTATTTCAGTGCCACTGGCACAACAAAGGCAAAAGCAGAACAACTGGCAGAAACTGCAGGAGCGGATTTATATGAAATTAAGCCGGAAGTTCCTTATAAAAAAGAGGATCTGGACTGGAACGATAAAAATTCCAGGAGTACGATTGAGATGAACGATGAGAGCAGCCGTCCTGTTCTTGCTGATCGAGATGCGAAAATTGAAAACTATGATACTATTTTTGTCGGATTTCCAATTTGGTGGTATATTGCGCCTACTATTATTAATACATTTCTGGAAACATATGATTTCTCCGGAAAGAAGATTGTACTTTTCGCAACGTCAGGAGGAAGCGGATTTGGACGGACAGTAGAACGATTAAAGGATTCCGTATCGGAAACAGCTCAGATTGTAGAGGGAAAAGTGCTGAATGGGACGCAGACAACTGATGAGTTAAATAAAATGATTTAGGCTGAAGAACCTGTCGCAATTTCGACAGGTTCTAAAAAATTGTTTTGTTACGATACACCAGAAGCCAATCCGGTTCTATATGACATTCACGAAAGCCTCTGTAATCACCTGTAAGATGATTATATTCAGATCGATGGTTTTCTGTATGGCTGAATGACAGTGCCAATGAAAGTAAGAAAAGAAATGATAATGTTGTCATAACCACAGAATTTTCTGAGAAATATGGTATACTACAAGTAGTAAACAAAAATACTATGAATGGAGGCTGATTATTATGGGTAAAAAAGTTTCAAATCATGTAACCTGGGTAGGAAAGACAGACTGGGAGTTGAAAAGCTTTCACGGAAATGAACTTTCGACATATGATGGTTCCTCATACAATGCATACCTGGTACGCGGCAGCAAAAAAACAGTTTTGATCGATACGGTCTGGCAGCCATATGATAAGGAATTCGTAGCAAGGCTCAAAGAAGAGATCGATCTATCTTCCATTGACTATATCGTAATGAATCACAATGAAATTGACCATTCCGGTTCATTACCTGAGCTAATGCGCGAGATCCCGGATACGCCGATCTACTGCACATCAAAAGGCGAGGGCATCATCAAAGGGCACTATCATCCAGACGGCTGGAATTTTGTAAATGTAAAGACCGGTGATACTTTAGATCTTGGAGATGTTACACTGACATTCGTAGAAGCACCGATGCTCCATTGGCCGGATACGATGTTTACCTATATGGATGCCGGAGAAGGCGAGCATATTCTATTTTCAAATGACGGTTTTGGCCAGCATTTTGCTTCGGAGTCTCTGTTTGATGACAAAGTGGATAAAGAAGAAGTATATCATGAGGCGATGAAATACTGGGCAAATATCCTGAACCTTTATGCTTCACAGGCAACGAAGAAGATCAGGGAAATTCTTGCGATGAATCTTCCACTTGAGATGATTGCGCCGAGTCATGGTATCATCTGGAGGTCAAACCCGACGGAAATCATCGAAAAGTATCTGGAGTGGGCGGACGCCTATCAGGAAAAGCAAGTCACAATCTTTTATGATACTATGTGGAATTCCACGAGAAAGATTGGGGAGGCAATTGCGCGGGGAATCTACAAAGCAAGGCCGGATATTACAGTCAAATTATTCAATTCCAGCAAAGATGACAAGAATGATATTGCAACGGAAGTGTTTCGCTCCGAAGCAGTCTTGGTCGGATCGCCTGTCATCAACTATGGTTATATGTATTCCATCGGAGGAATGCTGGAAATGATCAAAGGGCTTCGCTTTAAGAAGAAAAAGGCAGCAGCTTTTGGAAGCTATGGCTGGAGCGGCGGTGCAGTGAAACAGATGACCGAAGCACTCAAAGGCTGTGGATTTGAAATTGTAAATGACGGATTTGAAAAAATCTGGGTACCGGATGAGAGTGTCCTCGCTGAAGCAGAAGAATACGGAAAACAGTTCGCAGAGAACTTATAAAAATCTGGGCATAACGCTCTAAGTTAATCCTGAATGATCCCCGAAAGCCAGATTGACTTTTCAGGGATCATTCGTCTGCCAGTTCATAAAGCCAGAAATGGTTCTTATGAAAATCAAGCAGTCCTTCATTGCGCATATGCATGAGTTCCTTGGACAGGGCACTGCGGTCGAGGTTCAGATAGTCCGCAAGCTGCTGCCGGTTAAATGGGATATCGAATTCTCGGGAACCGGACTTCCGAGAAACAGCCGTGAGGTATGATTCGATACGCGGGCGTGTTTTCTTGAATGAAGTCTGGAAGATGCGAGTGGAGAGTTCAAGATTTTTCCGGGTAGAAATCTTCAGCAGATTATGTATGACCTTTTTATGCCAGGTTCTGTCCGCGTGATGACCATTTACTATGCCGGCACCATTTAAAAAAAGAATCCTGCAGTCCTCTGCAGCGACGGCGTCAACCATGAGCAGTTCTCCAGTGATGGCATAAGTTTCACCGAAGATCTGTCCCTGTACAATATTGGACAGTATGGTCCTTTTCCCCCAGAGGTCTATGTTCTCTATATTGACACTTCCTTCTAAGACAACACCCACATCATCAGTCGCATCTCCCGTAAGCAGGATACACTCGCCCTTCTTATAGTTCTTTTCTCTCATGCAGCCGCAGCTTCGCATATCAATATATTCATCTTCCGATAATCCCTTAAAAAGCGGCGATACAAATTCTTTCATCCCATCATCCCTTCCGTGGTTATAACCACATCATCCTGGTTACAATTATAGTAAGATATCACTATAAGATCAAGAGAGAACAGTAAGCTTAACATGATCATTTGAAAATATATCAGAGGTGTTTATATGAAAAAGAAATTTGATGAAAATGAACCGATAGGGCAGGGGACAGCTGCTGATACACCGGAGAAGCGGGCAGAACTTCTGAAAAGCTATGTCACACGCTTGTCTGAAGGTGAGAATCTCGAAACGGTCAGATCAGATTTTGTGAAGAACTTTAAAAGTGTTGACGCGGCGGAGATTGCAAAAGCGGAACAGGAACTGATTCAGGGCGGTGCAAAGATTTCGGATGTCCAGAGACTCTGCGATGTCCATTCGGCACTTTTTCACGGTGCGACACGTGAGGAGCAGATTGAGAATGCGGAAGCGGCAGTCATGGATTCGCTGAATAAGAAGGACAGCGAGAAAGAAACAGAGCAGAATTTTGCAGCGATATCTGGCCACCCGGTTAATATATTCATGGCAGAGAATGAAAAGATCAATTCTCTGATTGAGGCAGTAAAAGCTGCTCTGGATAAAGACACAGACATATCCGGGCTTGTCAAGAAGGCCCGGGCACTTCGTTCGGCCGTGTCTCACTACGCAAAAAAAGGTGATCTGATTTATCCGCTTTTAAATCGCACCTACGGATACTCCGGCCCCGCTAATGTGATGTGGGGAGTGGACGATGAGATCCGGGACGAGTTGAAATCACTGACAGAGGCCGCAGAAAGCCTGTCTGACTTCCGTGATCAGCTGGAAAAGGTCGTTGTACGTGCTGAAGAGATGATCTATAAAGAGAATAATATCCTCTATCCTCTCTGTATTCAGAATTTCAGCGATGAGGACTGGATGAGAATCTATTATGAACTGTCATCTTATGACACCCTTCTCACGGATGGATATCCTGTCTGGGAGGAGGCTGAGAAGCGTAGAGCTGAACTCAAAACAATTGGCGGAAAGACTGCTGGTCAGGAAGAGGCTACGGATAAAAAACCTGCAGCGAAAGAGACGATAGCGAACGAAACGGGATCTGATATGATTACTCTTGGAAGCGGACATATGACTCCGGAGCAGATTCTGGCAGTACTGGATACAATCCCCATGGAGATCACTTTCGTGGATGAGGGTAACATCAATCGTTTCTTCAACGACGGTGAGAAATTATTCAAACGTCCGGATATGGCAATTGACCGGGAAGTATTCTCCTGTCATCCCCCGAAATATGAGGCCATGGTTCGGAAGATCCTCGACAGTTTCCGGACGGGTGAACGCGATCATGTCGACGTATGGATGACCAAGGGCGGTGAGCCAGTGCTCGTAAAATATATGGCAGTCAAAGACAGTGAGGGAAAGTATCTCGGTACACTTGAATGCGTACAAAACATGAGACCCGCAAAGGAACATTTTACAGAAGAAAAGTGAGGTGTAGGAAATGAAGAAATGGATGGAAAATAATGTAAGGGTACATTCGATTGCTGAGGAGCACCCGCCGAAAGACGGGCTGACAATTTCTTCTCCTTCCGGAATTCAGTCTGAAACGAATATTACGTACTTTTCGCTTGGAGCAGGGACGGATATCAGTGCCGAGACCTATGAACGCCCGGTGATCTATGTCGGGATGGGAGGAAGCGGAAACTTTGCCGTTGGAAATGACGGCAGAAAGCGGATGGTCAGCGAGGGTGATCTGCTTATGATTCCATCCGGTACTCTGTGTGGAGCAGCAACAAAAGAGGGATTTGTATATACAGAAATCATACCAAAGGAGGAACTACACATGAACAAAGCAGTAAAAGCAGGGGAAGTCTTCAAGCTTTCAGAACTTCTTCCCTACGAGGACGGAAGTATTGTCAACCTGGATGTAGCAAAAAATGAGGCCATGAAGTTTGTACTGATGGCATTTGATGAGGGTACCGGTCTGAGCCCGCACAAAGCTCCCGGGGACGCTCTGGTATTTGCACTGGAAGGCAAAGCTGTGATCGGATATGAGGGGAAAGACTATCCGATCGAAGCAGGACAGACGTTCCGTTTTGAGAAAAACGGCCTGCATTCCGTTAACGCAGACGGCAGATTTAAGATGGCCTTGCTTCTGACATTAAAGTAAAGATGGATGGGAACAGAATGACCTTCGAAAGAATCAAACAGGAAATCATGGCCGATCCGATGAATGATTCCTATACAAAAATGGGGATTCCTCCATTGTTTAAAGCTTCTGCAGATGCTCGTGTTGTCATAGTCGGACAGGCGCCGGGGCGTAAAGCACAGGAAACGCAATTGTTTTGGAATGATTTAAGTGGCGACCGGTTAAGAGAATGGATGGGAGTATCCCGTGAACTATTTTATAATACGGACCGGATTGCCCATCTGCCCATGGATTTCTATTATCCCGGGAAAGCAAAAAACGGTGATGTCCCGCCCAGAAAAGGTTTCGCACAAAAATGGCATCCACGTTTACTGGATGGGATGCCAAATGTTGATACCATAATATTAATAGGCAGCTATGCACAGAAATATTATTTAAATAAAAGACTGGAGAAGAATTTAACGGAAACAGTGAGAAATTTTCAAAGCTATTTGACGGAATATTTCCCGCTGGTTCATCCCTCTCCCTTAAATCTGGGGTGGATGAAGAAAAATCCATGGTTTGAAAGGGAAGTGATACCTGTTCTAAAGGAAATTGTGGATCAGAGTTTGCAGGAAAACAAAATAAAGCAGTAGTTTGATGGCCCGTTTATCTTAAACAAGAAAGATAAACGAGCCGTTTATTAGTTCTTGACAAGGAGTGATAAGTTGTTGTATTATTGTACTATATTAATAATACAATAATACAAGGAGGCAGGAGAATGGCATGGAACTTAGATTCTGGGAGACCTATCTATATACAACTAGTTGAGAGAATTGAACTTGCGGTCATTTCAGGTCGTTATGAACCTGGGGATAAGATACCTTCTGTACGGGAACTGGCCGTCGAAGCCGGGGTAAATCCCAACACAATGCAGAAAGCGATGTCGGATCTTGAAAGGGAAGGACTTCTTTATACAGAGAGAACAAGCGGAAGATTCGTAACGGAGGACAGAGTGTTGATAGATAAAATGAGGAAAGAACTGGCTGCGGCCCAGATACAAGAGTTTATGAAAAAGATGAATCAGATGGGATTTGAAAAAGATGACATTCTTCATTTGATTCACAAAAATCTGGAGGAGGGAAAGTAATGAGTAAAATATTGGAGTGCCAGGGACTGTCCAAACGCTATGGAAAGAAACAGGCCTTAAAATCTGTAGATTTGTCTCTTGAATCTGGGAGAATTATCGGTCTGCTTGGTCCGAATGGGAGTGGGAAGACTACTTTGATTAAGCTGATCAATGGATTACTCTCACCGTCTGAGGGGACACTGCTTATTGATGGAAATATGCCGGGGGTAAAAACGAAAGAGATTGTTTCTTATCTTCCTGAACGGACCTATCTGAATGAGAACCAGAGGGTTTCAGATATTATAGATTTCTTTGTGGATTTCTATGCAGATTTTGACCAAAGTCGTGCCGGGGATATGCTGAAGCGACTGTCTATCGACCCAACAGAAAGAATTAAAAGCCTGTCCAAAGGAACAAGAGAGAAAGTACAGCTGATACTGGTGATGAGCAGGAGAGCAAAGCTGTATTGTCTGGATGAGCCAATCGCAGGTGTTGATCCGGCTGCCAGGGATTATATTCTGGATACGATTATCAACAATTATGATGAAAATGCAACGATACTTATTTCTACACACCTGATCTCGGATGTAGAAAACATCTTGGATGAAGTGATTTTTCTTAAAGATGGACAGATTAGTCTGCAGACTGCAGTCGATGATATTCGCGTCAATCAGGCGAAATCAGTAGATGCACTGTTTAGGGAGGTATTCAGATGTTAAGAAAGTTATTTAAATATGAGTGGAAAGCAGCTAGCCAAACGTTAATCGTACTTCATGCAATTGTTCTTTTATTCGCGGTATTTACAAGGATTTCATTTGAAGTAAGGGGAGGTATAGAAGAGGATTCAGCCATTTCCGGACTGTTGTTATTTTTAAGTATTATGATAACGGTGACTGCTGCAATCTTTACTGTCATCTTTATCGGCTATCGTTTCTATAAAAGTGTATTTACAGATGAGGGGTATCTAACCAACACACTGCCTGTCACACCGAAGCAGCTCATAATTTCGAAAGGACTCACAGGAGTTATCTGGCAGGCTCTGGATATTGTGATTGTGTTTGCGGCTGTGTTCATCATCGTAGGAGACCGGGCATTATTTGAAGAGCTGGCAGTGAATGTTAAGAAAACGGCTTATTATCTGTTCCGCGGAAATGTAGCCGTTACAACCTGGCTGGTCCTGATTACAGTTGTGCTTACCCCATTTGCATATATGCTAAAGATGTATGCTTCCGTATCTCTGGGCAGCCTGTTTTCCGGACATAAGCTGCTGGGAGCCGTTGGGTCTTACATTGGAATCTACATCGTCGAACAGATTATTATGTTTTTGACAATTGCAATTACCGGAAATCAGGATTCCACACCTACAACGATTCAATTGGGGATCGTTAAGACTGAAGTCGAAGGTCTGCAGCTTATGAATACAACATTGGCGATCAATATCATCCTGACACTGGTCATTATGTTCGTGGGATTTTTCGTGACGAAGTATATCATGACTAAGAAATTGAATCTTCAGTAACGAAATTAATATGCAGAGCCTTCAAAGTTTCAAGGAAATAAATTAGGACAATAGTTTGATGGCCCGCATATCTATTGATAATCTCCAGAAAATCGAGTATAATACGATCTAGGGGTAAAATTATGATAAAAACTACAAATATGATTTTACAAGAGATTAATCAATATGCAAGTCCTGCGGATAAACTCTCCAGGATGGTACAGCAGGGAGAATATATACCAATTAGAAAAGGTTTGTATGAAACTGATAAAACCACATCTGGGTATTTGCTGGCCGGAAGTATTTATGGGCCCTCATATCTTTCTTTTGAATTTGCATTGGCCATTTATGGTTTAATACCAGAAGCAGTGTACACATTTACCAGTGCATCATTTGAGAAGAAAAAAAAGAAAACTTATGTGACTTCATTCGGAACATTTACTTATCAGGATGTGCCTTCTAAAGCATTTCCCTACGGTTTGAGAATACGAAAAGAGAAAGATTATTTTTATATGATAGCGACTCCGGAAAAAGCACTCTGTGATCAATTGTATAAGACTCGTCCGGCTGCCAATTACAAAGAACTGGAAGATCTTTTATACGAGGACTTGAGGATGGAGAAGCAGGATTTAAAGAAACTGAGTTGTAAAGATATCTTCATACTTGCTGATAAGTATAAGAGTACAAATGTTAAAAGACTCAAAGGGCTGATGCGGAGGTTATGATGAATAAGATATTGGATCAGATGTTAGAGTTGCATGATACACAGTCCATGTATGATCAAAAAAATGCAGTGAAGGAAGTAATCCAGGAAGTTGTTCTTTGCGGATTGAGCAGAGCAGGTTTCTTTAACAAAGCGGCATTCTATGGTAGAACCGCTCTGCGCATCTTCTATAACCTGGATCGTTTCTCTGAGGATTTGGACTTTTCACTTATGGATGTGGATGCTGATTTTGATCTTAAGAAATATTTCCCTACGTTAAGGAAAGAGGTCCGGGCATTTGGATTGAATGTGCAGATCAATGAAAAAAAGAAGACAAAAAATACTAACATTCAGTCGGCATTTCTAAAAGGCAATACGAAAGAGCATTTACTGTTGTTCTATCCGGGTGAGTCGGAGTTTAAAAACGTTCCTAAAAATGAGTTGATCAAAATTAAATTTGAAGTGGATATTGCACCGCCTAAATATGCGACTTACGAAAGAAAGTACAGATTACAGCCAGTCCCGTACGAGGTGAATCTTTATGACGCTCCCTCGTTATTTGCCGGAAAACTACATGCAGTGATAGGGCGCTCATGGAAAAACCGAGTAAAAGGAAGAGATTTATATGATTATGTATTTTACTTGTCAAAAGATATTCCAGTTAATGTAAAACATCTGCGAGAAAGATTGATTCAGTCAGGACATATAGATGAGCAGGCCAATTGTTCATTAGATGATATTAAAAATATGTTGTACGAACGATTTGACCAAATAGATTATGAACAGGCCAAATCGGATGTTGAACCTTTTATACGGGATGTAGATGTTCTGAATATCTGGAGCCGTGATTTTTTCAGGCAAATCACAAAGGATCTTCGCTGTAAATGAACGCTTTTAAAAATAAGAAGCACCGCTCTCCGGCTGGTGCTTTTTTGATACTGGAAAATGTATTGAATTCACGGTTCCATAACGGGTAAGCTCTAATCATGATATCTGGAATCTTTGTATTGATCCTTATATTTACGGTAAATGTAATTGTAAACATCATCTTTCCCTGAATCATCCAAAAGTCGGAATATAGCCAGAAGATTGGACTCTGTTTCCTGAGATTTTTCACTAGAGATAGTATGAGAAGGATATTTATTTGCGGTTTCGTTTACAGAAATATAAGTATTGAGTACTTCTTCCGGATTTCGAATTTGACTTCTACCCAGCAGATAATCTGTTGAGACACCAAAATAATCTGCCAGCTTACAAATGATATCATGAGGCGGAAACCGTTGTCCCAACTCATAAAATGATACCGTCTTAGGCGTTACCCCCAGATAAGCTGCCAGCTCACTTTGTGTATTTTCATTTTCAAGTCTTAATTGTCTAATATTCCTACCGATCATAGAAGTCACCTCATAGAATTATTGTACGGTTTAACAAAAGACTTGACAATGTACTTATAGTACTGTACAATTAGTACACAAAAGCGTATTACTTTTTAGTTCAATTAAAAGGAGGGTTTTAAGATATGAGAAAAGATACTTGTCTATTAGAAACATAATTGCTTCCAGGATACTTAAGAAATATGTGCGTAGTTTATCGTTGAAGGACGAATCAGAAAAGGGGCTAAAAACCGTATGTCACAGAAATAATGGATTGACGACTTACATACATTTAAAGTGCTGAATTTTCTAAATAAAAACTGTATGCGGTCTCATTGAATTACATGAACATATGTGCTAATTTTAGTATAGAAACAAGAAATTATTTACAATAGTATTAATTACGGTAAAAGGCTCTAAAAAGGGCCATGTGGCCTGAAAAAGCAGCTGCCAACTACTTAATCAGGTATAGAGGTGCCATGCTAATAGTTCACCCTTACATTTTACCACGTGACAGGAATAGTATACCAGAAGTGATACTGTTTTACAAGCGTGCTGTCAATTATGGTATATGAAATTATTGACGCGTATAAGGGTTTATAAGGCTTATCGGCCTTGGCCCTTTTACGTGTCTTTTTTATACAGAGCTTTTTATATGATGATTGCAGCTGGTGATAATCATCTTTATCGACAGATTAAAAAACAAGAAGGAAGGGGAAAGCAATAAAAGAGGAGACAACCAGCATAAGAAATTATTGATTTTTGGAATTATAAAAAAGGAGGTAATATGAATTATGAAAAAGTGTATTTGCCTGAGTTTATCGATTGTGTTACTGTCTTGCATGTTTATTGGATGCGGTAAATCTAGTGGTACCAGTGATACTGGGCAGTCCAGCCGGGAAGAAAAAAAAGAGAAAGTTTCATCAGGAGGTCCGGATAAGACTGTAAATATCGCATTAAATGAAAATATAGTACAGCTTGATCCACATAATCAAAGTAACCTTCCTGGTTATATGATGTGGTCTATGTGTATGGAACCACTGATTTTTAGTGATCGAAATGGTGATTATGAACCGTTGTTATGTGAAAGCTGGGAACATGACGATTCCGGTAAGGTGTGGACATTTAAATTAAGAAAAGGAATCAAATTTCATAATGGAGAAGATTTTAATGCAGATGATGTAGAGGCAACGTTTCATCGTCTGATTGAACACAGGGAGGAGTTACAGAGTGCAGTAGAGCTTTGGAGTTTACTGGATAATTGTGAAAAATTAGATGACTATACTGTTAAATTCGTATTTTCTTCACCAGATTCTACTGCGCTGAACAGTTTCTCTAATACGGCAATTATTCCAAACGGGGCCTATGAAGAGTATGGTGATGATTTATGGAATAAACAAATGATGTATGGTACGGGACCATGGATTTTTAAAGAATGGAGTGACGGACAGTACACTCATTATGTAAAAAATGATGACTATTGGAATAAGGATAAGTTCGATTCCTATTACGATGAGGTTTATATCAGACATATTACGGAATTGTCAACATCTGTTGCTGCTCATGTATCTGGGGATCTTCAGGTTAATCTGAAAAGTGGAGGAATTGATGAAGATTTGCTCGATCTTTATAAAGGAACTGAAGATAGAATAGAGATGAAGGAAGTTGAGTCCGGTATGTTTAATTATATTGGGTTGCAGTGCGCACCCGATAAAGTATTTCATGATAAGAATGCAAGACTTGCTTTTGAATATGCAGTGAACAGACAGTCTATTGTAGATAACCTTTTAGATGGAAAAGGGAAAGTACCTACCAGCATTATTACGGATACCTGCACAGGATTTGATCCTTCGTTAGAATCATACGAATATGATCCTGATAAGGCAAAAGAATATCTTCAGAAAAGTGATTATGATGGTCAGAAGATGATTATTCTTTCAAATACCAGCACTAAGCAGGTCGAGGAAACTCTGCTTTCTATCTCTGAGGATATGAATAACGTGGGATTCAATACTGATATTCAGGTAACGGAACCAAGTACAATGCTTGAAAAAAGGAAATCAGGTGATTATGATCTGTTTTATGTTGGAGCTATGCATAATTCGGGAGATCCGTGTCAGTTTCTAAATTTGAGAATCTTAAATGATGTTCATAAATCAAACTTTGTAAATGAAAAGATGAATAACCTGATTGAAAAAATCAAAGTTGAGATGGATACAGATAAACGTGATCAATATATTTCAGAGGTGTCTCACATTATAAGAGAAGAAGCAGCACCACAAAGCTGCATTGTACAAATGAACCTTACAGAGGCTATTGATTACGGAGTTACAGGAATTGAAATATTTAAAGATGGTAATTTCAGAGCTACATATGTAGATTATGACCCGTCATTATTACCTGCAAAGTAAAGGAGAAACAATGTTAAAATATATTATAAAAAGACTGCTTCAAACTGTGGTTGTGCTTTTTATTGTTTCTATATTTTCCTTTTTATTAATACGTATTGCACCGGGTAACCCTGCATTATTAATGCTTCCTGATACAGCTTCTGAGGAACAGGTAAAAGATATGGAAGCCAATCTGGGTTTAGATAAACCGCTTATAAATCAATATTTTCATTATATGTCTGGGGTTTTAAAAGGAGATCTTGGAAACTCGACTACTTATCGGGTCCCAGTTGCAGATGTTATTCCTGAAAGATTGATCACTACAGCTAAATTAACACTAACAACAATTATACTTGGTACATTGATTAGCATTCCACTTGGGATTGTTGCCGGTGCTCATAGAGGGACGGCGGTTGATTTCTTTTCTATGTTTTTTGCCCTGTTGGGACAGTCAATGTCACCGGTATGGCTTGCTGTTTTGAATGTGTATGTATTTTCGGTAGTATTGGATTGGTTTCCAAGCATGGGAACAGGAGGCCTAAAATATATTATTTTACCGACCATCACATTGGCTTATCCAATGGCTGCAAAAATTACCAGAGTTGCCAGGTCGGGGATGATAGACACTTTAAGCGAAGACTATATTACATCTACATATGCAAAAGGAATAAAAAGATCTGTTGTATATCGAAAATATGCTCTGAAAAATGCACTTATTCCGGTTATAACTTTAATCGGTATACAGATAGCGCAATTTTTAGCCGGAACAGTTGTTGTGGAAACTGTGTTTTCGTGGCCGGGGACAGGACAACTTATTAATCAGGCGGTACAAAACCGGGATTATGCATTGGTTCAATCGATGCTTTTAATTTCAGCAGCAATCTTCACAATTATCAATTTGCTTGTTGATATTATCAATTCGTTTATTGACCCTAGAATGAGACTGGAGTAGAGAAAATGGATAAAAAAGTTTTGTTAAAAAGAATGAAGGGAAATCCGTTTTTTGTAATTGGGGCTATCCTGGCATTGGTTATTCTTATTGTATGTTTTTGTTCACCATTGTTTATTCGATTCAATCCTATAGTGAATTCCACAGCAGAAAAACTGCATTCACCGGAAGGATTGAAAAATGGTTTGTCCGGTCATATATTCGGTACAGATCAGTTAGGAAGAGATGTATTATCGCGTCTTTTAATTGGAGGAAGGTTTTCTCTTTTAATTGCTTTTATTGTTGTTATATTACAGACATTAATAGGAACGATTTTAGGGATTATAGCGGGTTATATAGGTGGTATTGTAGACTCTGTCATTATGCGGTTATGTGATGTTTTTTTGGCAATTCCAAACTTGATTTTAGCTATTGCCATAATGTCTGTATTAGGTTCTAGTCCAAAAAATTTAGTTATAGTGCTTGTGGTTTCTGGATGGGTAAGCTACTGTAAGGTGACCAGAAATAGTGTGAGAGTGGTTAAAAATCAAGATTTTGTGCATGCATCTCAGGTGATGGGGGCTGGAAAAATGCATATTATGATGACACAAATTTTTCCAAATGTCACAACAAATCTCATTATACTTGCTAGTCAGGAAATAGGAAACACGATCTTAATAGAAGCGGCATTGAGTTTTTTAAGTCTGGGGATACAGCCGCCAACTCCCTCTTGGGGAAATATGATATCTACTGGCAGGACTTATTTGATGGTTCGCCCCTGGCTTGTTTTAGTACCGGGAATTGCTTTGATGTTGACAGTTCTGGCTTTTAATTTTTTAGGGGATGGTTTGAGAGATGTGTTCGATCCCAAAAGAGTGAGCTAGACAGGAGGAGAAAAATGGATCATTTGTTACAGATACAAGATCTATGTGTAGAATTTAAAACAGAACGTGCTGTATCTAAAGCTCTTAACGGCGTGAATCTTACCGTGGATAAAGGAGAATCACTTGGATTAGTTGGAGAGTCAGGTGCAGGAAAAACTACTACAGCATTAGCCTCTTTGAATTTGCTTTCAAAAAATGCGAGTCATAAGGGTGATATAAGATTCCAGGGAAAATCTGTTTTTCAGATGAAGGACAAAGAATTATTGGATATTAGAGGTGATAAAATATCTATGATCTTCCAAAATCCTTTGACGGCATTGAATCCGGTTTTTACAGTAGGAGAACAGATTGCTATGGTTTTGAGAGTTCACAGAGGCATGAATAAAAAAGATGCCAGAAAACAAGCGGGTGAGTTATTGGAAATGGTAGGAATCCCCCGAAATAGAGTACATGATTTTCCTAATCAGCTTAGTGGAGGGATGAGACAAAGAGTAGGAATTGCATCAAGTCTTGCGTGTAATCCAGAATTATTAATAGCTGAACCAACTACAGCATTAGATGTAACAATACAAGCTCAAATATTAGAATTAATGAAAAATCTTCAGGAACAATATAATACCTCTCTGATAATGATCACACATAATTTGGGAATTATTGCAGAGTTGTGTCACAAGGTTGCAGTTATGTATGCCGGACGTATTATCGAGTATGGAACTGTAAGGGAAGTGTTTTCTACTCCGTTACATCCTTATACCCGTGGTCTGTTGGGCGCATTGCCAAGTCTTGATGAAGATAAAAAAAGACTGACTGCGATTCCGGGAAATGTAGCGGATCCGAGAAAATTACCAACCGGATGCCGATTTCACCCCAGGTGTGATCTCCAAGATAATAAATGTGCAGACAAATGCCCAGAGATGATTTGTATAACTGAAGATCATTATGTGGAGTGTTGGTATCATGGAGGTGGAAATGATTAAAAAATCGGAGAAAGAGCCACTAATTGAGATTAAAAACTTAAAAAAACACTTTGATATAAAACGTAAAGAAAAGTTACATGCTGTAGATGATATAAGTCTGCAAATATATCCGGGAGAGACATTAGGGCTTGTTGGAGAAAGTGGCTGTGGAAAAAGTACCATTGGGAATCTTATTATGAGATTATTGGAACCAACATCGGGCGAGATTTTATATCAGGGAAAAAATATTAATGGAAAAAGCGGAAAGGAAAATCGGGGAATAACGGAAAAGATGCAGATTATTTTTCAGGATCCTTATTCTTCTTTAAATCCAAAAAAAACAGTAAGAAATATATTGGAAGAGCCCTTCTTGGTACAACATATTGGAAAAACCAAGAAGGAAAGAATATTCTTGATTGATGAGCTTTGTGAAAAGGTAGATTTGAATAAGGACCTGCTGGATTACTATCCACACGAACTAGACGGAGGAATGAGACAGGTCGTAGGTATTGCCAGGGCATTATCGTTATCGGCGGAGTTTATTGTCTGTGATGAACCGGTATCATCTCTTGATGTTTCAGTTCAGGCAAAAATAATTAATATGTTGATGGATTTGCAGAAACAATTTGGTTTAACATATTTATTTATTTCTCATGATTTAAGTGTCGTCAAGCACATTTCGGACCGGATTGCAGTAATGTATTTGGGCCAAATTGTTGAGATGAGTGATACCGAAACAATGTTTGAGAACACATTGCACCCATATTCGATAGCACTCTTATCGGCGGTTCCAAAAATAGATTTTTCAAACGATAGTGAACGTATCGTATTGAAAGGTGATGTGCCCAGCCCTGTTAATCCCAACATGAATAAATGTCGTTTTGCAAAGAGATGTTGGATGGCACAGGAATGCTGCACTCAAGCATGCCCTCCTTTGGTGGAAGTTGAGCCAGGGCATAAAGTTGCATGCTTTTTTGCTAAAGAATCACGAGAGCGAATGAAAGATACTCAAAAAGTTACAAAGAAACTATGACTATATTAAAACAATAAGGAGAATGAAAAATGACTGACGTAAGCAGGAGCAAACGAGTACATAATTACACAATTTCTATGGATCAGGTGAGGCATCTGGATATTGATGACAAGGAAAGAATAGAACGCTTTAGAAATGCGGGATATGGCGGTAACATTTCTGACAGCCTTTGGGCTCTTGGTGTATGTGACACTGTCTTATCACAACGTTTTAAGGCTTTAAAACAGGGAATGCAGCTTGTTGGACGAGCTCTACCCGTAAAACTTCATACGGTTGTCCTCGACAGTGCTTATACTCCTGAAATGAATGATAAATACATGGAGGAAAAGTTTAAAAACGAGGAACATCCACAAAAAAGAATGATGCGTTGTGTAGCAGAGAGTGATCCAGGATCAGTCTTATGTTTTGATTGCGGAGGAGATATGCAGCCGGCACAGTTTGGAGAAATGAGTTGTCAGTTAGCATATTCTCATGGCTGCCGCGGTATGTTAATCTCCGGGAACTGCCGAGATACCCAATATGTGTTAAAAATGAAGGATTTTCCTATTTATTCATTTGGGACAGCACCAAATGCTTTCGGAGGGTGGATAGTAACGGATGTGAATGTCCCTATCTTATTACCGGGGCATTTGACACATTATGTTCAGGTATTTCCGGGAGATTATGTTTTTGCCGATAATGACGGTGCACAAATCATACCAAAAGAAATTGTAGATGAGGTTTTACTAAGGGTAGAAGAGATAAGCAGAAAAGAAAATATACAAAGAAAAGCCTTAGAGGACGGAATGCCTATTGATGAGGTTTACTCTGAATTTGGTGTGCTTTAAGGGGGCTGTTACAATGGAAAAGTTTGATGTCGCAATCGTAGGAGCAGGTATCATTGGATGTGCGGTTGCCAGAGAACTATCGAGATATAAGTTGAAGATAGGCGTTTTTGAAAAAAATCATGACGTTTGTTTTGAAACCACAGGGAGAAATTCCGGTGTGCTTCATGGAGGATTTGCATATGATCGCGGTTCTTTAAAAGCAGAATGTTGTCTTGAAGGGAATAGAGAATTCGACCAAACAGCTAAAGAACTTGATATTCCATTCAAAAGGACAGGTAAACTTTTGGTTGGAGAAGATATTTCGGATTATAAAAGTCTGCTTGAGGTTCTTGATCAGGGACATGATAACGGATGCAGCGAATTAAGACTTGTTTCTGAAGAAGAGATAAAAAAATTGGTTCCGTATGCACAGGGAAAATATGGTCTCTTCTCGCCACTTAGTGGTATCATGGACCCCTTTCAATATGTCATCGGTCTTGCGGAAAATGCGAAATTGAATGGTGTAGAATTTTTCTTCCATGAACGTGTAAACAAGGTCAGCCGTGATCGCAGTGGTTTTATTGTCCAGTCAAAGAATAAAAAAATCGAAAGCAGATGGCTTATTAATGCAGCTGCTATGGGAGGTCCGGCCATTTCTGAAATGGCCGGTATATCCGGCTATCGAACTACAGCTGGAAAGGGTGCATATATCATATTGGACAAAAAGACTGGCTTATATCTGCCTATGCCTGTTTATCCTGTACCTAATAATTCCTATATGGGAGTACATGTTACACCTACAGTTGATGGAAATGCGATTATTGGTCCGGCGGGTGATGAGATAGAAGATGGGGACGATTATAGTGTATCCCAGGAAATAATTGAATATCTTTCAAAAAGCGCATCAAGAATATGGCCTTGTATTCGGAAAAAAGATTATATTAGAAATTATTGTGGAAATGCTGCTAAATGGTATGATTCAAAAGGCTTAATATATGATTACAAAATAGAGATCCGAGATGATCAGGCTCCTCACTTTATCAATATGGTCAATATGGAATCACCGGCACTGACGAGTGCTCTTCCTTTGGCAAGAAGAGCTGCAACTCTTATGAAAGACAGAGAAAATTTACATATCAATACCAGCTTCGATCCTATGAGAATAAGAGTAACACGTTTTACGGAAATGAGCGATAGAGAACGTGAAGAAAAAATACGGGAAAATCCAGATTATGGAGAGATAATCTGCAGATGTGAAAAAGTTACAAAAGCTGAGATTATTCAGGCAATCCACAATCCTTTAGGAGTTAATACAGTGGCAGGTATAAAGCTGAGAACCAGAGCTATGACGGGACGCTGCCAGGGAGGGTATTGTGAAATGCGAATTGTGAAACTTTTGCAGGAAGAATTGGGAGTCTCTGAACGCGAGATCATTTATGAAAGAGAAGGGTCTTATATGTTTAGCGGAAAGGTAAGGTAGGGAAAGTTGAATACATCGAAGGATGTTGTGATAATCGGTGCGGGTCCGGCGGGCCTGGCTGCAGCCGTTGCTTTGAAGAAAAAGGGTGTGGAAGAGATCACTGTACTGGAGAGGGAGGATAATGCCGGTGGGATTTTGAGGCAGTGTATTCATGATGGCTTCGGGCTTACTTGTTTTGGAGAAAGTATATCGGGACCAGAGTATGCAGAGAGGTTTTTAAAACAAGCACTGGAATTAAATATAGAAATTATGACAGGAGCAACTGTAATTTCACTGTCACAGGAAAAGTGCGTTACGATAACCTCGGATAAGGGATTGATAAAAATACAAGCGAAGACGGTAGTATTAGCTATGGGATGTCGAGAGAGAACAAGAGGAGCTCTTGCAATTCCCGGCGAACGCCCCAGCGGTATTTATACGGCCGGAATGGCACAGAATTATATTAATTTATGTAATTTAATGGTAGGAAGAGAGATTGTTATTTTAGGTTCAGGAGATATCGGTCTGATAATGGCAAGAAGACTGGCTCTGGAAGGGGCACATGTAATTGGAGTTTACGAAGTTCTTCCATATCCGAGTGGATTGAACAGGAATATTACGCAATGCTTAAAGGATTATGAGATTCCTCTGTATTTAAGTGAAACGGTTACTGAGATTCATGGCAGAACACGGTTAAATGGAGTTACAGTAAGCAAAGTGGATCAAAATAGAAAACCGATACCGGGGTCTAAAAGGGGAATCCCATGTGACACTTTGATTTTATCCGTAGGACTAATTCCAGAAAATGAGTTGTCTATGGAAGCTGGGGTACAACTGGATTCTAAAACTGGTGCAGCGGTAGTTAGTGAGTCCTATGAAACCAATATTTCTGGAATATTTGCAGCAGGTAATGTCCTTCATGTGCATGATTTAGCTGATCAAGTGTCTTTAGAAGCCGAAAGACTGGCTAACGGTGTGTTTGAGTATTTAACAAAAAAAAGGCTGGAAGCAGTCGATATAAAAGTAGTCCCTCAAAAGGGAATCAGATACGTGATACCCCAGCATATTTCTCATAAAAAAGACTTTTTCCTTTCTTTTCGCGTAAAGAGACCTATGGAAGACTGTGCAGTAGAATTAATACAAAATGGTCAAATAATCATGAAGCGAAAGAAAATAAGGTTACTTCCTGCCGAAATGATACAAATTAAAGTTCCGGAAAAGAGTATACAGGATCACGGAGAAATAGAGGTGTTAGTCCGATGAATGATGAAATGACGTGTATAGTATGTCCAAGAGGTTGTGAAATGAGAATTGTTGATGGCCATCCTGCTCAGGTTATAGGAGCTGGATGTAAGAGAGGAGTAAAGTATGCGCTTAATGAGTTAAGGTGTCCAGTAAGAACGATTGCTTCATCAGCTTTGGTGGATAATGGGACATTACCGCTGGTGAGTGTCAGAGTGACTGCTCCTATACCAAAAGATAAGATTTTTGATGTCATGAAAGTAATCAAAAAGATTAAGTTGTCTGCGCCTTGCCATGTTGGTGATGTTGTAATCAAGAATGTATTAAATCTTGACAGTGATGTAATTGTAACTAAGAATTTGCCTGAAAGATAAAGCTTAGAATAATTCAATTTTTGAATCCTAATTGTTCAATATTTTCATCTAGCATAGAGCCAGCTTCACTGTACAATTAGTACACAATTTATCTTAGATATTGATGGACAGAGCTGCATATAGTAAAAAAACGTCTCTAAAAGAAATTGTACAAAAGAAGATTCATAACCAGGCTGTATTGTGAAGGAGGAGAGGCTTATGATTGAAGTAAAGATGGACTTACTACAGACAATTGGGTTGGCCGGGGTTACCGTAATCGTAGGTTATTGGGTAAAAGACAGATGGTTAAAGAAACTGACCATTCCTGCTGCTGTGATTGGAGGACTGATTTTTGCCATCCTCAATACGATTTTTTACCAGCTGGGAATCGGATACATCACTGTAGATACGGGGTTAAATAATTTTTTTATGGTTCTGTATTTTACAACGATTGGTCTAGGCGCGAGCATAAAAAGCAGTCGTGGGCTGGGGAAGAGTATATTACTACTTCTGGGTTTGACAATTGTTGCTATTTTCGTCCAAAATTTTGTGGCTGTGGGAATTGGAACTGCACTTGGTGTGGATAGTTTAGTTGCTCTTATGATGGGATCTACTCCTTTGGTAGGCGGTCCGGGCTGTGTTGCAGCAATTGCACCGGCAGTTGAGAAACTGGGATATCCACAGGCGATGACTGCAGGGATGATTTCTGCAACAATCGGAATTAGTGTGGGCGGTCTTTTGGCTGGCCCTATCGGATCACGAATCATTGAACGCCATAAATTATCAACAGTGAAGGATGAGAAAACCTATGAATCAGAGGCTGCGGTTACAGACAGGGCTCCTTCTACTATGAGGAAACCAGATACTTTCAATACGGTGATGCTTATCATGGTCTGTATGTTTTTCGGCTCCTTTGTCACACGGGGCATTAATGCTTTTATGGGTCTTTTTATGGATAATATTTCTTTCCCGGTAGTGTTAGGTCCCATGATATTGGGTTTTGTGTTTCGCTATATCTCAGATAAGAAAGAAAACGGCCTTGTGCTTTCGGATGGAGTGGATGTAATTGCAGATGTATCGTTAGATCTTTTTCTGGGGTTGACAATAGTTAATTTACAGTTCTGGACTGTTTTTGAAATCGCCGTTCCGATGATCATCATTCTTGTGGCGGGAATTATTGTAACTCTGCTGTTTGCCTATTTTATCATTTATTATGCAATGGGGAAAAATTATGATGCGGCTGTCATGAGTGCAGGATTTGTAGGTTTCGGCTGTGGAACGACATCCAATGCGATGTCAGGTATGCGCGAGGTGACAAATAAATACGGACCAAGTCCAAAATCATTTTTGACAACTTCGATCGTCTGTGGAGTGTTTTTAGATTTTGTCAATGTTTTTCTGGTATTTATTACAATGGGTTTTCTGAAATAGTAATGTAACTGGAATGATAATAATGAAAAAGAAATGAATAAAAAGCAGAGGTGAAGGGAATGAAAACAGGATTATTAGTGGATCCTTCAGACAACGTTGCAGTAGCTACTACAATGATCGAAGCGGGAGAAAAAATAAAAGTAGAAAATGAGATTATAATCGTTAATCAGCGGGTTCCGGTTGGCCACAAGGTGGCGATAAAAGATATCAATAAAAATGAATATGTATATAAATATGGGGTCCCGATTGGACGGATGAACACTAGCGTTCGTAAAGGAGATTATATTCATACGCATAACATAACAGATGTAACTGAAGAATTGTGTCAGAGTTATATTGCTGATTTTATGAAGGAGGATTAAAACATGGATAAGTTCCTGGGATATTTGCGACAGGATGGTTCAGCTGGTATACGGAATTACATAATCGTTGTATCCACAGTTCAATGTGCGAGTAACGTTGCGATACGTATTGCGGAGCAAACAATCGCGATACCGATTACCCACGATTTTGGATGTATGGAATCAAAAGAAAATTCGGACAAAATCAAATTGGGATTAATGAAAGCATGTGAGAATCCAAATGTGTACGGGGTCGTTGTTGTCGGGCTGGGATGTGAGCAGATTGACGCCGATGAAATATACAATTATGTAAAAGGACTGAATAAACCGGTTTATAAAATTGTGATTCAGGAAGAAGGAGGACCGAAACAGTCAATTGCGAAAGGGATCGAATACGTCGACAGACTGGAAAAAGATTCCGAGCAGGAGCAGCGAGATAGTTTTGGATTAGAAAAACTCACTGTGGGTGTTCAATGTGGCGGGTCCGACTGGTCCACAGCTCTTGCCGGCAATACAGTAATCGGTGCGATGACGGATCTGATTGTCAAAAACGGGGGAACCGTGTTAATGTCGGAGGTTGAAGGATTTCCCGGAAGCGAACATGTTGTAGCCGAGAAGGCTGTAAATAAAGAGGTAGGTATCGATATTATCAACATGGTTACCGAGCTGAGAGAAGATTTTGTCAAAGAACACGGACAGACCATAGAAGAGGTGAATCCCACACCCGGCAATAAGGCTGGAGGAATCACAACATTAGTTGAAAAATCAATGGGTAACATTAAGAAAATGGGGACGGCAGCAGTCCAGGGAATTATTCAGGTAGGTGAGAAGGTACCTTACCCGGGACTATGGATCTTAGACTGCAGGGCTCAGGGACCGGATTCATTCGTGACTACATCTTTTGCCATGTCCGGTGCTCAGACAACAGCATTCAGTACGGGAAGAGGCTCACCACTTGGCAATGCGGTTATGCCTTTGGTAAAAATTACTGGTAATCCTGAAACATATAAAACACTAAATAGTATCATGGATTTTAATGCAGGGAGGGTTATCCTGGGAGAGGATATTCCAATAGTTGGGGAAGATTTATACCGGAAAATCATTGAGGTTGCTGACGGCATGATAACAAAGTCTGAGGACAATATGAATTTCGATTATACGATTCCGCGTGATAATTGATAAAATCCCTTTTCCAACTTACAAACTTATTATACGAGGAGTGAATATATATGAAGGAAGAATTACTTTCTATATTAAAATCAGAGGTAAAGCCGGCACTAGGATGTACGGGCCCAATTTCGGTGTCCTATGCGGCCAGTGTGGCGAAGGACGCTGTCGGCGGCAAAGTGAAAAAAGTCAGATTAATCGTAGACAGAGATACGTATAAAAATTCAATTGCTGTTGGAATCCCGGGAATCTCCGAAAGGGGAGTTGTAATTGCTGCAGCGCTTGGCGCTGTATGTGGGAGGTCTGAAGCAAAACTTGAGGTATTAAAAGATGTTACGTCACAAGATGAAAGAGACGCCAAAAAATTAGTTGATGATGGAAAAGTGGAATTAAAGATTGACTGGGATGTGAAAGGAGTAGGGTTATATATCGAAGTATTCGCAGAAACAGAGAATGGTATCGGTCATTCGATTGTAGCAAAAACTCATACAAATGTTATCCTTATTGAATCGAACGGAAAGGTACTATTTAGAAATTCGGAAAATGACATCAATTCAGTTCTTGATGAAGAAAAGGATTTAATAAATAAATATACTGTAAAGGACTTTTATGAATTTTCTAAGGAGGTACCAATTGATAAATTAGAATTTCTAAAGGAAGCCATAGATTTAAATAAAAATTTATCTACAGTTGGGCTTGAGGAGAATTTGGGGAAAGGATTTGGAAATGCATACCTGAGG
>ENA-UOOI01001380-UOOI01001380.1-fermentation-metagenome-genome-assembly--contig:-NODE-1380-length-25586-cov-3.858094_pt1 | contig 25586 bp, 19 predicted proteins | sample MGYA00245779_ERZ724027 | MGnify/ENA primary metagenome ERZ724027 (study PRJEB28704, sample SAMN03018318) | fermentation metagenome | biome: anthropogenic terrestrial biome; feature: soil; material...
TATCCACTTCCCATGTCTGGGTAAAAGTAGGTATACCGAAAAAACTTTCCGACATCCGTTTGGCGATGATCTTGCGCATCTGTGTCATCGGAACAGTCTCGGTCTCTCCAGCCACCGCCTCCACCTGTGATACCACCTGCGTCTTTTCCGGCGTCTCCGGCACGGGCTTACCTGCAGCCTGAGCCGGTTTGTGGGCTGTCATTACCTCACCAAAATCATTGAGTGCAAATCTGGCTTTCAGATCGGGGTCGGAGATCAGTTGCAAGACATCCTCTTTCATGATCTTATTCCGGTGACCCGACCCTTTAACCCCTTTCAGGCTTATATTATGTGCTTCGGCAATACGGTAGGCCAGAGGAGAAACATGCGTTTTCTCTTCGTAGTTGAAATTGGCTATATCGTCTTTATGGATACGTCCCTTGTAACCGGTTCCGGTCAAATTGAGCAAATCCACGCCCAGACGCCTCGCCAAAGTCCTGGCCGCCGGTGTTGCCCTCAGTCTTTTATTTTCCATCCACTCCGTATTTATCGGTTATTCACTAATTTGAGAATGTATTTCCTGATCCGCTCCACACTGGGGATCATGGCAGACTCCAGCGTCTGGTTATAGGGGATGGGAACATCTTCGCCGGCAAGACGCAGGATACGTCCGTCAAGAAAGTCGAACGCATCGCTCTCGGCAATCATGGCGGCCACCTCACCGATGAAACCGCCTGTTTTGTGCGCATCGTTCACCAGCAACACTTTTCCGGTCTTTTTTACCGAATTGATCACCGCTTCCTTATCGAGCGGCGCCAGGGTACGAAGGTCTACCACCTCTACGCTTACCCCTTCGGCTTCTTCCACCTCTTTGGCAGCCTGCATCACCCGTTCCAGCATACGCCCGTAGGTGATGACCGTTACATCTTTTCCTTCTTTTTTGATATCGGCTTTCCCGATGGGCAATACAAATTCCGGATCAAGAGGCACTTCTCCCTTCATATTATATTGTGCTTTGTACTCAAGGAAGATCACGGGATTATTGTCGCGGACAGCCGCCTTGAGCAATCCTTTCACGTCGGCCGGTGTTCCCGGGGCGATCACTTTGAGTCCGGGGATATGGGTAAACCAGGCTTCGAGCGATTGCGAGTGTTGCGCGGCAGATCCAACGCCCCCTCCCGCGGCAGCGCGGAATACCACCGGTATCTGCCCTTTTCCGCCGAACATATATCTCGTTTTGGCAGCCTGATTCACAATATTATCCATCATATAAACGATAAAGTCCATAAATGTGACATCCACAATGGGTCGCATCCCGGTCATGGCAGCCCCTATAGCTGCGCCGGAAATGGCATTCTCGGAAATAGGGGTATCGCGTACACGCTCTTTCCCGAATTCTTCGAGCATCCCTACCGATGTACCGAAATCGCCACCGAAAATACCCACATCTTCTCCCATCAGGAACACGTTCTCATCACGACGCATCTCTTCCGACATTGCCATGATGATGGCATCGCGAACAGACATGATCTTAGTTTTATTTTCCATCTGTTTTTTCTGCTGTTGTTGTTTTGTATGACTGGCAGAGACAACGAAGTCCCTGCATTATATCATTTTATTGGGGTTCATTTAAATTAGTCGTTTTCCGGCATAATACAAGCAAGCTTGCCTTCCGCGCACCTGGCCTGACGAAAACGATCCTTAAAAAATTAATTGTTTTCAAGTTCAATCCGCAAAAATATCTTCAAATGCCGACTCCAGCGTCGGCTCCGGACTGCTCAGTGCAAATTTTACAGACTCTTCTACTGCATCCGCAGATGCATTCTCTATTGATTCCACCTCCTGCGCAGTAACTATTTTATTTTCAATAAGGTAATCTTTGAAGCGGGCGATCGGATCTTTTTTCTTCCACTCATCCACCTCGTCTTTAGTACGGTATTTTCCGGGATCCGAGGTGGAATGCCCCAGCCACCGGTAGGTAATCGCTTCTACCAGTACCGGCCCGTTGCCCTCACGCACATACTTCACTATTTCCTCAAACTTATTGTAGACGGCGAGCAAATCGTTCCCATCTTCAATAAAGTGCCCCGGAATACCATAAGAAGAGGCGCGTTGATAATTATAATCAATATTGATCACATCCTTGATCGGTGTACTGATTCCATACATGTTGTTGATAGAATAGAAAATCACCGGCAACTTCCAGATGGAGGCCATATTCAACGTTTCATGGAAGGTTCCTTCGTTACAGGCGCCGTCGCCAAAAAAGCAGACAACGATCTTCCCCGTCTTTTTCATTTGCTGAGTGAGTGCGGCGCCAATGGCCATTCCCATTCCTCCGCCTACGATCCCGTTTGCTCCTAAGTTCCCCCCGTCGAGATCGGCAATATGCATGGAACCGCCTTTCCCCTTGCAGGTTCCCGTGGCCTTCCCCATGATCTCGGCCATCATCCCGTTGAGATCTATCTCCAGCGCGATGCTCTGTCCGTGTCCACGGTGATTGGAGGTGATCATGTCGAATCCGGTCTTTAGCGCGGCAACAGCACCCACATTGGCGGCTTCCTCCCCGATGGAGAAATGCGTCATTCCGGGTATTTTCCCCTTTTTCACAAGCCGGTTGACCTTGTTATCGAAATTCCGGATATCAAGCATCAACCTGTGCATGTGTAACATTTTCTCTTTTGTTAATTCACTTTTTTTTGATTTTGTATTGGCCATAGCAGTTTGCTTTCTTCATTAAAATTAGTCGTTTTGAATTATATTCCCTATTCCTGCGCCCGACATAGTCAAAACAAGTTTTACCTATGTACCCGCTTAAAGAAATAGTTCCCGCTATGGCATAATGCAGACAGGTTTGACCCTGTCAGTTGCCTTCTGCTCATGTAGCGTAACGAAAACGTTGTATATATTTCTTTGTGTATCCTTTAATAAGTTAGAACGATTCTACATAAAAACAGTTTTTCAATCCTATTGTTTGAAAAAGCCCTCCTTTTATGTTTTATTAAATATTTACCCATACAACAGCCAGATATCAGGATTGTTTTAAAATAAAGGGTAAAGAGTGAAGGCTTTTAATCTAAAAGAATTCTACTGAACGTTATTTGGTAATCCCTCCATTGATAAATCGAATAAAAAAATATTTACGACATTTTTATCGGAAATAGGAAAATTGATATATCTTTGGCATAAAAACATCGCATGTTCTCGAAAGCTTGTGAATATGGTATAAGGGCTACTCTCTATATCGCCTCTCAATCATTGAAGGAGAGAAGGGTTAAAATCGGTGATATCGTACAGCATATCGGTTCTCCTGAGGCTTTTACGGGAAAGATACTGGGGCTGCTGTCAAAAAACGGCATTGTGGAATCCTATACAGGCCCAAATGGAGGTTTTGAGATCAAACGTGAAAACCTGCATTACATCACAATGGCCGATATCGTCAGGTCTATCGACGGGAATACTTTTTTTGAAGGTTGCGCATTGGGGTTAGACCAGTGTGATGAAAAACATCCCTGCCCCATGCATCACTCTGTGGAAGAAATCAGGAAAGAGATGAGGAGTGTGCTGCACAAGACCACTGCCTATGAACTGGCCGTGGGGATTAAAAACAGGGAAACCCTGTTGAAGCGCTGATTTTTTCCGGCTATTTCCGATAAAATTGTCGGGAATACAAAAAAGATAAATACCACCCCTCAGAACTAAACTAAAAAAATATGCAAACGAAAGACATTCAATATTATATACTGGCATTACCCGGTGTTTTTCTGTGGATAGGGTTTGTAAGCGCCATCAGTTTCATGGAGGCATGGCTGAAATTCAGGGCGCCCGGGATAACATTACCGTTAGGACTGGGTATCGGCAGTCTGGTATTTAAAGCTTTGAACAAAGTGGAGTGGGTATTTGCAGTTCTTATGGCAGTGGATTTGTTCTTGCTCCATCGATCCGGAATAAACCTGCCCCGGATATTATTCCTGATCGCAGTGCTGGTACTCATCATCCAGACCCTTTGGTTACTACCCGCTCTGGATGCACGCATTCCGCTTTATCAGCAAGGGGCTGAAGTACCGGCATCGCCTCTCCATTTTTATTATGTGGGAACAGAGGTGATCAAGGTTGTCTGCTTGTTCATAACGGGCCTTCATTTTTTAAGATCAATCCGGATAATATCATAAAGTTTAAACCTAAAAATGATTCAGTATGACACAGAAAAAATTATGGATTGCATTTGCATTGGTGGTAGGTCTGTCCTTCGCCGTATTATTGTATTTCGGCACTCAAATCTACCAACAGGCGCCGCCCGTACCTCAAAAAGTGACCAATGAGGGGGGCGAGCTATTATTTACGGGCAATGATATCAAAGACGGCCAGAATATCTGGCAAAGCATCGGCGGACAGGAGATAGGCACCGTATGGGGCCATGGCGCCTATGTGGCGCCCGACTGGACAGCCGACTATCTGCACCGGGAAGCGCAGTATCTCCTGAGCAAATGGTCCCAGGCCGATTACGGGAAAGAGTTCAATACCTTGTCCTCTGCCGACCGGGCTTCAATGGAATCGAGGCTGCAGGAATTCCTCAGGGTGAATACCTACGATAAAGCGACCGGCACGCTTACCATCAGCAGCGAACGGTATGAGGCTTTCCTGCATAACAAGGAACATTATGCCGGCCTCTTCATGGACGATCCGGCTCTGGACAAACTGCGGGCCGACTACGCCATCGCAAAAAACACCATCAAATCGGAGGAGAGGATGGAAAAAATGGTGCAGTTCTTTTTCTGGGCTTCATGGGCGTGTGTCACGGAACGCCCCGGTTCGGATGTAACCTATACCCACAACTGGCCGCCGGACGAACAAATAGGCAATGTTCCCACCAGCGATCTGGTACTTTGGACAGGATTCAGCATTATCATGCTGCTGCTGGGTATTGGCATTATGATCTTTGTGCAGGCGCGTACCCGGCAGGAGGAGACGCTCAGACCGATGGAAGACCCGCTCATGAACCAGACCATCACCCCATCGATGTGGGCGGTAAAAAAATATTTCTGGATAGTGAACCTGTTGATCCTAGTGCAGGTGCTGCTGGGCGTGATTACCGCACACTACGGGGTGGAAGGGGATGGTTTCTACGGCATCGACATAGCGAAATTCATTCCCTATTCCATCACCCGCACCTGGCACATCCAGCTTGCCATCTTCTGGATAGCCACCGCATGGCTGGCTACCGGATTATATATCGCCCCTTCGCTGAGCGGAAAAGACCCGAAATTCCAGAAATTGGGGGTAAACCTCCTTTTTATCGCGCTGCTTATCGTAGTGGCCGGATCTCTGATCGGGCAGTGGTTCGGGGTGATGCAGCGGCTCGACCTTGTCAATAACTTCTGGTTCGGTCATCAGGGTTATGAATATGTGGACCTGGGACGTTTCTGGCAAATACTTCTGGTAGTGGGACTCTTCCTCTGGCTGGCGCTGATGATCCGCCCCATCCTGCCTATCATCAAAAAGGGGACATCCGAAAAAGGATTGCTGATCCTCTTCCTGATCTCCTGCGCCGCCATCGCATTATTCTATGGCGCGGGACTGATGTGGGGCAGGACAACCAACCTGGCCGTAGCCGAATACTGGCGCTGGTGGGTGGTCCACCTCTGGGTGGAGGGCTTCTTCGAGGTGTTCGCCACCGTGGTTGCCGCCTTTTTATTCACACGTATGGGGTTGCTCGGCATCAAATCGGCGACCAACAATGTGCTTTTTGCCACCGTTATCTTCCTGACAGGGGGTATTCTGGGCACCTTCCACCATCTTTACTTCACCGGGACCCCGACGGCAGTAATGGCCCTGGGAGCTACATTCAGCGCGCTTGAAGTAGTCCCGCTGGTACTGATCGGGTTCGAAGCCTATCACAATTACCGGATGAGTAAAGCAACCGAATGGCTGAAAGATTACAAATGGCCTATCTACTTCCTGCTTTCGGTCTCATTCTGGAACTTCCTGGGAGCTGGGATTTTCGGATTCATCATCAATCCGCCCATCGCCCTCTACTATATGCAGGGACTGAATACCACGCCGGTACACGGCCACGCGGCACTCTTCGGCGTTTACGGCATGTTAGGCATCGGGCTCATCCTGTTCGTATTGCGCAGCATGTACCGGAGACGGAAGTGGAATGATAAGCTGATCTCCTTCACCTTCTGGACGCTTAATATCGGATTACTGCTGATGGTGGTACTGAGCCTGCTGCCGGTCGGACTGATGCAGACCGTAGCCAGTGTAAAGGAGGGGATGTGGTATGCCCGTTCCGCCGAATTCATGCAGCAACCGCTGGTGAGTGTGTTCAAATGGTTACGCATTCTGGGCGATACCATTTTTGCGATAGGAACCCTTACCCTCTTCTGGTTTGTATATACATTAACCCTCAAGAAAAATAAGCAATAATTATGAATCCTCGGAGCAGTTCCCCCGATCCTCTCAAACGGAGGGCGGGGGAAGCTCTATAAAACAGGTATTATTATGGAAATAAACAGTCAAAGTATCGTAGGAAAAATTGTAGCTGAGAACTACAAGGCAGCATCGATATTTAAAAAATACAATATCGATTTCTGTTGCAACGGAAACAGGACCATAGCCGATGCATGCAGTGAAAAACAGATAGATGAAAAGAGTCTGGTGGATGAGCTTTCCGAGACGATAAACAAAAAGGAGGCTGGGGATCTCGATGTCAAGGCGTTCCCACCGGACCTTCTTGCCGATTATATAGAGAAAACACACCATCGCTATATTGAAAAGAAGATTCCGGAAATCATCCCCTTTCTCCGAAAAGTCGTGAGTGTCCACAGCGGTAACCATCCCGAATTAACAGAGGTGGAACAACTCTTTTCCGATTCGGCACAAGATCTTTCGGCACATCTGAAAAAAGAGGAGTTAATGCTGTTTCCCTATATCCGACTGCTGGTAAAAGCTCAACTATCCGACGGAAAGAAACCGCAGACGGGATTAGGCTCGGCTGCCGCATATATCGACCAGATGGAGCAGGAACATACCGCAGAAGGGGATCGGTTCAGACGGATCAGTGAGCTGACCGACAACTACACTCCTCCTTAAGATGCCTGCAACACTTACAGGGTAACACTGAGCCTGCTGGAGGAGTTCGAAGAGGACCTGCACCGCCACATTCATCTGGAGAACAACATCCTGTTTCCTAGGGCAATTGAGTTGGAACAGGGACTGGAAAGGCAATAGTGAGACAAAACTCTTTCGTTAAGCAATACGAGAATTTATGCCGGCGTTCACCTTTCATCAGCTCTTCTTTTATACCTTTGTGCTAAAGTTGTAAAAGATGGAAAGAAACAAGGCCGTCGCGGCGGTGATCATTGCTAACGGGCGGTTTCCCAGGCATCCCATACCCCTCTCCTATATCGAAGAGGCAGAATATATTGTCTGCTGCGACGGGGCTGTCAACGACTTTATTGCCTGGGGAGGGATGCCGGATGCCATTGTGGGCGACTGCGATTCCATCTCGGAAGAGAATAAAGTTCGTTTTGCCGGAATCCTCCATCCCGACTCCGACCAGGAAATAAATGACCTCACCAAGTCAGTGCGGTTCTGCGTCGAAAATGGGAGAAATGAGATTGTCATTGTAGGAGGAACCGGAAAACGGGAAGACCACACCATCGGAAATATATCGCTGCTGGCGGAATATGAAAAGGTAGCAAAAGTTGTCATGGTCACCGATTGGGGTATCTTTACTCCCATTCATTCTTCCACAGAGTTTAAAAGCTACAAAGGAGAACAGGTTTCCATTTTCGCCATCGATCCCAAAGCGCTGACCACCTATAACCTGCTGTATCCGGTCCACGGAAGGGTATTGACCAACTGGTGGCAGGGGTCGTTGAATGAATCATTGGGAGATTTATTCAGGATCGAACCTACGGGAAGAGTGATCGTTTTTCAGGTGTACAGATAAAGGGCTATACCATTTCCCGTAAAACTTCGAGCGATTTCAGCGGCGGGAAATTACAGACATGCAATCGGTAATAATCCAATAGCTGGTCCACAATCACATTGCGGTTATTCCGCGACAGCCTGAAAAGATGCATATTACCGTAATGGATGCGGTAGAGATCGCGCAGGTAGGAGCTCTCTCTCCTGTTCAGATAATAAGAATGTCTCGGTTCATTCACCACAAACTCACCGTTCTGCAGATCAAAGAAGGAGTGCTCCCCGGCAAATTCCGTATTGGGATAGATCCCCAGAAAACGGGTCAGTCCCATCATAAGAGCCAGATGAAAATTTGCCAATCCCTTTTCGGCGGCCTCCAGCGTCTCCACCGAATTTTTCAGGTAATCGAATGCCAGTTCATTGTGGCCGGATTCGCGGAGTATGAACGATAAAAATTCCGAAATAAAAAAAGCAAGCGACACCTTTGTCATGTTCGTGCACAGTTCGTACAGAGGAAATTGCCTCTCCGCATCTTTCAGTTTCTGCACTTCGCGCAACGGCATATGCTCGACTTCCATATGCAGCACCGACAATGGAAAGAAAAGCGAGGTCCGTATTTTCGGTTTCTTCCCGCGCGACATGGGCAACAGGTAGGAAACCCTGCCGAAATCGCGCGTAAAAAGATGCGCGATGGAGTAAGCGTCGCTGTAGGAAGTCGTGCCGAGTACTATACCTTCTGTTTTGTGAAGCATGTCCTGATTACGGATTGAGGATGGGGGATTTCAAATTGTTCCTTCATCAATAACAAATCCGATCTCCTCTGCGAAGATACTGATTTTTGATGATTCTTTCGAAAAAAGTCGAAATACAAAACATCCATCGATTTTCAGAAAACAAAAAAGCCCCGAAACTTCGGAGCTTATCTATCTTTTTCACCTGCACATCATCAATACACTTTTTTCTTGATGCGGGCGGCTTTACCACGCAGTTTACGCAGATAGTAGAGTTTTGTCCTGCGTACTTTCCCTTCGCTGTTCAGCGTAATATTTTCGATGAAAGGAGAGTTCATGGGGAAGATACGTTCCACTCCGATATTATCGGACATCTTTCTTACGGTAAAACGTTTAGCGTCCCCGTGGCCGGCGATCTTGATCACCACTCCGCGATACTGCTGTATACGTTCTTTGTTCCCTTCCGCGATACGATAAGCGACCGTGATCGTATCGCCGCTCCTGAATGAGGGAAATTCTTTCTTTTCGCCCGCGAAAGATTCTTCCGCGATCTTTATTAAATCCATCTTTATCAAGCTTTATGTTAATTATTAACCCTTTTGAACGCAATATAACGACCTGTTGCCGACAGAGATTACGTAAAGCGGATGCAAAGGTAGAAAATTTTCTTCAATCTGCCGCATAAAACATAATTTAATGTTTATTTTTCATCCACGTCTTGATGCACAAGGTAAAAAAATGTATTTTTGGCCTGTTTTAAATAACGGTCGGCCATCTTTTGTGGACAAACCGACTCAACGGATAAAATTCTAAACAGATCGGAGGCAACAGTTGCTTACCGAAACTCACAAATATCTTAAATTGTATATAGTATGCGATTAAAAACGATATGGATCGCCTGGATGGCGATTTTGCTTCTTGCATGTAATCAGCAATACCGGATCGTGGAAATGTCAGGCACCCTTGTCGAGATGAATTCCTCATTCGACACCCCCTCCCACGGGGAGGTGGGAGCGCTTGTACAATCCTACAAAACGGAGCTCGACCGGGAGATGAATGAGGTGATCGGCAGGTCTGCCCGGTTCATGGATTATAAAAGGCCTGAAAGTCTGCTGACAAACCTCACGTCGGATGTAATGAAGGCGTATGGCGATGAGCATCTGCCGGGCGGGGCGGATATAGGAGTAATGAATGTCCACGGACACCGCGCCACCCTGCCTGAAGGAACGGTGACTATCGGCAACCTCTATGAGATCTACTCTTTCGACAACACCATCACCTTTCTGGAATTGAAGGGAAGTGACCTGGAAAAGATGTTCGATGCCTATGCACGCATAGGCGGGGCAGGTATCTCATCGAACGTGAAGCTGATTATCGGGGGGAGAAAAGTAAAAAGTGTCACCATCGACGGACAACCCATTGATAAAAATAAAATTTATCATATTGTCACACTCGATTACCTGGCCGAAGGCAATGACAACATGAGCGCTTTCCGCGATGCCGTTGCCAATGTCAATACCGGCATCACACTACGCGATGTGATGATCGACTGGGTAAAGGAACAGACCCGACGAGGAGACGAGATCGAATCCGTACTCGATGGGCGTATTGTCGTGAAAAATTAATTGATGTGATAATTCGGTGATTTATTGATAATCAGCAAATCAACACATCTGCAAATCTACTAATCAAATACAAGTATGAATTCAACAAACAACTTTATATTACTCTGCCTCGCTCTATTATTAACTTTTCCGGTATTCTCACAGAAGAAGATTGTCATTCTCCATACCAACGACACCCACAGCCGCATCGAACCGCTGCCGGAAACCGACAGGACGGCTCCGGGCAAAGGCGGGGTGGAACGACGGGCCTCTTATGTGGACAAAGTAAGAAAAGAGAACAAAAATGTACTCCTCTTGGATGCAGGGGATTTTCTGCAGGGTACCCCCTATTTCAATCTTTTCAAAGGGGAGGTGGAGGTAAAAGCGATGAACCTGATAAAGTACGATGCCGCCACATTGGGCAACCATGAGTTCGATTACGGGATGGAGGTGCTCGAAGAGGTGGTACGTAAAGCCGATTTCCCTATCATCACCAGTAACTACGATTTTTCCCAAACAGCGTTGGCAGGACTTGTCAAACCCTATATCATCCTAAAAAGAGATGGCGTCCGGATCGGTGTCATCGGTATCGGCGTGCGGCCGCAAGGATTAATTGCCGCCAACAATTACAAGGGGATGAAATTCCTGGACCCTGTGGAGACAGCCAACAAACTGGCTGCGCAGCTCCGCACACAACATACATGCGATATGGTGATCTGTCTTTCCCATCTCGGTTATGAGCAGGATATGACACTGGCAGAATCCACCCGCAATATCGATCTGATTATCGGCGGGCATAGCCATACCTATATGAAAAACCCGGAGATACGGGAAAATATGGATAACAAAGAGGTTATGATCTATCAGACAAACGGACGAGGGATCTATGTAGGAAGAATAGATGTACAATTGGAAAAAGTGGAAAGGCGGAAAGGTGATTAGGTTGATGTGAGGATTTAACAATGTGAGGATTTGAGGATTATTGGTAATCAGTCTGAGGTGATGACGTGGCGATTTGATGATGGAATGACTTGTCAATTATTTGAAAGCCGGTTAGATGAATAGATTGATGTAATAATTTGATGATTAGGAGATAAAAAGAGAGTTAGGTGATAAAAAGATGAAGGAAGCAATAATGAAGAAGATACTGTTTTTATGCATTGCTGTTGTATGCCCGATGCTGGTATCGGCGCAGGTGACTCCCGGCTTGTATGAACAGGCGGATAAGCAGGCAATGAGCCGATGGGTGGATTCGGTATACGCGAAAATGACCCTCGACGAAAAGGTGGGACAGCTTTTTATGCCTATCGTGGAACCAAACAGCGGGTGGAGGACCCGAATATCAGGATATATCCGGAACCAGAAAGTGGGAGGATTATTATTCTCGAAAGGGACATTGGCACAGCAGGCGGATCTCACCAATTATGCCCAACAGATTGCCGATATACCCCTTCTGATCGCCCTCGACGGTGAATGGGGTTTGTCCATGCGGTTAACAGACGCCCCGAAATATCCCCGGAACATGATTATCGGCGCCATACAGGATGAAGAGATGGTGAGACTCTACGGACGAGAGGTGGCGCGCCAATGCAGGGAGATGGGCATCCATGTGAATTTCGCCCCCTCACTCGACGTGCATAGTAATCCCAAAAACCCCATCATCGGCAGCCGCTCCTACGGAGAGAATCCGGTCAACGCAGCAAAGAAAGGAATTGCCTATGCAAAAGGATTGGAAGAAAATGGCGTGATGGCGGTAGCCAAACACTTCCCCGGACATGGCGACACTTCGGAAGATTCGCACAAGACATTGCCGACTATCGCCCACAACCGCGAGCGGCTGGAACAGGTGGAACTGCTTCCGTTCCGTGAATATATCAACGCCGGACTGTCGGGAATGATGACAGGACACCTGAATGTGCCGGCATTAGAGACAAAAGGAATGCCCGCATCGCTTTCACCCGAAGTCGGCATACGCCTTCTCAAAGAAGAGATGGGCTTCACCGGCCTCACCTTTACCGACGGTATGGCCATGAAAGGCGTCTCCGACCAATCCGGCGCAAGTGTAAAAGCGCTGCTGGCCGGCAATGACGTCATGCTGGGGGTTATAAACCAGGGGAGAGAGTTTGCCTCTGTGAAAAAAGCGGTCGAAGAGGGTATGATCCCTGCACCGCTCCTCGAAGAAAAAGTGCGGAAGATACTTTCCTACAAATACATCCTCGGAGCAAACAAATTCACTCCCATTCATACACCCACCGTTCACAGCCGCGTGAATGCCCCTTCCGCCGAATGGATACAACGAAAGATTTACGATGGCGCTGTCACGCTTCTCAAAAATGAGACAGAGTTGATCCCGGTGAAGAAACTCGACATGACAAAGATCGCGGCCCTGTCCATTGGTGCTACAGGCAATAATACGTTTCACGAATACCTGAAGAAATATGCTCCCGTAACCACTTTCAGCGCTCAATCCGTCGCGGCCCTGTCCGAGATAAGAGGATTGAAAGATTATGACCTCATCATTATCTCCGTCCATTCAGACAATGCTGCTGATGCCGCAGCGTTACAGCAACTCACGAAAGATCAAAAGACAGTACTGGCATTTTTCACCTCACCCTACAGGCTGGATAATTTTCAGGCTTCGGTCGACAGCGCAGCAGCAGTCATCATGGCCTATGATGCCTCTGATTTTGCACAGATGAGCGCTGCACAGGGCATTTTCGGAGGGATCGGTATCAGTGGAAAGCTTCCGGTATCCACCGGTGTAATCAAGGAAGGCACGGGCTTCGATACAAAGAAGATCCGTCTGGGTTATTCCATGCCTGAAGAGGTGGGATTGGCCTCCGAAAGGTTCAACGAAATAGAGAGTATCGCATTGGAAGGAGTCAGGCAGAGAGCCTACCCGGGATGCCAGATCCTCGTAGCAAAAGATGGGGTGGTCATCTATGAAAGGGAGTTCGGCAAGTTTGATTACCGGGACAGCCCTGAAGTTACGGACGGGACGGTCTACGATCTGGCCTCGGTCACCAAAACAACCGCCACCCTTCCTGCCATCATGAAACTGTATGACGAGAAAAAGATACGTCTTCAGGATCCCCTCAGTAAATTCGTTCCGGAAACCAGGGGGAGCAATAAGGCAAACCTCACCGTACGATCCCTGCTGCTGCATGAAACGGGAGTAGTCTCTTTTATTCCCTACTACACCACGGCCATTGATGAAAACAGTTACTCCGGTTCGCTGTTCGGCCGGCAATCGGCGGTTTACCACGCCCGCTATGCAGGCGCCTGGGGCCGCACCGATTACAAATTCCTACCCGACCTGATCTCTACCCGGGAATCGGAGCAATTTCATCTCCCCGTGGCCAAAGGACTATACGCAAGCAACAAAATGCACGACAAGTTGTTGAAGGAGATTATCAACACCCAGTTAAACCGAAAAGGAAGCTACCGATACAGCTGCCTCAATTTCATGCTATTGAAGGAGGCCGTGGAATCTGTTTCGGGAATGGATCTCGATACCTACATGAAACAAAACTTCTACCAAAGGCTGGGAGCATCTACTACCACCTTCCAGCCATTAAAACAGATACCCATCGAAAGAATCCCCCCCACTGAGGACGATCCTTTTTTCCGGAGGCAGCATGTGCGGGGCTACGTACACGATGAGGGCGCGGCCCTCTTCGGCGGGATATCGGGCAACGCAGGCCTCTTTTCCAATGCCAATGACCTGGCCAAACTCTATCAGATGTGGCTGAACGGGGGAGAATACGGAGGAGAGCGTTATCTGAGCGAAGAGACGGTGAAACTCTTTACAACGACGAAAAGCAGTATCAGCCGCCGCGGCCTGGGATTCGACAAACCCGATCCCACCAACAGCAGATACAGTCCGACCAGCCCGGGAACCCCCATCGAAGTATATGGCCACACAGGATTCACCGGCACGAGTTTCTGGATCGATCCTGCGAACCACATGATCTATATTTTCCTTTCCAACAGGGTAAATCCTTCCCGGACTCCCAACCGGTTCTCGACGCTCAGCATCAGAGAGCGTATTCAGGAAGAGTTGTATCACGCCCTGAAAGCAACAAAAACCCAGTAACAACCGATTAGAAATAGAAGCTATGCAGCAAATCATCAAAAGCGATCATCTTACAACCGATGTGGAGAAAGCGATTCAAAACATCCGACACGACAAACTATTTATTCTCACAGACGAAAATACACACACTCATTGCCTTCCCCTGCTTGCAGAGACCCCTTTGTTGCGGGAAGCTAAGGAAATTGTGATTCCTGCCGGTGATACCAACAAAACGATTGAAAACCTGAGCAGAGTATGGCAACTCCTCACCGAGAACGGCGCCACACGCCATTCATTGCTATTGAACCTGGGAGGGGGCATGGTCACCGATTTGGGTGGATTTGCCGCAGCTACCTTCAAACGGGGTATCAGCTATATCAATATTTCCACCACACTGCTCGGAGCGGTCGATGCGGCCGTAGGCGGAAAGACCGGCATCAATTTCGAGGGATATAAGAATGAGATCGGCGCCTTTTACCCTTCCGAATCTGTGATCATTTCTTCCGATTTTTTCCATACGCTCAATCAGGCAGCTATTTTGTCGGGATATGCGGAGATGATCAAGCATGCGTTGATCCACTCCACCGCAGAATGGGAAGAGATCCTGACCTATTCTTTCGATGAGGCCGATTATTCAAAACTGAACGAACTGGTTTTCCGTTCGGTGAAGATCAAACAGGATATTGTGGAAAAAGATCCCTACGAGAAAAATATCCGGAAAGCATTGAATTTCGGGCACACTACAGCCCACGCTTTCGAGAGTTTTGCCATGACCAAAGAGAGACCCGTTCCTCACGGTTATGCCGTGGCATGGGGAATGATTGTTGAGCTCTGGTTATCTCATCGGCTTTGCGGCTTCCCGAAAGAGCAACTGCAAAGGACTGTCCGTTTTATCCGGGATAACTACGGTGCTTTCCCCCTCTCGTGCGACCATTATGAAACGTTGTACGAAATAGCCCGGCATGACAAAAAAAATATAGGCGACATTATCCATTTCACCCTGTTGGGCAATATTGGAGATGTACGGATCGACCAGACGACCGACAAGGAACTGCTATTCGAAGCATTCGATTTTTACAGGGATTCGGTAGGGTTGTAATGACTTCGTTGTCCGGATATTTTCGTCCTGCCATTTTTCGGGACAAATGAAATACTATTACTGAAAAAATAACCATGAACAATACAGGATATTGTCCCTCCGCAGTATTTGCAATATATCATTCCGGAAATCCCGGAATGACCCTGCACGCAAAAAATGTTAAAGATAAATTTTAAATAATACTTTTCATAAGTATTCGTGTTTCCTTTTACATGGCTTCTGCTCATTTAGCTTAATGGAATAGTTCCATACGATACCTTTGAAAATAAATAGTTTGATCGTATGAAAAACGAAGAGAACAGGTTGATAAAAAAATTAAAGGCTGGTGATGAAGAAATCTTTAAAAGGTTATTCTATCTCTATAGTGACAGACTTTTCATCTGGGCTTATAAGATAACCTGCGATTCCTTGGCATCGGCAGATATCGTACAGGATTTTTTTGTCCGTTGTTGGGAAAAGAGGGATATACTGCCTAACAATTGTTCTTTTAAAGCCTATGCTTATAAATCCGTTTACAACGCATCCTTAAATTATCTCCGGGATAATAAACGTTTTGTGCATGGTTATGAAATTACAATAGATCTGATTGACGACGATGTACGCGATGAAGATATTGAAGAATTAAAAAGGTTGCTCCTGAAGGCCATTGACGAATTACCCGACAGATGTAAAAAAATATTTGTTATGACGACCCTGGAGAAGAAAAAATACGCTGAAGTTGCCGACTTATTGGGTATATCCGTCAACACTGTTAAAGTACAGGTATCTAAAGCTTATCGGATTTTAAAAGAAAAAATAGGATAAAGATCCGGTTTAAATAATACTTTTTCAAAATCGTTGTGTTATCGTATAAATAAGCATCCAATATGTTGAAAATAGAAAAAAATAGTATGGATAAATGGAAACTGTTATTAAAGGTATTAAGTGAAGAGATACCTGAAGATGACAGACATTTTCAACGTTGGCTTCATGAAGATACAGAAAACAGAAAGCTTTACCGGTCATTAAAAGAGGGAAGACAAGATGAAGAACTATTTGATAAGGATAAGGTTTTCAATCATATTTCCAGTAAGCTTTATCTGAATATCGAAAGAAAAATGCCCTTGTATCAAAAAAAATGGTTCAAATACGCTATTTCTTCTGTGGCTGTCATTGCGCTATGCATAGTCGGCGGTTATTTCATTTTTCATGAAACTACAACTCCCCCCGAAAAAACAGAAAAAAACATTTTTGATCCGGGTTCCAAAAAAGCATATCTCCTTTCAATGAAAGGTGAAAAGATCGACTTGTCCGAATCTTTTGAAGTAAAAAAAGAGGATGGTATAATCATTTCGAATAACAGCCAGGGCGTTATCAGTTTTCAAAAGACAACACCGGTCAAAAAAACAATAGAACAGCAAACGATCTATGTACCCAAAGCCGGCGAATATGAATTGGTACTATCAGACGGATCCAAAGTATTTCTCAATTCGGAATCGCAATTAACATTTCCGTCCTACTTTGAAGGTGATACCCGCCGTGTGGAATTGTTGGGCGAGGCGTATTTTGAAGTGAAAAAAGACGTAAAGCCTTTTATTATCCAGACTCCGGATCTCGCAATAGAAGTGCTGGGCACATCATTTAATATCAATGCATACAAGACAAATCCTTATGTCAATGCCACTTTGGTAGAAGGCAGCATCCGGGTGCATCTGCCGGAAAACCAGGAAACCTTTCTGTTAAACCCCCAACACAATTTCCGGTTGGATAAATTATCCGACGAAATATCCGTTCAGCAGGTAAATACGGATGTGTATACTGCCTGGGTAAAAGGAGAGTTCGTATTCAGAAACCAGCCTTTAACCGAAATATTTGCCCAATTGGAAAGATGGTATGATTTCAGGATCATATATGAAAGTTCGGATATAGGAAAAATGCGGTTTACCGGAAGCGCCGAGAAAGTAAGACCTCTTAATTATTTATTGGATCAGATACAGGCGGTTACAGACATTCAATACAGATCCGAAGGAGATAAAATAATCCTGTACAAAATAATATAGAAGGCTGCCCGATTTTAGGCCTTTCGGGCAGCCTTAATGCATTAAAAAAACTGTTACCTTTTTAAAATTTATCAATCAACAATTCATTTAAAGCGCTCAAATTTATGAAAAAAAAGAGACTTAAACAACAATTCCCCCTGCGGGAATTAAAGAAACTGTTTTGCATCATGAAATTGGTTTTTTTCTTTTTGCTGTTGAGTTCCAATTTAGTGTGGGCCGGGCAGAGCTACGCCCAGATTACATCGTTAGATCTGGATCTCAGGAATGTGAAACTGGAAGAAGTCTTCGACGCTATTCGCCGACAAAGCGAATTTGAATTCTTCTATAACAACGATCAGGTAAACACATCGGTAAAAGTGAGTGTCAAAGCAAAAAATGCAGACATTAAAACGGTACTGGAGCAAGCGCTTCCCGCTATCTATGAATACAAGATCAACGATCGGTATATTCTGATCAATAAACGGAAAGAAGTTACCCCTGCGTTATCACCTCAACCTCAACAACAAACAAAAAAAATAATTACCGGGAAAATTACCGATAAAAACGGAGAATCCATCATCGGAGGTAATATCCTCGAGGTAGGTACCACAAACGGGACAGTTACGGATATCGAAGGTAACTTTGAATTGAAAGTCCCACAGTATCCGGTAACAATCAAAATCTCTTATATAGGTTTTGACGACCTGGAACTTATGGTTACCGGTAAAGAATCCCAACCGCTTTTGATAGTTCTTACTGAAAGTCAAACCTATTTGGAGGAGATCGTAGTCGTAGGTATGAACAACCGTCAAACGAGACGTTCGATTACTGGTGCGGTTTCTACCATCCAAACCAAAGAGCTTATCCAAAGCCCGGTAGCCAATATCAGTAATGCCCTTGCCGGCAAGCTACCGGGACTGATCACTGTCCAAAGTTCAGGAGAACCTGGAGCAGACGCTGCAAACCTATATGTACGTGGCCTTGGCACATACGGTTCAAGCGCACCTCTTGTCGTTATTGACGGGCTTCCACGCAACAAAGCCGACCTAGACATGTTGGATCCCAATGAAATTGAGTCTATCACCATTTTGAAGGATGCTTCCTCCTCCTCTCTTTATGGGATTCAGGGAGCAAATGGGGTAGTTGTCGTTACAACAAGGCGTGGAGGAGGGAGTGATGACAAGATCAGAATATCTTTCACTCTTCAACAAGCAGTACAACAACCGATCCGTCTCCCAAAGACATTGAGTTCTTATGAACAGGCCCTATATAACAGGACTGTTGATTATAACGACGGACAGCCTATGCGTTACACCGATGAAGTGCTGGATAAAATTAAATCCGGTTCCGATCCGTATCTGTATCCCAATACGAATTGGTTCGATGTGGTCCTGAGAGATTATTCGCAGCAACAGCAATATAATGTGAATATCTCAGGATCAGCCGGAAAAGATCATAAAGTTAATTATTTTATTTCCGGAAGTTACATCAATCAAGGTACATTATTAAATCATGAAGATATTTTTAAATCCAATTATGGTGTTAGCTCTAAATATGAAAGATACAATTTTCGGTCGAATGTTGATGTGAAAGCGACTAAAATGCTCGATATCCGTATTGATCTTGCAGGTCGTCTGGAGACAAGAATAGGGCCAAGTGAAAGTTTCACTCATGTGTTCAATGTCATCACCTCCCGGCTTCCGGGTTCACAAGCAATATGGAATCCTAACGGAACTTTAGCCGCCGGTAGTTTACTTGAAATACCCTATCAGAACAATCCATACGGAGTCATCACTCAGAGTGGTTATTACAACAACGGTACCAATGTGATGTCTGGTACACTTTCGGCTAAGCATGCACTCGATTTTATTACACAGGGACTTAGTGTTCAAGGGTTTTTCAGTTTTGAAAACAATAGTAGTCTGAATCGCATCTGGAGACAGACTTTCGAACAGTTCTGGTATCGGGGACCTGATGAGGAAGGGGAAGCCATCTATCAGGATTACTCCACGAAGGGGCGTCTTGCTGCAAGTACCGGGTCGAGTGTTTCCAGGTTTACCTATACTGATTTGCGTTTAAACTACGACAGAGAATTCGGAAAACATCAGGTCAGTGGTCAATTATTGGGTAACCGTACACTCAAAAATATTCAAAGCTCTGAATATATGTATGCATACCAGGGACTTAGCGCCAGAATCACCTATAACAATGCTCACAGATACTTTGCTGAATTCAACCTTGGATATAATGGTTCAGAAAACTTTCCTCCGGGACGTAGATACGGACTATTTCCTGCTTTCTCTGCCGGTTGGGTCATCAGTGATGAACCATGGTTCAATTCACTTGACCGGATAAAAATAATCAAACTGAGAGGTTCTTATGGAGTAGTAGGAAATGACCTGATTGGAGGCCAGCGTTTTCTGTATATAACTGAGTTTGGACCTGGTGGAGGACTTGGTTCTATATTCCCTTCAGGTTATTATTTCGGCACAACTAACGGAGGTACATTGTCAGCCGGAGGACATAACGAAACAAAAGTCGGTAATACTTTTGTCACATGGGAAAAAGCAAAAAAAATGAATGTCGGAATTGATATTTCTCTTTTCCAGGGCAATACCCTCAACTTCACTGTAGATTATTTCCGTGAGCACCGTGACAATATTCTTACCGAAGCTGGGAGTGTCCCCGATTTCATCGGTATATTAAATGTGGCTCCGCGAAATTCCGGAAAAGTATTTAACCATGGTTTTGAAGTAGAAATGCGTATTAACAAGCAATTGACACGGGATTTCTCATTCTTCACGAATATACAGGGAACATTTGCCAAAAATAAGGTACTTGAAAATGATCAGCCTACACCAGAATTTGACTATCAGGACCTTCGTGGTTATGAGATAGGGTATTCCCTCGGTTATCATGCAATAGGTTTCTTCAAGGATCAGGCTGATATTGACAATAGTCCTGTTCAAAACTTCGGGCCTGTTATTCCGGGTGACATTAAATACTTTGATAAAAACGATGATGGTATTATCGATCCTTCAGACCGTGTTCCTATTAAAAGTTTTTCAGTTCCTACATTTACAGGAGGATTATCAATCGGTATCAATTTTCGTCATTTTGACTTTAGTATGATGTTCAACGGTTCATTGGGAGGAACTGCCCGCCTATGGGCTTATCCAAGTAGTATTATTAACCTGCAGAGATGGAGTGAATCCAATAAAGAAAATGCTTTACTTCCTGTACCACACACTACTGCAAACAACACTGTGCTCTCGGATCAGAATCTGATGAAAACTGATTATCTGAAACTTCGAAATCTTGAATTTGGTTACACACTCCCGGCTTCTCTACTGGAGAAGATACGTGTGCCGAATGCCAGGGTGTATATTAATGCCCAAAACGTGGCGGTATGGGACAGGATGTGGTTAAAGGACAGGGACCCTGAATCAGCAGGTTCCGGCACCCTTCCCTATCCCATACAAAGAGTTTTTAATTTAGGACTTCGCTTTGACATATAGTGAAATTAACTGAAAAGAATTATTATGAAACGATATATTATTAAAATAAGCCTCCTATTTCTTTTGGTTTTCTCTGCGACTTCTTGTGTAGATTTTCTTGAAAGAGCGCCAGGGGATAATATGACTGAAGAAGAACTGTTTTTAAAGATTGAAACCGCTGAACGGTACCTCAATAATGCTTATATTTATCTACCTGATTTTCAGTATAACACTGAAGATTTAACAGGTCGTTATAAACTTGGCGGCGCAACAGACGAGGTAGGTTTTCAGCAAGCGTCAGGTTACCAGACTTCTCCTTTTGATATCAATACAGGAAGCTGGAACCCTTCCCAAATGCCTCTTGAACGAAATTGGCAGGACTATTATGGTTGCATCAGAAGGTGTAATATGTTCATCAAGAACTATGACCTGATTCCTGAGGACTTAAGTACCGGAGGGGCAAGTAACCGTAGGTCAAGGCTGCTCGGCGAAGCATATGGACTTAGAGGTTATTACTATTTCCTCCTGTTCAAACAGTGGGGAGGAGTTCCTATTATCACACAGGTGCTTGACCCGGGAAACATAGAATCAACAACGGGTATAAAAAGGGCATCAGCAGAAGAGACCCTCAGGCAGATTCTTGATGATATGGACATGGCAATTGAACACCTTCCTCCTGGGCACGATGATGCAAATTTTGGAAGATTCACCTCTTTAATTGCGACTGTAGTAAAATCCCAGGTCAAATTATATTGGGCAAGCAAATATTGGAATAGAAACAATGATTTAGACAGATGGAATGAAGCTGCCGAATATGCAGGCGAAGCGCTGAGAATGGCTTTGAAAAATGGCCATATCCTGTCTCTTTCATATAGTTCCCTTTTTAATAAAGCAGGCATTGAACCTGAGGTTATATGGACGAAGAATTCAGAACATTATGAATGCTTTTGGTGGGATATGTATGCTATGCCACTGGGATATAATGCATATAATGTAGACGGACCTCTTCAGGAAATTGTGGATGATTTTGAAATGAAGGCCACAGGAAAAGTTCCTGTATTAGGTTATACGGCAGATAACCAACAAATCATAGATGAAACTTCGGGATATGATCCGAAGCATCCGTGGGTAGGAAGAGATGATAGGTTCTATTCAAGTATATTGTATCACGGTGCAATGCTCCAGGGACGTCAAATTGACATCTCAACGAATGGTAAGGATAATATAAACATCGGTTCTATCATTCGTACAAACTATTTTACCAATAAATACCTTGATCAGAACCATAACCTTGTAACACATGCAAGTTGGACATACCGCCGTTTTGCCATAATGCGGACAGCAGAACTGTACCTGAATTATGCAGAGGCGTTGAATGAAGCGGAAGGCCCGACAAACATGGTATATGAACTCGTCAATACAATTCGTACCCGTGCAAACTGCATTGAGCTTCCTGCAGGGTTGAACAAGGAGCAGATGCGTGAACGAATCCGTCACGAAAGAAGAGTAGAACTCGTTTTCGAGAATCATCGTTTTTGGGATGTACGCCGTTGGATGATTGCTGAAGTGGTAGATAATAAGGCAGTACACCGTGTAATGGTTGATGAGGATGGAAATATAACCTATCCGGTCTTCCAGAACAGGATATTTAATCCTGACAAACATTACCTATTCCCAATTCCTCAGAAGGAACTTGATAAAAATAGAGCGCTCGAACAGAATCCCGGATGGTAAATCTTGTATTCAAATAACTATTAACAACTTATAATTCGAATCATTATGAAAAATTTCTTTTATATTATTGCTACATTAGTTCTAGCACTTGGCATATTGACTGTTTCTTGCGAAAAAGATCCGGACAATATTGAAAATCAGCCAACAGTATCCATCTCGGCTGACGAAAGTTTCGATGCTGAAAAGACAGCTAAATTAACGATTACTCTTTCTGCTGTAAGTGGGAAAGATGTGGAAGTAAGACTGGCAAAAGCAGATGTACAATCCGGTAAAACAAATGTGCCGGCTACCTATGACAAAAAAGTAACTGTTGCTGCCGGAAAAACAAGCGCTACAATTGATGTGGAAGCCGATGTGCTCGGACTGAAATCGGGAGACTATCAGACAGCCATCAAAATTGAATCGGCAGAAGGCGCAAAAATCGGAGAAAAGGCTGTGGCCTATATCAACCTTTCATACGCTTTCAAACCGGAGGTGAATCTTTATGCCGATCCTTCATTTGCAGGTGACAAAAAAGCCAAATTAAAAGTTACCCTCTCAAAAGCAACGACAGTTCCTGTTGTGGTAACACTGGAGACAGACCCTCAGTCTAAAGCAGAGGCTGAGTATGAAAATAAGATAACAATTCCGGCAGGTCAAACACAAGCAGAGATAGATGTTACCGTAAAAGTTCCGGCCAATATTGTTCCTGGAATATATCCGGTTACACTGAAGATAGCATCTGTAGAAAACGGATTTGCAGGTACTGTAAAGTCAATAAAAATTGACCTTTTATATCCATTTGCAGTAGCCATTACTGTTGACGGAGATTTCGATGATTGGAAAGACCCAAATGTGCAAAGCTGGTCTTTACCGGAAGGTGATGTTTTGTATCAGTCAATGAAAAATCTCAAACTTGCCGCAAACGGAAAATATGTCTTTGTCTATATGGAGTTTTATGACCCGGGATTTGATTTCAACATGCCATTTGACATGTATGTAGACGCTGACGGAGATCCTAATACAGGCGCTATTGTAGCTGCAATAGATAATGATACATATTATCCTCCCTATGATGATAAACATATGGGACTTGAATATTATATTGAATTAGGGCTTCATGACGGAGACCATTACAATGATTTTTATTCGTGGGGAGGTGTTTACAAATATGAAGGAGAGCATGGAGCCAATGTGTTCTCAGGACTTAGAAATCTTGGTGGCACCTATGATGGGAGTGTTATTTTTGCAGCAGGCAGCCTTGATACCCAAAATATAGGACGTATCGAAATCCAAATGCTTAGGAGTTGGTTTGGAATTAAAGGGAATAAAGTCAGGATTGCCGTAAAGAATATGAATGGAGCTGACAACTGGTCTGCTTACGGACTTCTTCCCCAGGGAAATGTTGTAAATGGTGAGCGTCAACTTGTAGATATGGCATCTATATATCTTCCTGCTTATCAAGAATAAAAGATTTTAGATTTAATTATGAGGATTCATATATACATAGGATTATTATTGTCATTTCTTTTGCTCTCTTCATGTGGGGAGAACAAAAGAAATGGCGATAAGCCTTTTTTTCAAACAAGAGGAATCCTATTAGCCTGGAACGATGTGAGCAATCCTGATGTAATTGATTGGATTGTGAAGATGAAAGAAAATGGATTGAACACTATCAGTGTATCTGGTTATGATTATCAAAGTGAAGCTTATGCTGAAATGAAACAAAAATTCGTTGATAATGGGCTCGATTTCGTGTATGAAGAACATGCCATGCCCTGGTTACTTCCACGCAAACTTTTCGAAAGTCACCCTGAATACTTCCGGATGGATAAAGAAGGGGTTCGTCGTCCTGATTTCAACGGTTGTCCTTCAAACAGGGAAGCCCATGCGATTGTGTATGAAAATGCTAAAAAGCTTGGAAAAGCAAATGCTCCTACTAATCATAAGTATTATTTCTGGTTATATGATGGCGGTGAAAAATGCTATTGTAATGAATGCAGGGATTTAAATGACGCTGACCAGGGACTTTTATTTGAAAATACGATAATAAAGGCGCTTAAAGAGATTGACCCACAGGCTCAGCTTGCGCATCTTGCTTATGACAAAACTACGCCTGCACCTTCCCGCATTAAACCTGAGAAGGATATATTCCTGGAATTTGCTCCTTTCTACCGCAGATGGGATATTCCTCTGAGTGTGCGTGAAGCTCGCAGGGAAGGGGTAGAATGGTCGCATGGGGAGTATCTGGATATGCTTGAAGCAAATCTCAATATATTTCCTGCAGAGACTGCACAAATACTTGAGTATTGGTTGGATGTTTCGCTCGTCAGCGGCTGGCAGAAACCTCAAAAAAAATTAGACTTTAATAAAGAAGTATTTCTGGACGATCTTAAAACCTATGCCAATTATGGTATCAGGAATATCTCTTGTTATGGAGCATGGATAGATGATTACTATGTGAACACATATAAAGATATATCTTTTGTCAACGATTATGGTCAGGGACTTTACAACTTCAAAAAATAAAAGACAATGAAAAAAAATTTCTCCGCTCTTTTTGTAATAACTATAACTGCATTATTCTTAAGTGTAGCTTGTAGTAAACCTCACTCAACATTTGTAGTCGATGATTGGGAGTCTTTAATTAAAGAAAAGGAGCCTGATCCGGATCCGGACCCGGATGACGAGAATCCTTCTGGAGGAGATAAAGAACCCTTTTTTAAGATGCGAGGTATTGTTGCCGGTTGGAGCGATGTGAGCAATCCAAGCAAGATTGACTACATACAGATAGCAAAGGACAATGGTATAAATACTTTTAGTATTTTCAATGCAAACAGAAATTCTTTGGCATGGAAGAATTTTGCAGAAAAGTGTGCTGAAGCTAATATAGACCTTGAATATGAAGAGCATATGCTTGCCTTTCTTATTCCGCGCG
>ENA-UOOI01001381-UOOI01001381.1-fermentation-metagenome-genome-assembly--contig:-NODE-1381-length-25577-cov-4.172635_pt1 | contig 25577 bp, 20 predicted proteins | sample MGYA00245779_ERZ724027 | MGnify/ENA primary metagenome ERZ724027 (study PRJEB28704, sample SAMN03018318) | fermentation metagenome | biome: anthropogenic terrestrial biome; feature: soil; material...
ATAATATTTCATCCGAGAGATTGATCGGAATTTTCAGAGTATACGTCTTTTTCTGGAAAGCTTTAACAATCCACTTCCAGGAATTTTGATTTTCCATGATCTTATCTATTTCTCCATTATCAGCAAAGGAAAGCTGCAGCTGTCCGGCTGTAAATGTCTCGGCAGAACCATCAATTTTTTGTATGTTCAGTGAATAATTTTGCACCTGATTGGCAAGTTCCTTTTTGACTTCGTTCACTTTCATATTGGTACAGTTAATACCGTTAATATTTGTACCAGAGTAGAAATGATTATGAAAAAACACTGCGGTCACGATGTATGCTGCCACCATAATTCCCAGGATCACACTCACAATCGTGATCATAATCTTTTTTTTCTTTGTCATACCCACACCCTTGCTTTCTTATATTATCTTATGTCAATTCTCTGCGAAATATGGTACATTATACCACAAATATATCTAGAAAGTTTTACAATAATGAGAAGATTCTATTTCTTTTTTTCAAAAAATAAGAAGAGACCCCTTTACAGTTTCAAACCGTGAAAAGTGTCTCTTTCTTATTTTTAAAATTGTATCTGATATAGTTTGGCATATTCTCCGTGCAACTCTAATAATTCATGGTGCGTTCCTTCTTCAACAATTCCGTTCTCATTCAAAACGAGAATTCTCCCTGCATTTCTTATAGTGGAAAGCCTGTGTGCAATAACAAAGGTTGTTCTGTCCTTCGCAAGCTCCTCTAACGACTGCTGAACGATATGTTCACTTTTATTGTCAAGTGCTGAAGTAGCCTCATCAAAGATCAGAATCGGTGGATTTTTTAGGAATACCCTGGCGATGGAAAGTCTTTGCTTTTGGCCGCCGGATATTTTGACTCCACGCTGTCCGATATCAGTGTCATAGCCATCAGGCATTTCCATAATAAAGTCATGAGCATTCGCCGCCCTCGCTGCACGAATCACATCTTCATCTGTAGCATCTGGGTTTCCATAGCGAATATTATCCATTATGGTACCCGCAAACAAATAAACATCCTGCTGAACAATTCCAATCTGCTCTCTTAGATCTTTCAGACATATGGAACGAATATCCGTTCCATCCAGATACACAGCACCTGAAGTCACATCATAAAATCTGGGAATCAGACTGCACAATGTCGTCTTACCGGCTCCGGAGCTTCCAACTAGAGCAACATACTCTCCCGGATCCACTTTCAGATTCACATGCGAGAATACTCTTTCATTGGAATCTTCATAATGAAATGACACATCTTCAAATTTCACTTCACCCTTTGCAGGTTTTCCCAGATGAATTGCATCCGGCTTATCTTTGATATCAGGTGCAATGTTTATTATCTCCTGAAATCTCTCAAAACCAGAATAGCCATTCTGAAACATCTCCGTAAAATTAACCAGTTTTTTTACTGGTTCTGTGAAATTACTGATGTAGAGAAGGAAAGTCACAAGGTCTGCAGCGGTAAGTGTATCTTTTGTCATAAAAATTGCGCCCATCACGAGAGCGGCTACTGTAATCAGTGTCGTACATGCACCCATTCCCGAATTATAGACCGCCATATACTTGTATGTTCGGCCCTTAGAATCCATAAAACGCTCGTTTCCATTCTTAAATTTGTTCATCTCGACGTTTTCATTTCCAAATGACTTTACAACACGGATTCCTGAGAGACTGTCTTCAATCTGGCTATTGATGTCGGCGATTCTCCTTCTGTTTTCCTTAAATGCCTCCTTCATCTTTTGATTCATGTAAATAGCATAGACAAGCATAAAAACCACAATTACCATGGATATCAGAGCAAGGGGAGCATTTATTACAAGTAATATGATGAATGCCCCAACCAGTTTGATAATGGATATCACGATATCCTCTGGCCCATGATGTAAAAGTTCACTGATGTCATTGAGGTCTGTCGTAATTCTTGAGAGCAGATGTCCTACTTTCTGGTTATCATAGAAAGTAAACGACAATTTCTGATAGTGAGAATAGATCTCGTTTCTCATATCCCGCTCCATCTGGGCTCCCATCATATGTCCATAATAGGTAATATAATAATTACATCCCATCTCGATCAAAACCATAATCACCATGACAAGACCCAGTTTGAGGATCATGGAAGTTGCTTCATTTAGAGGATTGTTTACCACATTTCCTGTAATATATCGAACCAGAAGAGGGATTGCCAGTGTGACCGCAGACCCAATCGTTGCAAATATCATATCTGATATAAAAAGGCCCTTATAGTCCTTATAATACGATAATAACTTCCTGAAATTACCATCTCTATGTTTCATTTGTTCCAACTTTCTATATATATGATCTAATTTTAACTAGTATTTAACCTAAAGCGACATCCAGAATCATCATGATTACAAATCCAAAAGCCGCACCTATCGTTCCTATATTGCTGTGTTCGCCTGTCTGGGCTTCCGGAATCAGTTCCTCTATCACTACATAGATCATTGCTCCGGCCGCAAAAGAAAGCAGATATGGGAGTGCTGACTCAATCACGCTAGTCAAAAGTATCGTCAGCACTGCAGCAATAGGTTCGACAATTCCCGATAAGGTTCCGTATAGGAAGGATTTCGATTTCGACATTCCCTCACTTCTAAGAGGCATGGAGATAATCGCCCCCTCCGGAAAATTCTGAATGGCAATTCCAATAGAAAGCGAGAATGCTCCAGCCGTTGTAATCAGTGTATTACTGGTAAGCACGCCTGCAAAAACTACACCTACAGCCATTCCCTCCGGAATGTTGTGTAAAGTCACTGCCAGGACAAGCATGGTCGTCTTCTTCAATTTTTCACTTTTTGAGATGACGCCCTCTGGCTTATCTGTATTCAGATGCAAATGCGGAATAATATTATCAAGCAGCAGCAGGAAAAAGATTCCTACCATAAAGCCAACTGCAGCAGGAACCCATGTAAATCGATATTTCTCAGCAGCCATATCAATAGATGGTATTAAAAGTGACCATACAGATGCCGCTATCATGACCCCCGACGCAAAGCCCAGCAAAACCTTTTCTGTCTTCTCACTAAGATTTTTCTTCATCAAAAATACCATTGCGGCACCTAAAGTCGTTCCCGCAAATGGAATAAGCAATCCCAAAAACGTATTTAAATACATACATATCCCTCCTGTCTTTTGTATCATGATACCTCAAAATACTTTACTCTTTGTTCTTTTATCATTGTGCAGGCATTAAAACTTTCGTATGGTATCATCTTTTTCATCCGTTGATTTATCAATGTTCTTTATGACAACGTCATAACTATAGGAATCACTCACCCTTACCGTCACGCAGTCTCCCGTTTTTTGCCCCATCAATGCCTTACCCAATGGAGATTCAGTGCTGATATATCCTTTCAGTGAATTTCCACGGATAGATGTCACCAGTTTATAGATCTCCTCCTCGTCATCTTCCGGGAGATATACAGTCACTTTATTGTCAAGTCCTACCTCATCCAGCTTCGACCGGTCTTTTACAATTTTAGAGTTTTTCAGGAGTCTTTCCAGATATCGGATTCTGCTCTCATTTTGATTTTTGTCTTTTTTTGCCGCATGGTATTCAAAGTTTTCACTCAGATCTCCCTGAGCTCTTGCCTCTTTTACAGCTTCCAGAGCCTGCTTGCGATAGACAAGTCTGCGATAGTCAATTTCATCCTGGATTTTTTTGACATCCTGTTCCGTCAACTGTTCCATTTCCTACTTCCTTTCTGCTCTATTTATTATAAAAGTACCCGAAGATTTCGTCAACTAAAAATCGCTTTCTCTGAAAAATCTTCTCTGCCTTTAAAAGGCCCTCACGCTTTTCTGCATGAGAGCCTCGCCAATTATTACTGGTGATTCAGGATATAATCTTTCAAAAAATCATAGATCTGATTCTCCGTGGGCGGACAGCCTTCCAGATGGTGATCGAATCTTTTTGTACAGTGTCCGATGCCAAGTTTTCCTTTTTTTCCACGATAGCCCTGACCAATGCTGATCTTTGTTCTAAGATTATCCAGAAGTCCTTCCTGTTTCAGTTTGTCAAGTGCAGGTATCAGATACCCATAGCAGGCAGAACAAGAGTCAACTTCCTCCACCGCATCCTCAAGCTCAACAATCTTTCTTTCCTTTGGAATCTCAATATTTTGGGGTTCGTCGTTATATCTGACTATCCTGGCCTGTCTCCAATCTCCACATCCAACCTTTAGTTTTTCCGCAATCCCAATGTATGGGACATCTTCTTTTTCATAATTCATCAAATGACATACATAAGAGTCACATAAGACTGGATCTATCGCTGCCCAGATACGATTCATCGTTACCGGATTTCCACCGTCTTCAAAGTCCAGATCTCCACAGATATTGTCAACCACAACAAAATCCTGATGGATACCACAGTTCAGATGAGCAATCGGCTTATGCAGACCCATAGAGTGAAAACGTCGTTTTTCTTTGTTCGGTATTAACCCTTTCATATTTTTCAGTGCACAGGTAATACGCGTCTGACAATGTCCCTTTAAGACCGGAACATTAATCAGATAATCCACATTTTTTACACAGTCACAAATCGAAAGCTGCATTCCCATGCAGTCACAGATATAAGACTTTTCCTTCTGGGTATCCACAAAAGGCACCTGATACTTCTCACACAAACGATCATATCCGCAGACCGAGAAGGCATCCTTTGTCTTATCCCCAACCCAGGACCCTTCCATTACAGTGATATGGTGATATCCATTTCCCTGAAGATACTCTATAATGCCAGCAACAATCTCCGGGTGCGTAGTGGCTCCGTAAGAAGCCTCTGACGGAGATACCAAATTTGGTTTGATTCCGATCTTTCGTTCTTTGTCTCCAATCTGTGACACAAGATCCGACTGGTTCAGAATTTGCTTTGTCATGTCTTTATAATCCGTTCCATGGATCATAAAAATCTCGTTTTTTTTCATCCTAAAATTTCTTTTACCAATGATTTGATCTCATCATCTTGGCAGTTTGCATTGAATAATTCCTGGAATTTTTCGCCGGCCAGTGCTCCCTTGACAAGATCCTGATCTAACTCTTTTAAGATTTCCGGTAATTTTCGGAAAGAAACTCCTCTTACTCCATCCAGAATAGTTTTGTTACGTCTCTCCGGAACAGCACGTTCTCTCGGATATCCCTGGCCGCCTTCTTCGACAAACAGTTTTTCAAAGATATATTCCAGGTTCAGGTCTCCGCCCCATCCATATCCTTTTGCAAATGGAATCGCAATTGCATTTCCATTATTGATCTGTGCAAAGGTATAAGCATCCAGCGGATCCTCTACATGACCACAGATAACACCTGGAAAAGAGTTTAAAGCAAGCATGGCACCCTCGCCGGTTCCGCACCCTGTAATCACATAATCAACTGCCTTAGAATTCAAAAGTACAGCTGCAAGAATTCCCTCCTGTACATAAGTAAGCTGTGCAGCATCATCGGCAGTATACATTCCATAATTGTATACCTCATGTCCCATAGGCTCTACAACCTTTTTCAATGCTGCACAGATTTCTTTATTCTTTGCTGCCTGACTGTTCTCGTTAATAAGTGCGATTTTCATAAGTCAAATCCTCCTTAATGATTCATGTACTTTAAGTTTAAAGCCAATGGCTTTATTGTCTGTCTTTACTATAACACAAATTCGAAAAGGTTTCATGTCTTTTGTTCATGAAAACCTTGCAAATCTTATCACTTCACCGGGAAAACTTAAATTTCTACTTTAACTTCCTCTTCAGCCTCTGCCTTAAAATCTTCCAGCTTCACAGGATTGATTTCCGGAAGGTTATCCGTAGAATCCACCCCAAAACTCCTCAAAAATTCTTCTGTAGTTCCAAATAAAATCGGCCGTCCGGGGGCATCTAAACGTCCGAGCTCCTGAACCAATTTATATTCCACCAATTTGTTCACCGCGTGATCTGATTTGACTCCTCGGATTTTTTCAATCTCTGCCTTTGTCACGGGCTGTTTATATGCAATAATTGACAGCGTTTCCATCAGCACATCACTAAGTTCTGGCTCCTTTGGCTGAATCGCAACATTGATCAGATAGTCGTAGTATTCTCTTTTTGTACACATTTGAAAGGCGTTCTCGAGTTCTACAATCATAATTCCCCTGTCTTCTGTCTCGTATTTCTTCATCATTTGGCAGATCAATTCATGCGTTTCCTTCACAGTACAATCTATTGCTTTTGCAACCATCTCCACAGAAACAGAATTCCCCATTGAGAATAAGATTGCCTCAACGGCCGCTTCCAGATGTTTTCTATCTTTCATTGATATTCCACCTCACGATCTTGTGCATACGCTTCTACCATGGTATTCTCATCTTCCAGCGATTCAATCAGGATATCTCCAAAAATTTCTTTTTGAGATATTCTGATTCTGCCGGTTTTTATCAACTCCAACATTGCCAGAAAGGTGACAATTACCTGGAATTTAGAACATTGACTTTCCAGCAGATCTTTAAAGCTGAAGCTTCGTTTTTTTACCGCATATTTTTCAACAAAAGTCATTTTATCCGGCAGTGATACTTCTTCCGGTTCAATCTGCCCAAATTTACTTCGGATTGGATCAATTTTGTCTTCCTGCCGTTTTAAGACCGACTGGAAAATCATGTGAAGTTTGTTGATGGACACACCTTTTAACAGCTCATGTGGATCTATAGAGACCTGATACTTTTTCACTTCAGCCGGAATTGTTGGTTTTTTATATACATTTTTTGAGGCTTCCTCCATCTGTTCCCGCAGCTGATATGACATGTATTTATACGTCTTGTACTCCAAGAGCTGATGAACAAGTTCTTCCCTTGGGTCTTCCTCTTCGCCTTCCTCATTTACCTCTTTGGGAAGCAGCATCCGGCATTTTATATCAATCAGAGTTGCCGCCATCACCATGAATTCACTTACTACATTCAAATCTTCATGATTCATCTGCCGAATATACTCAAGATACTGATCCGTAATCTCAACAATTGGTATATCATAAATATCTATTTTATTTTTCTCTATTAAATGTAAAAGCAGATCCAGCGGTCCCTCGAAAACCGGAAGTTTAACAGGAATTCCCATAATGCCTATGTTCCTTTCTAAAACAAATCCTAATCAAATTTTAACTTTTTAATCAGATGATCAAGTCATTAACCTTTCATGCTGTCATGACTTATCAGGACACAAGTCTATAGATATGACTACGAGCTCTCTCGGATTAAAAATCCGAACCGGAATCGTATGTTCTCCAAGACCGGCACTTACAATCATATTGTTTTTTTTCTCACCAGAAAACAGGCCATGTGCATAAGGATAAAACAGTGTCATATTTGGACTGACCAGTCCATAATGTTCGCCAATCCGTATCATACCGCCATGACAGTGCCCCGACAACGTAAGATCAGCCCCCCACTTCAGATAAGTATCAATATAATCAGGATTATGTGCCAGCAGAATATGATAGTAATGCGGGTCAGGCTGTCCAAAGATATCGTTTAGTTCGGACACGGGCATTTTTACATTTCTGAAACGTTGGTAATACTTTCGATCCGCTTCAAATCCGTGAATTGCAACGGGAGTTCCCCTAAATTTCGTATAAGCACTTTGATTGACAAGATGGCAGACTCCAGCACGATGAATTACATCAACAAATTGCTGATACATGTCTCCATATTGTTCGGGATAGAGGCGAAGACGATATTCATGATTGCCATTGGCATAATATACCGGAAATTTTTCTGCAACTGCAGTGATAAAGTCACATGCCACATCAATTGGGAATCTTGGTTTTCCCACTATTGTATCTCCTCCGATCAGCACAGCGTCCGGATTGATCTTTTCAATTTCCTTTAAAAGAATCTGATTTTCAAAACCAAATTCATGATTATGGAGATCACTCACGAAAACGAACCGCAGGCTTTCTGCCTGAGGTTCGTTTTGCCAACTTTTTTTTATCTGATAAGTTTTGGTCTTAAAATTTTTCATATTGTACCTGCTGTCTCAGTGTAAAAAGCTGCACGAAATATCAGTTAAGCAGCCATTAAAAAACAACTCCATACTTCTTTCAGGCAGTGTGAATATCCGGCCCTTGGCACGTTTTTGTCATATACAAGATTTACGTGGCCGATTTCACTGCCTTCCAGCGTATATACCGCTTTGCCCGCTATATCGCCCTTCCTCAGCGGAGCCTTTACATTTTTATGTAATTTAACCACTTTCTTTATCTGATCCAGAGGTTTTCCCTCCGTATCAAGATAGCGGAATTCTCCCTCATAAGTACAGCCCACTTGTTTTTTGGTTCCGCCTTTTACATCAATCTTCCCCGGGTTTTTCTTATTCTCATCCACATATAGTTTACAGATACCAAAACCATAATTCAGCATTGAAGCTGCATCTGAGAATCTCACCTTATAATCTGGTGCTCCCATGACAACAGCAATTAGACGAATTTTGTCCCTTTCGGCGACAGCAGACACACAATACTTAGCGATGCTTGTGCTGCCTGTTTTTAATCCCACGCAACCGTCATAACTATGCACGAGTTTATTTGTGTTTGAAAGAGTAAAGGGTTTCGTCTCCTGTTTCGTCACATGTGTAATGTCCTCCATCCAAATGGAAGAATAATCAAGGACCTGTGGATAATGGGTGATCAATTCTTTAGACATCAATGCGACATCATGTGCCGTTGTATAGTGATTCGTTGATTCAGTAAGTCCACAGCAATCCTCAAAGTTTGTATTTTCCATTCCTAATCCCTTGGCACGTGCATTCATCCGAGAGACAAATTCTGCTTCGCTTCCTGCAATGTGCTCAGCCATGGCAACCGAGGCATCATTTCCAGATGCAATCACAATACATTTTATCATGGTTTCCACACTCTGCTGCTCACCTTCCTCCAGAAAGACCTGTGAACCTCCCATGCTTTTTGCATAAGCACTGGTTGTCACCTCATCTGTAAGATGAATGTTTTCCTTAGAAAGCTCGTCAAAGATCAGAATCAATGTCATGATCTTTGTGATACTTGCCGGACTCCTCTGCTCGTCTGCATTTTGTTCATATAGAATCTTTCCCGTACTGCTTTCCATCAAAATTGTACTGGGCGACGCCAGTTCTAGATCTGCCCTCGCCGTAATACAAAGTGATGGCGTTATCATTACCAGTGTAAGTAACACAATCAGGAACTTCTTCATGTCATCTCCATTTTTATTCGTTCTATCTCATCTTATGTGAGGACAGGTAGGATGATGATAAAAGTTGGGGACTGACTTATAATGTTTTATAACATGGGAGCAATCAGGCGAAGTATACTCTGAAATCCCCTTATGATCAGGTTTCTGTTTCTGCAGAAATCAAGTGTCATCTCTTCCGAGTAGTCGAGAGTTTTAAGGAAATCATCTTTTACATCCGCTATGGACTCAGTTTGATACATCCAGACACCACATTCAAAATGAAGATACAAGCTGCGATAATCAAGGTTAATCGTTCCGACAACTGAAATATCATCATCGCTGACAAAGCTTTTCGAATGTATAAAGCCAGGAGTATATTGGTAAATTCTGACCCCGGATTCAATGAGTTCCTCATAATAGGACTGCGTTGTCAGAAATACAATTTTTTTGTCCGGGATTCCCGGTGTGACTATCCTGACATCTACACCGCGCTTTGCACAGGTGCATAGTGCCTGCATAGTCTCGTGATCCACAACGAGATAAGGAGTAAATATATAGACATAGTCTTTTGCTCTGGAGATAATATTCAGATATACATTTTCCCCAACAGTTTCATTATCCATTGGGTTATCTCCATAAGGCTGGACAAAACCATCCGTCTCAAACGTTTCAAGATGGTGTTTCTTCGGTTTAAAATTCTCAAAGTTCTCTCTCATTCCCGTGATCACAGACCACATTCGCAGGAACATAACCGTAAAGTTCCACACGGCCTCACCATGCAGATAGATGCCTGAGTCTTTCCAATGTCCAAAGCGTACTTTCTGATTGATATATTCATCGGAAAGATTGACACCTCCCGTAAATGCTGTATGCCCATCAATGACCGTGATTTTTCTGTGATCTCTGTTGTTTAACACAATATTTAATAACGGACGCACCGGATTGAAGGAAGCACACTTAATTCCCTTTGCCTGAAGACTCTTGTAGAATCTTGGAGGCATGGATATGATACAACCAAAATCATCATAGATCAGACGAACGTCCACTCCTTCAGCGGCCTTTCTTGTCAGAATCTCGAGGACTGCGTTCCACATATATCCCTCCCCAAGAATAAAATATTCCATAAAAATATAGTGTTCGGCCTTATCAAGTTCTTCTAAGTATTTTGCAAACCAGTCTTCTCCGACCGGAAAATATTCGGTTTTCGTATTCTGATAGACAGGAGAATCCGCGTAATCCCGAAGATATACAGATTGTCCGCTGACCAGACGATCTATCTTAGCAAGAGCTGTTCTATATTCTTCATCTTCCCTTAGTATTTCCCCCTGTTCTGCCAGTACGTCTTCGTATTTCACGCAAAACTTCTTTGCAATTCTTGATTTTCCCATAATAAAATAGAGAACAATTCCAAGAATCGGCATACCAAGAATTACAATTGCCCAGGTCAGTTTATAAGAGGGATTAATTCTCTGATTCACAAGCCAAAGAGAAGTTACAATGGCAATAGCCGTAATAACAATATTAAAATAGATGTAGCGATCTGTCAGAAAAACTCCGAGACCGACAAACCAGAACAACTGCAAAACCAGTGCAACGGCGACCACGAAAACTCTGTTTGACATGATTTTAAAGATCTTTTTCATCACCCTAATCTCCTACTGTTTAGCTTCGTAAAACCGCCCCTGACGATAAAAGACCGCCACAAAAAATTGCGGCAGCCTCTCAATCAGCACATTAATTATATTTACGCTTTCTAGCAGCTTCAGATTTCTTCTTACGACGAACACTGGGTTTCTCGTAATGCTCCCTTTTGCGAATTTCCTGCTGAATACCTGCTTTTGCACAGCTGCGTTTAAATCTGCGTAAAGCACTATCCAACGACTCGTTATCTTTAACGATTACATTTGACATAGACTCACACCTAACCTCCCTCCAGTTGTAGATTGTGCTTAAATACAACTGTCTGGGTATTTTTTTGCACTAGGTTAATTATACCAGATATTCAAAAAACGTCAACACTTTTCAGGAAAATTCTTATTGAATCTGTCCTTCCAGTACCTGTGATGCTTTTGATATCGCAGCAGGTATCTGATCGGCATTTTTACCACCAGCCTGTGCCATATTCGGACGGCCACCTCCGCCTCCGCCGACAAGTGCGGCAAGTTCCTTCACAAGCTTTCCTGCATGAGCGCCCTTTTTCATAGCGGTATCAGTTGCCATGGCAAGCAGACTTACTTTCTTGTTCTTGGAGGATGCCAGGACCACAACGCCCTCCCCAATTTTAGATTTCAACTGATCACCAAGGTCGCGAAGAGCGTTCATATCCTGATCAGGCACAGACGCTGCAAGTAGTTTTACACCGTTTATTTCCTGAACCTTTTCCATGACGTCTCCAAGTGCATTCCTTGCAGCTTTACTCTTCAAGGATTCATTATCACTATGAAGCTCTCTGTTTTCCGCCTGAAGATGAGTAACCTTTTCCACCGTTTCCTGCGGACTGCATTTTAACTTTTCAGCTACATTCGAAAGAATGAGCTCTTGTTTTTTATAATATGCTATTACCTCTTCACCTGTCAAAGCCTCAATCCTGCGGACCCCGGCTGCGATCCCTGATTCAGACAGAATCTTAAAGAGCATAATATCTCCAGTATTGTGGACATGAGTTCCCCCGCAGAATTCTTTCGAGAAATCACCCATCGAAACAATGCGGACTTTATCACCATATTTTTCACCGAATAATGCCATTGCACCAGTTTTTTTCGCCTCTTCGATATTCATGACTTCTGTTTTAACCATAAGCTGTGCCTGAATTTCTTCATTCACCAGGTTCTCCACCTGGCTAATCTCATCTTCCGTCATAGGAGCAAAATGAGCAAAGTCAAACCTAAGTCTGGTTGGCGTAACGAGTGATCCCTTTTGTTCAACATGACTTCCCAGAACATTCTTGAGTGCTTTCTGAAGCAGGTGTGTTGCACTGTGATTTCTGGCAGTCGCCCTTCTTGCGGGTCCATCTACTGCAAGGGTTACTACATCGCCCCCCAAGATCATACCACTTTTCATCACGCCTACATGACCGTACTTTTCCCCGCCAAGATGAATCGTCTCATCGACTTGAAATACGCCGTTTTCTGTGCTGATGGTACCACAGTCTCCGACCTGCCCGCCCATGGTAGCATAAAACGGAGTCTCTTCCACAACGATTGTGCCTTTCTGCCCTTCCATCAGGGAATCTGTAAGTTCCGCATTTTTGTCACTGGCATCGGTCGTCAGAGCCGTCACTTTCGATTCACATGCAAGATGATCGTATCCTACAAATTTAGTAGACAAAGATGCTGGAATCAAATCGTATACAGTAGATTCTTTCCCCATATAGTTCGTTGCCGCACGAGCACTTCTCGCTCTGTTACGCTGTTCCTCCATCGATTTTTTAAAACCCTCTTCGTCGATGTCATAGCCTTTCTCTCCAAGGATCTCACGGGTCAGATCGAGCGGAAATCCATAAGTGTCATATAGCTTGAAAGCATCTTCACCGTCTAAAATCTTAAGTCCCATACTGGAAAGTTTTTCTTCCATTTCATTTAAAATTGTGAGTCCCTGATCGATAGTTTTATGGAACTGCTTTTCCTCATTATTCAGGACATTGAAAATAAAATTTTTCTTTTCTTCAAGCTCGGGATACCCATCTTTGCTTCCTTCTATCACTGTATCGCATAATTTTGCAAGGAACAGACCATGAATGTTTAAGAGTCTGCCATGTCTGGATGCACGTCGAATCAGTCGTCTAAGTACATATCCGCGTCCTTCATTCGTCGGCATAATTCCATCCGAAATCATGAATGTTGCAGAACGTATGTGATCTGTGATCAGACGTATGGAAACGTCTGTCGCATGATTCTCACCATATCTTACTCCTGCAATTTCACACACCTTATCGCGCAGTGCGCGGATCGTATCTATGTCGAAAATAGAATCTACATCCTGAACTGCAACTGCAAGGCGTTCAAGCCCCATCCCGGTATCAATGTTCTTCTGGATCAGATCTGTATAATGGCCATGTCCGTCGTTGTTAAACTGAGAAAACACGTTATTCCAGACCTCCATGTAGCGATCACAGTCACAGCCTACCGTGCAGCCCGGTTTTTTACAGCCATATTCCTCTCCTCGATCATAATAGATCTCAGAACAGGGACCGCAGGGGCCACTTCCATGCTCCCAGAAGTTATCTTCCTTTCCAAAACGGAAGATCCTCTCAGATGAAATTCCAATCTCATTTTGCCATATATCAAAGGCTTCATCATCCTTTTCATATACAGAAGGGTATAACCTGTCCGCATCAAGGCCAACAACTTCTGTCAAGAATTCCCAGGACCATCTAATCGCCTCATGTTTAAAATAATCTCCGAATGAGAAATTACCGAGCATTTCAAAAAAGGTGCCATGGCGTGCGGTCTTTCCTACATTTTCAATATCTCCGGTTCGGATACATTTCTGGCAGGTAGTAACACGGGTTTTTGGCGGAATCTCCGCACCTGTAAAGTATGGTTTCAGTGGTGCCATACCCGAGTTAATTAACAACAGGCTGTTATCATTATGTGGCACCAAAGAAAAACTCTCCATTGCCAGATGTCCCTTACTCTCAAAGAATTCCAGAAACATTCTTCGGAGTTCATTCACACCATATTTCTCCAATATCGTTCCTCCTAAATAAATAACATGTTCTTCGTTCTCACGCAATTATATTATCACAAGTTTTTATTTGACGCAAACTTTTTTATAGTTCTTCTTTCCCTTTCGCAGGATGAGTCCGTCTGGAGCGAATTTCTCTTTTAAAACAAGATATTTCACGTCCTGTATTTTTTCGCCGTTAATCTGAACCCCTCCCTGTAAAATAGCACGTCTTCCCTCACTTCTTGTGTCCACAAGGCCTGCTTTTTGAAGAAGGCTGATCAAGTCAATCTGATCATTCTCGAAATCTTCATTTGCAATCTCCTCTGTTGGCATGTTTTCAGAAGAACCACTGCCTGCAAAAATTTCCTTCGCACTGCTCTGTGCTTTTTTTGCTTCATCCTCACCGTGAACAAGATTTGTCAGTTCATAAGCCAGTATTTCTTTAGCCTGGTTTAGTCTGGAACCCTCCCAGTGGTCCATCTCGTCGATCTGCTCCAGCGGAAGGAATGTCAGCATACGGAGGCATTTCAAGACGTCCGAATCCGATACATTCCTCCAGTACTGATAAAAATCGAAAGGAGAAGTTTTATCAGGATCAAGCCACACAGCTCCTGACTGAGTCTTTCCCATCTTTTTACCCTCAGAATTCAAAAGCAGAGTAATTGTCATGGCATAAGCATCTTTTCCGAGTTTGCGTCGAATCAGTTCTGTTCCGCCCAGCATATTGCTCCACTGATCATCACCACCAAACTGCATATTACAGCCATATCTGGTAAAGAGCTCAAAGAAATCATAGCTTTGCATAATCATGTAATTGAATTCCAGAAAACTTAGCCCTTTCTCCATTCTCTGCTTATAACACTCAGCAGTCAGCATACGGTTCACGGAAAAATGAGGACCTACATCTCTCAAAAACTCAATATAATTCAAGTTATTAAGCCACTCGGCATTATTGACAATCAAAGCTTTGTCATTCGAGAAATCGATAAAACGGCTGATCTGTTCTTTGAATCGGTCACAGTTGTGCTGAATTGTCTCCACAGTCATCATCTGGCGCATATCACTTCTCCCAGAAGGGTCCCCGACCATTCCGGTGCCGCCTCCCAAAAGAGCAATAGGTTTATTACCGGCCATCTGCAGCCGTTTCATCAGACATAAAGCCATAAAGTGACCTACATGCAGGCTGTCCGCTGTCGGGTCAAACCCAATATAAAATGTCGCCTTTCCATTGTTTACCAGTTCCCTGATTTCCTTCTCGTCCGTCACCTGTGCAATCAGCCCACGTTCCTGTAATTCTTCATAGATTTTCATAAAACATTCCTCCTGTAATTTCACATATTAAGATGGGGAGTCAAACTGTATTTTGACCCCTATAATGCACGGATTCCAAAGTTATGCTTTTTCATGCGAACACGAAATGTATAACCTTTTGACCCCGCATCATATTCAGGAACGAAAACAAAGGCTTTCGTCCCCGCAAATAGGACGAAAGCCTTACCTTCCGTGTTACCACCTAAATTCATGACTGCCTCGGGGCAGCCACCTCTGTGAGTACTTCAATGAGCATTTCATCGGTATACTCTGATGATTATAACGTCCATCAACACGTCGCATCCTACTTTCTGATTCCTTCAGCAGCATTCGGATTTCAGTGCGCAGCTTGAGGATGTATTCACCGAAAATTCCACGTGTGCCTCTCATCACCCGGCAGCTTTCTGTCCGTTTTTCTTCTCGGTTACTTGTTCCTGTCACAGCCTTTTCTATATTAGCAAGTATACAAAAGGATTTCCTTCTTGTCAAGCCCTCACATTATGTTATCTTCAATCAGATCAGCACCATCGGCTGCAGCTGTAGCCAGTTTGTCACAACGTTCATTAAAATGATTTCCGGCATGACCTTTGACCCAGCAAAATCTTACGTTATGAGGTTTCATCGCTTTCAAAAGTCTCTTCCAGAGTTCGACATTCTTTACCTTTTCATTCTTTCCTCTCGTCCAACCCTTGCTGATCCAGTTATCAATCCAATGTTTGTTAAAGGAGTCAACGACATACTTGGAATCAGAATAGACATCCACATCGCAGGGCTTCTTTAATGCCTCGAGGCCTATGATAACAGCCATAAGCTCCATGCGGTTATTTGTTGTCTTCTTATATCCCTGTGAAAACTCTCTTTCATGAACACCACCTTTCGTGTCTACATATCGCAGTACGCAGCCGTAACCACCCGGTCCGTCCGGATTCCCTCTTGCTGCTCCATCTGTATAGATATCAACCTTCATTCTTATCTTCTCCTTTTAACGGTTTCCAGATGCCTTCAGTTTCGAAAACTCCAGCTTCAGCTCTCGCATCTTTCACAATACTTTTGTCATAACCCAACATCTCAAGCAGTGTGATCGCATTGCGGCTTGAAGCGTTTCCTGGTTTTAACATATAATTGAATCGCACATCTTGTCCTGTTACTTCTTCCTCAAAATGATAATTCTCATAGACATCTTTCAATATCTGTGACAGCTCAATATCATGAGTTGCCGCAAAGCACACAACATGAGACAAACTAAGTGCATTTAAAATTTCAGAAGATGCCGCAATTCGTTCGATCGTGTTGGTTCCCCTGAGCACTTCATCAATAATACAAAGCAGCGGCTCTCCTTTTTCTGCTTCATCCATAATTCTTTTCAGAGATTTGATCTCCACAATGAAATAGCTCTCACCGCCCAGAAGGTTATCATGAAGTGCCATAGATGTCATCACTTTAAATTTGCACGCACGATATTGTGATGCAATACAAGTATGCATCGACTGAGCCAAAATAGCATTTACCGCAATCATTTTCAAAAATGTGGACTTCCCGGATGCATTTGACCCAGTGATCAGTACCCCTCCAGATACACAAATGCTGTTTGCCACCGGATCACTAATCAGCGGATGGTAAAGATCATGCACCTCCAATGAGACAGGATCTTCATCGATAAACTCTGGACTTGAATAAAAAGGAAGATATTCTCTGAAAGAAGAGACAGCAAGTGCACTGTCCAGAATGCCAATTAACTCAATTAGTTCCTCTATTTCTTTTATATGTCCGTCATATTCGTCCAAAACTCCATAAAACATTATGAAATCCAGTAGAAAGAAGCTATTAATATACGATGCAAGAAGCGCCCAGAAATCCTCCATTCCCTTCGAATTAGTAAGCATTCGGGCTTTTCTTTTAATAGTTTTCATCTTCTGTGCATCCTCTGCAATCCGCCCTGTATAGTTCTTAATCTCTGGAATATGAAGCTTTTTCAATTCATCCGCTGCATATAAAACACGAAGAATACATGACAAGCTCTTAAAATAAGGCTCCATAGAACTACTATCCTTTAGATGCACAGAAATATTGACAACAGCAATAGCCAGAAAGAACAACACACCTGCTAAAGGCATCAGAAACAGTGTGACAATTGAGATGAATGATAAAAAACACAAAAAAATGTACTTTCCCTTTTTCTTTCTGTCCGCATTATTAATCCGATATACATAATCGGTAAGGGAAATATCTTTAATTTTTCCAATCGAGGCGAAGATTCTCTGTAAGGCAATTCGTTCATTCTCATGTTCACTAAAATAAGTAATCAGCCGTTCCCTCTCATCTAATGTTTTCTCATCAGATAAGGGTAATCTGAGCATTGCATAGAGATAATCTTCTCCACAAGAAGACATGGTGTTATTGATTAGAAAGAAGATATCATCCATGCCCAGATCATTCCAGGTGATATCGTCCAGATAAAACTGTTCACCACGCATGCGCTCGCTATATTTCTTAATGCCGGCAAGTTCATTCTCACTGTATTCCCGGTCCGAAACTTTCCCCCACCCTTCTCGAATTCGTTCAAGCAGACGTTTTTTCCTGGCAAAGTTATTTTTTATCATTACCAGTATCATAACGATAAGCAAACATACTATTGTGCCAATTATTATAATATCTTCTTCCTTCATCAGTCTCTTCCTTTGAAATATCCTCAGTCCAAAATTCTGACCTAAACTCACGGATTTCTTCACATTTTAATTATAATTGTAACATAAATCACTTACACTTGGAATGGGTTTTTATTCTCTTTTTTTTGAGTACCAAGAGCACAGTGACTAATAAGCCACTTGCAGCCGTGATAGCTGCTGCCTCACTGATTTCCGATTCGTCTCCCGTTTTCACGGGTGTGCTCTGTACAAGTTTCTTTGCTTCTTTCTTTGGCAATTGTGGTATCTCTTCCTGCGGTGTGGGAGGCGTAGGAGTAGGCGGTGCAGGTGGTACTTCTTTTTTATTCGTCAATTCCAGATGTTTCTCTATGATTTCTGGATTTTTTTTCTCAGCATCTTCTTTACCGGTAAGATCTACCTCATATTTGGTTTCATCTCTGATGTATCCCTCCGGTGCTTTAAGCTCTTTTACATAGTAAAGCCCCGGAGGCAGGTCCAAATCGAAGGTAAGATTTCCATCCTGATCTGTGGTCTTTTCCTGAAGCAGGGTATCTTTGCTTACAACAACCTGGTCTGCTGCAAAAAAATCCTGATTTGCATAAACTCCGTAAACAACCCCCATAAGCGGCTTATTGGTGCCTTCATCTGTTTTGGTAAGCGATAATCTTGTCCTCTGCCTGATATTTTCACAATCATAGGACACCACACATTCATTCTCCGTCTCAGGCTCTACAGGCACTTCCAATATGAAAGGCTCGTCCGAGATTAAAAAACCGTCTTGTGTCTCAATCTCCCGTATCTCATATCTTCCGAGCGGAATATCATAAAGAGAGGCTATGCCTGCCAAATCTGTTGTTATTTCAATTAATTTGGCCCCTTTGCGAAGCTCAGTTCCTTGATAACTGTCCAGAATTCTGTTACCGTTCTCATCGGTCTGATGATCTGGGGTATAGATATCCTCTGCGGCTGAAACCGAAAACTTTACACCTTCCAGAACATCGTCGTTATAAAGAAAATCATCCTCATACCCATGAAGTTTTTGTCCGTGCTTCTGTATCTCGATTCTGCCTTTTTGTTGTTCATCAGTCATCACCACGTCAATCACAGCGTTCTGATCATCCCCAGAAAGTGAATCTGATTTTTCAACAGTAAAGACCGCTTTTTCATCGGAAAGAAGATATCCAGCCGGAGCATGTACTTCTCTTACCTCATACTTTCCCTCACTTAATTTCAGAGGAGTTGTGATTACTCCGGTATCATCCGTGGTAAATTCACTGATTTTCTGTCCTTGATAATCTAAAATCATGTCTTCCTTTGTGTCGAGATTTCGTATCTTAAAAGATGCGCCCGCAAGAAGAACTGGTTTTTGTGTATTCTTGTCAACTTTCCTTATCCTCAGATATGCCTCAAAAGGAATCCTTGCCCATTTGATCCGTAGTTTTACAGGTACCGACTTCTCCTTATATGGCTTAATTCCGCCTAGCACCTGATAGCTTCCCTCCGTCTTCGTTATGATAGATCTCCAGCTTTTATCCAGACTTCCATAGAGTTCTCCACTTTCATAGTCTTCTAAATCGATAAGCGGTGCAGAAAAGTAAAAAGTGTCCCCACCGTGAACTGTGGCTGTCTTCCCCGTAATCTCTGTTTTCTGTGTGTCGTTGTGAAGGGTGATGTCTGGCGAAAGTGGAATCTGTATCTCGTTTCGTGCATCTCCTTGCAGGGTGATCTCCCCGGTCCTTTGAATGGTATCCTCCATGTGGCTTTCAATCTCTGAACTTGTAAATGACAGCTGCGTGTCAGGCACGGCAGGAAGATTCTCAATATACTCAATGTATGCCCATACTCCGGCTTCCTCAAGCAGCTCCTGATTACAACCTTTCAGACCATCGAAACCGCAATAGGCAAAAGATGCCGCAATATGCGTAAATAAATATCTGAGGTCATCATCAGCCCAGCCCATAAAAATATCCGTGCAGTCTTCCGGACCGCCATATCCATAGTACAGTACTTTCTCGAGCGATTCATTTCCCAAAAGGGGGTTCGTCTCTACAACGGTACCGTTTTTCGGACTATCTTTTGGGGGTTCCAGACAATAGACAAGATTTCCGTCAAGATAATAATAAAACGTAGACCACCCGCCTCCGATCTCTTTCGGATAAGGTATTCTCTTCCCCCTTGTCACAACAGCATTTTCAGAATCTCCGTAGATCTTGAGAGGATGTGAAAGCATTGTCGATAATATTAGAATTGGCAGAATAAGAGCCATAACAAAATTCATTCTTCTCTGAAATAAAGTTTGTCTTTTCATGTGACATTCTCCTTATATGAAATTGTTGTAAGATTTGAAATACGGCCGAAACAGCCGTGAATTCTTAGATGATCTGCGTAAACGCCGGGAAGCGTTTCGCATAAAAGAAATGTCGGGCATGACAAATATAGAAATTTATCTATACTTTACCACACCCGGTTCAGATACGCAACTACTCTTCGATTATTTTATTTTTCTAGTCATCTTTTCTTGGATTGTCGATGAGATTTTGATACTCCTCTCGAATTCTCCTTTTGGTGGAATTTTGCAGGCCTTTCAACTTGTCCTCATAATTAAAATTTATCTCCGCGCCGATCAGTATGATGTACATGCAAAAGTACATCCACAACATCACAATTACAAGGGTTGTGAGGCTGCCATACATATTAGAAAACCCCGGGAAATTATCTAGATAAAAGGAAAATCCAAGTGAAAAAACTGCCCAGGCAACTGAAGAGAACATGGCCCCCGGAAGCTGACTGCGAAATGCAGTTTTCCGGTTCGGTATAAACTTATACAAAAAGAGAAAGAGGACCGTCAAAGCGACAACCATAATAAGTGTCCGCATACTTAAAATAAAGGAAGTAACTCTGGCAAGTACCGGCACGTACTTTTCCAGAGACTTCTGGATTGTGTTTCCAAATACCATCAACACCAGTGAGGCTATCACGGCCAGAATAAACATCAGAGTATAAAAGGCAGAGCGGACTCTCCCTATAATATACCCCCGTGTCTCCGGAACATGATAGATACTGTTAAATCCGGCCGTAAGTGCATTGACACCCTTCCCCGCAGACCAGAGGGTAACGACAAGAGACACCGGCACGACGGAAGTGGATTTTGCATAGACTTCCCCAATAATTCTCTCAACCAGACTTTGAAACTCCGCTGGAACTACCTGCATCAACATATTGCTGGCCATATCCTTCGAGACGCTGGTAAATTGTATAAGAGTCATAAAAAGTAAAAGCATGGGAATAAGAGACAGCAAAATAAAGTAGGCCGCCTGCGCTGCAAACGCTCCTACATTATCATGGCTGAGTCTCTTCGTAAACTCCCGGGCTTCCTTCATAAAATTCTGCATTACTGTTTCCTTAGCCTTTCATCAAGTGATATCTTGGCAAGCATATCATACAATTGGGCACAGGTCAATTTCCTTGTAGAAATAATTTAATATCTCCTGCCATTTCTTCCCCGAAGCGGCAAGATGATTTGCTCCATTCTGGCTCATCCCCACTCCATGCCCATATCCCCCGCCTTCAAAATAGTATCCCGTCACCTGATCCTGTTCATAAACCGGTGTGCATGTAAAATAAGCACTCGGCATCAGGCTCATCTTTGTAGTCATAGTTCCATCCTGTCTGTTTACAGGTATTCCCTTCGTAGACAATACTTGCCGAATGGTATATTCACTGTCTAATATCTTTTCTCCATTACTTCCCACCAGCTTTAATTCATCTACTGCACCCCCGGAGCTCTTTTTTAAAATGATGATTGCCTGGAGTGTACCGATATTGAATTTTTCAATCTGATGATTCAGATAATCAAGGGGAAGGGTAACATTCCACCGAAACCAGGGTTCTGAGCTTTCCAGTCCGCCGCTGTTTACACACTGAAGATATTTCTCGGGTGTTTCCGACCAGACTTCATTCGTACTCGTCGACCCCGAAGAGGTGGAAAAAAAATAAGCTGTGATTGGTTCTCCGTCACACATCATTACCTGATCTGCTGTTTCATCGACTGCCTGATCTGTGACAGCCTGGCGCGAAACATTATTATAGACCTGGTATGACACGCTGTCATCCACGTCTGCATGCTTATTGGCCAAAGAAGTATCCCGCATATGTTTATATGCATATGTACGGGCACAGACAGACTGTGCCTTCAATGCCTCTGCCTCATAGGTTGAAGGCATCTCACTTGGAACCACATACTTCAGATAAGTTTCAAGATTTAATACATTGATCAGAAGCATACCTTCTTTTGATCTGTATATTTCAAATTTACCTTCATAGGTTGGTGTTCCCTGTTCTCTTTTTACAGAGGTCACCGTAAATCCTGCTTTTTCATCCTCAGGAAACAGCTTAAGAGCTCCTTCCTGATCAAAGAGGTCACTTCCCATATCCAACGAGATGGTATCACCAGCCGTAAATGTCCTGCTGCCGTCCTCTGTCTTCGTATTGCTGTTGCAGACAAGTGTTAAGCCGGAATGGTAATCCCCTTCAAAATCCTGTGTTTTAATCAATACACGGATTGTTTTTTCCGCAGGCTGTTTCAACGACGGATCACTTATACCGCCCTCCTCAGACACAGTTTTTCTTTCTTTTTCTCCTGAAACAGCTTCTTTTGTCTTGTCTGGCTTCCTGGAAGGAGACACCGTCTTGATCGGTTTTTCAAAAGCCGGTTCATTGTTCTCATGAATTTGACCTGAGTAGATCAGACCGCCAACGCATAATAATAGTAATAAGATATTTTCCCATTTCATTCTCATACCTATATTATATGATACAAAGGTCAAAAGGTTGTTAAATCACTTCAAACTTATATGTGGTCACGGAGTCATAACTGTCATTTGCCCTTAGAACCGGAGATAGAAAATTCGGTGTGTTAACAGCATTCGGACAATACTGTGACTCCAGACAAAATCCACCAAGATCTTTATAGATTGCACCTCTTTTTCCTTTCTTATTTCCGATCGAGTTTCCAGTATAGAATTGTACTGCAGGGCAGTCTGTATAAGCGCGCATACGAATACCACTTTCTTTGCTGACTGCCATAGCCATCTCGCGAATGCCCTCTCCCTTTCTCAAAACAAAGTTATGATCATAACCACCGGTGTATCTTAACTGATCGAAATCCACATGGAGATCTTGTCCAATTCTCTTTTCTTCTGTGAAATCAAAGGGGGTCCCTCGAACTGCAGTAATCTCTCCAGTGGGAATGGACGCAGAATCGGCCACAGGTGTATACATATCCGCATAGATCTTAAGCAAATGATCTTCCACGGTCGTTTGGCTATCTGCGCCGTTCAGGTTGAAATAGCTGTGATTGGTCATATTCAAAACTGTATCCTGGTCACAAGTCCCCTGATAATGTATTATGACGCAATTGTCGTCTGTAAGTGAATATGTAACATAAATTTTCAGACATCCGGGAAATCCCTGGTCTTTGTCTGGGCTAACTAAAAAAAGTGTTATTTCCTGATCCGTAACATTTGATACTGTCCACATTCTTTTGTCATAGGTATTCGGACCGCTGTGCAAATTATTATTATTTTCATTTGGCGTCAGACGATAGGTAATTCCATTCAGCTGAAATCTTGCATGAGCTGTACGATTTCCACATCTTCCAACCACAGCACCAAAGCAGCCGCTGCCTGTTCTATAGTCATTGACATTATCATATCCCAGTACGATGTCTCTTAACATCCCCTTTTGGTCTGGCATATAAACCTTGACTAAAAGTGATCCAAAATCAGATACGCTGATACTTGCACCACTTTTATTCTTCAATGTATAAAGACACGCTTTACTTCCATCCGGTAATATTCCAAAACTTTCTTTTAACATATAGTTCTCCTTTTATATCTTTTGATTCTTCAGCGCCTTCATGATACCATGTATTGCTTGCTTCATGCCCACACAATCAAGCATACAACTAAAAGGAGCTGCTGTAACGATACAGTGGCTCCTTTTTTTCATTGGTAACCCCGAAATGCCGTTTCCTATTTTTTGACTCCTAGCTACAGCTAGGTGGGCCGCCGCAGTTAATGCTTTTGTCTTCCACTGACATCTGTTTCCAGGGTGGCCTGACATCCACAGAACAATAATAAGCATCCCGTTTAAAGTAATTGTAGGTTCAAAATAATAGGAGCATCGAACATTCCAGGAAATTACGACAATACTCGATTTTTTCTTTCAAAATACTTCTTTTGTTAATGTTAATTATAACGCCGTCAACATTTTATTTCAAGGGGAAATTAAATAATAATACATACCATCCCACCCTTGCTGTCATTTACGATCTTTTGCATAGAGTCCTGAAGTTTCACTTGGCTTTCTTCGGTAATCTGTGCAACCTTTGTTTTTATGCCGTCTTCTACTAATTGTTCCACAGACTTTCCAAATATATTCGTATTCCAGATTCCGTCTTCTTTTTTTGAGCTTTCTTTGATATAGGCAATCAGATCGTTAGCCTGATCCTCCGTACCTACAATAGGAGCAATCTCAGTCTCAATATTAGCTTTAATCATATGAATAGAAGGACTGGTCGACTTCATCTTTACACCAAACTTATTTCCTTGTTTAATCAATACTGGGTCATCCATGGTGATTTCCCCTTTTTCCGGTATCACAACACCATAACCGCACCCGCGCACGGATTCAAGTGCGTTTTTAACTTTGACATATTCCTGCTTCATCAGAGACAATTCCTGTAGTGTATGCATCAAATCATATTCTCCTTCGATGTCTACCCCTGTCATCTGGCTCATCATCTCGTAGTAATACTTCTCTTTCATATCAATGCGGATTTTAACGATGCCCGTAGAAAGATCCAGATTCATCAGGTTTGTTTCCTTTACGTAGTCACAATCCAGCGTTACAGCCTGGCTCTTTACATCCCTCACGTATCGTATCTTTGACGACATTTCTTTAATTTTTTCAACTAGCTGCTTCTTTAAAGGACTTGTAAGGGATAATAGTTCCACCCATTTAGGTATGTAAAACTCTACCTGACGTACAGGAAATTCATAGAGAATATGTTCCAGAATCTTGACAATGTCATCCCTTCGAAGCTGGTCGCAGTTGACCGGAATACAGTCTGCCTGGTATTTTTGGCTAATTTCATTCGCCAGATTCTGTGCATCTTCACTGTACGGCCGCACGGTATTTAGAATTATAACAAAAGGCTTCCCCTGTTTCTTCAGTTCCTGTACCGTCTTTTCCTCTGCACCGACATAGTTTTCTCTCGGTATCTCACCGAATGAACCATCCGTAGTAACCAAAAGTCCGATCGTAGAATGGTCTGAAATCACCTTCTTTGTTCCAATCTCCGCTGCCTGGGCAAAGGGAACTGCATCCTCAAACCATGGAGTTTTTACCATCCGTTCTTTTTCATTTTCCATATTTCCAAGTGCATCGGGAACCATAAACCCAACACAGTCAATTAGCCTTAAGTTTACCTTGGTATCCGAACCCAGATCAATTTCCATGGAATCTTTCGGGATAAACTTTGGCTCAACAGTCGTAATCAGTTTCCCGGAACCACTTTGAGGAAGTTGATCCCTAATTTCATTCTGATCCTGTTCTTTCAGGTTTGGAAGTGCCAATACCTCCAGAAATCTGCGGATAAATGTAGATTTACCTGTTCTTACCGGTCCGACAACCCCCACCAGAAACTGTCCGTTAGTACGGGCTTGTATATCTTTGTAAACAGCAAATGTATCCATACACTTTTGTTCCT
>ENA-UOOI01001382-UOOI01001382.1-fermentation-metagenome-genome-assembly--contig:-NODE-1382-length-25575-cov-6.437970_pt1 | contig 25575 bp, 29 predicted proteins | sample MGYA00245779_ERZ724027 | MGnify/ENA primary metagenome ERZ724027 (study PRJEB28704, sample SAMN03018318) | fermentation metagenome | biome: anthropogenic terrestrial biome; feature: soil; material...
CCTATAGCAGGAAATGACATAATCCGAATGAAAAATATAACCGCAATGGGGGGAGCATGGCATGGAAATTTACACAATCGGGATCTTGGCTTTCTTCCTGCGTGAGTTATGCAGTATTGAATACAAACATAATATCGAATTGGCTCCGTCAAAGGATCTGTTTGAAGCATTAAAGGGCGGGAAAATCACTTGGCGAAGCTACCAGCGAGCACTGCCATCGGCGGCTAGTCGCTGAGTATTTGAGAGAGAAATGGGAAGGGGCTACAATTGTCCATTTATAAGGATCCTCGCCAGAGAACAAAAAGAGGGGCATGCTTTGTTGCCCCTCTCGTGCCGTCTGGGGTATGGCAGTTATAATCCTTCCTATTGGCCGGCCTTAGGAGGCATCGTTCGATCCATCAATCGCGACGAGTCATCGGCGATTGCGTTAATGGTAGTGATCGCGCCGCCATTCATCGAAAAGATATTCCACCAGTCCCCGGTCCCGGAGGCAGGGACGTAAAAAGTTCTAACAAGCCCGCTATGATTGTATACCTCTACTTTTGCCCCTGATTGGCTCAACGGGTGTTCGCCCGAGTAATTGTGTACGCTATAGTAGTATGTCCCGGATTGTACAGAGGTGATGGTAATCGTCTCTGGGCCGTAGCTGGTGACGTCATCAACATCGAGCCATGCCCAGGGGGAAGCATCGGCGGCACCCTCGTCTCCGTAATAGACATGATAATCGCTTGGGGTCCATAGATGCGAATCGAGGTCGCGCGGTTCAGCTCCCCAAGACAAGACGATCCTGACCTGTCCGGTTCCAACCGTTGGGGCAATCATCGCGGGAGTTTCAATTTCTGTGGTTGCATCTTCTTCTACGAAGACTGTCAATGAGTAGCTAAAGTAACCGGTTTTAGTAAAGCGCAGCGTCTATTGGCCAATTTCGACAACAAGAGTAAAACGTCCGTTAGATCCGGTAGTAGTTGAGGCGTCATCACAGGAAACCGACACTCCGGAAACGGGTAATCCATTTGTTGCATCAAGGACTAGCCCCGTAACGGTTCCCGTCTTTGTGAAACAGCCAGTTCCGGAAAAACACATAGATAAAGCGGCAGCCAGGCATAGGGCATAAAACAGGACTCTTTTCACAAGCATTCACTCACTTCCCATGATTTTGGGACGTACCCCAGAACTCGTCCCAGAAAGTAGTATGAGCGAATGTCTGTAAAATATGCCTAATATTTTACATTATTGTAAATCGGAATTAACATTGGGAAGTTATTCAAGCGAGCTGAGTTTATTGCCGAGCCAGCGTTGCATAGCCGCTTGCAGGGAACGGTGCATTTCCTGAAAAAACGGGGCACCGGTTTTGCGGGCATACATCAGCTGGCCAAAGTTTTTTGCCTGAAAGGGATTGTTGCCGGGCTGGACGATCTTTTCGCGCTCGGCGAACATGGCCTGCAGTTCGGACGCGTCTAGCCGATGGTACTTTTCATTAAACACAATGCATTGTTGATCAAATCTGGGGCGCAGTAGGGGCGGCTCCAGTTTTTGATCATCGGGATAATAACCCAGGCAGAGCATTGCCAGCGGGAAGGCATAGTCCGGTAAACCCAGAAGTTCGCGATGCGTTTCATAATTTTCCATGATATCGCCGATATAACAGGAGCCGATGCCTAGGCTTTCGGCAGCAATTGCGGCGTTTTGGGCGGCAATTAGGGTGTCGCTGGCGGCAATGAAGAGATCCCCGAGATTGGGGTTTTGATGGTAGGTTAGATTGTGATCGGCGCAGTATTGCGGCACATCACACAGCTGATAGTAATCAAACCAGCGCTGTATGTCGGCCGCAAAGACCAAGACCCAGGGGGCCTTGGCGATAAAAGGCTGGTTATCGCAGGTGCGGCTCAGGATGTCCTTGGTTTCCTGCCGCTCAATTGCAATTACAGAATAGAGCATCATGTTACCGGCACTTGGCGCGCGCATCATGCTTTTCAGGATGATATCCTTATGCTCGTCGGACAGCGCCATGTCCTTGTAGCGGCGCAGGGAACAACGGCTTTGCAGGGTCGCGATGACTTGATTCAAGGTGAGGACCTCCTTAACATAGAACGGACTTTGGGTTACGTCATGTTGGCAGCATTGCCAGCTTTCCATTGTTCCATAAAATTTTCGACCACAGCATTGATCTCTTCCGGTTTGGGTGTGCAGGCTGTCAGAAAAACCAGCGCCACAGTAGAACCTGACCATTGCCATAATAATCCTACCTTATTTTTCATAGGTTGGCAAGTCTTGTATGCATGTATCATTTTCGAGTGGTATGCTGTAAAATTAAATGCGGAGATAATAGGCAGGTTTGTATTTAGCCTGAGGCGGCGGCAGCGGCAGCGGCGGCGGATATACTTGGGAAGGGGCAATTCATAATGAAATATACTCTAAGAAAAAACTTAACAGTGCCAGTAAAAACTTATTCCAAATGGGCTGTTGAAGAACTAAACCTGGAGGGCATAGAGTTGATTGAAGTTCTAAGAGAGCTTCTTTCAAATGTTATGGAAGGAATCCTGGATCCAGAAATCGCAGGCAAAAAACCGGATGGTTATTTAAACAATTTGCGAAACAACCGGCTGGGCGATTTTTCAAAAAGGTACATAATTGCTGCACTTGACAATGATAGAGTGATTGGGCTGTTAATAGGCTTGCCGGAAGAAAATCAAAAACTGCATATATACACATTGGGGGTTTTGGCAACCTATCGTAAAACGGGAGTAGGATCCATACTATTGGCGAAATGCATAAATGACATGTTTGAAAGGGACATGGATGAAATCATACTGGATGTTCACAGCGACAATGTGCCCGCCTTTAATTTATTCAAGAAATTTGGATTTCACTAGGTTTTAGCAGCGTGGAAAACCTCACCCTCCGGGGACTAAAGCAATGTACCATTGATGAAAAACGCAATATTCTTCTCATACGATGACGCAGTGTTTAGTAGCAGGAAGTCGCATAGGCGAGGAGCCAGGGCTGCCCCGATGAGCTTTGGTGCCAGATGCTCAATCACGACTGCCATTGCCTCGTCATAACTGGCCGGCAGGATGCGGTATATGCGGCATCATTCTTAATCCATCAGTTTGATCTTTCTTCCCTATTCGGTGCGAATAGAAGGTAGTTAGCATGGCATTGGCAGGGTTTACAGGGAATGGTTCGCTTTGGGATGGTTTGAATGATTTGATGAAACTATATCGTGAGCTGGATGATGCTATTGCGAAATTTATTGAGGGATCAGGCTTGGCTTGTCCTGTGGGATGTCGGATTTGCTGTGATACACAGGCTACCAAAATCGAAGCCACCGTATTTGAATTGTTGCCACAGGCGATCATTGCCTGTCACGAAGGTCGCGCCTCATATTGGCTGAACATGCTGGCGATCGCACAGGGTGACGCAGAGGCGCGTTGCGTTTTTCTCGACCACAATCTGCCGCAGGGAGGCTGCAGTATTTATCATTGCCGGCCGCTGCTATGCCGATTGTTTGGATTTGCGGCGGTTTTGGATAAGGATGCCCGGCCGCTGCCGCTCGTTTGCCGACAGATGAAAACTGCCGACCCGGAAGTCGGCTGCCATGCCCAACAATTGATCGACGACGGTGTTGTGGAAGTGCCGATCAGCGTTTACTATGCCAGCCGCATTGCGGCGATCAACCCGACCCATGGGCAAGGTTTGCTGTCCATCAACGAGGCTTTTCGGAATGCGATTCAATTGGCCGGTTTGTATCTGGCCCTGGCTGGCAGTGACAGTGGCGGAAGGCCGCATCCCGATGGTGATGATAATTCACCGCATACCCCGCCTTTTGGACGCAGTGCCTAAGTGCCGCACCAGTTCTTGTACGGCTGCCAGGCTGATGGCCTCGCGGGCAGAAGCGCCATGCCGCACAGCGGTCCCAACGTGCAGCTCGGGCGCGCCGGTGGACTGGAGTATGGTGCGGCAGTTCTCTTTGGTTACTCCGCCGCCGACCAGTAGTCTCTTTCCGCGCGCGGACAGAATGGCCTGCATCTGATGCAAGACTGCCAAATGCTCCTCTGCGCGCCCCGGGTCCAATCCGCCTGACGACAAAACTCTGCAAATTGGCGTTGCGGCGACCAGTCGGGTGGCAGCCAGAATATCGGTAGCGTCATCAATGGCACGGTGAAACGTCACTTCCAGGCCGTCGCAATACTCCAAAAGCCTTTCGAGGCGCGGCAGATCGATATCCCCATCGGCAGTGAGCATCCCGAAAACAACCCCATTAGCACCGCTGGCCCTAGCTTGCTTAATATCTTCAATCATGCAGAGCAGATCCGCTTCATCATAGACAAAACCGGCACTGTGGGGTCGAATCATCACATTTACCGGAATATTTGCCGCATTGATGGCCTGTCGCATCAACCCGTAACTGGGAGTTAACCCGCCTTCTGAAAGCGCGCTTACTAATTCAATGCGGTCGGCGCCGCCCTCTGCGATTATGAGCGCATCCTGCACCGTGGTCGCGATGATTTCCAGCATGTTGGCACCCTCTCAAAAATCCCTTCCATGAAAAGGAAAACGGCACTTTTAGAACCGTCCCCAAAGTTCCCCCCACTCAGTTCTTGCCGACAGATACTCGGTAGAGGCCCCAGAGTCCGAGTCCCAAGAATAACAGTACCGGTCTGAGGATTGGCAATTGAACAGCAAACGCGACAAGAGCGCCGAAAATGCCGCCCGAAGTTTGGATAAAGCGGATTTCAACAGAAATATTGCCGGTGAGCAGATCCTCAAGTTCCTTTTCATCCATTTTGCTCAGCTGGGTGCTGATAATCGCCTCGACATCAATCAGCTCTAATCCCTTTTCGAGGATGGTTGTGATCGTCGTTACGATACCGGCGCTTTCGCGCGCCAAATAGGATGGGAGAGCATCCAATGCCTCATCCAGTTTTTCAAAAACTACGCCCATGGAATCCGGAATGCTGGGTAGAGTGTTTACTACTTGGTCCTGAATCCAGGTCCGGATCAGCGGTTTAATCTTCTTGATAATCCAACCTTCTAACCCTGCGTCGCCCCAGTTGTCAATGATATTTCCCGCAATATCACGAATGGCGTATTTGGTATCGGGGTGCTCTAAGACTTTCGCAACCTCATGCTTGATTAGCTGCCTTAAATCATCGCGGAATTCGGCGGTGCCGGTAACATTACCGATAGATAAGACAAACCTGTCGATCACGTCCCGCAATAAGCCGCTTTGCTGGAGCGCTTCCCTAGCAATTGAGCCGGAAAACAGTTTTTCGGAAATGCCGCCGGCCAGCTCTTTTACTAACTCATCCCGACGGGCGGGAATTAAGCCCTGCCAGACCAGATTCCGTTTGCGGGGATGGAAGATCATCTTAATCGCCAGCCAGTTGGTCCAAAAGCCAATCGCAGCAGAACCTATAATTGATTCCCATGGTGCCACCGATTGTTTGAAAGCGGCATATTCGGAGGGATCCAACACATAGGGCAGGGTAAAGTCGCATAATATCCATAGTATGAACGCGATCCCGCAGGCAAAAAAGGGCCAGTAAAGCAGATTAAGGATTTTGGTGATAGCCAGGGAAAACGCCTTTTTGGGCGCTGCAGCTTCGGCATGTGCCTCAGCTGCAGCAGTCTCCGAACCAGCCTTCTCAAAAATCTGGGCAAAATGATTCAGCCATTTATGGAAAAATGATTTGAAGCCGGACCCTTCAAGCGGTTCTGGCGGGGTTGCCTCACTCATTGATAGAAAACTCTTCATAGGCTTAGTTGTCAGCTGCTGTTTGTCTGCTGGCAATATGAACACCTCCAGCCAATCCCGAATTGATGTTGTTATTATGCGGATTATTCGTGTTTCTTCCTGGGGTTTCCTCTATATCCTCCATATCGGCGGTGCATCGTAACGGCGCACATCATATCAGTGGTGGATCGTATCGGCGGTGAATCATATCAGTGGCGCACATAGTTGCATCGCGAGACTTTTCACCCAGGTGGAGGAATGTGGCAGATCGAGAGCGAAACGAATCGAGAGCGAAACGGTTAGGGTATTTGGAGGTTATGACCAACGCGTTTTGAACAATTCCGGTGAAAGAAGGGATTGACCTGAATCTGCAGCAAAGGCTCCGATATAGCTGCGGCATGATCGGCAGCGGCGTTTTGATGGTCTATTTATATACCTTACTGCATGAGGGCGGGCATGCGCTAGTGGGAATTTTATACGGCGGGAAAGTAAATCGCTTTGTTTTGGGTTTGAATGCTCACGTCAGCATTTCAGATGCTGTGTATTCCCAAGTGGGTAAGGCGCTGCTGAATGTCGCCGGGCTCCTATTGCCGCTTCTCTTTTTAATAATCGCCTTAGTAGTATATCAGACAAAATGCAAGAATGCCTTGTATCATATTTTTTATGGCGCTTTGTGGCTGTCATTTTCCTGTTCGCTGTTGGCATGGGTGATCATCCCGTTTATGGCCTTATTTGCTACGCCCCCGATGGGCGATGACATTACGAACTTCCTAATGAATACCAGCCTGCATCCTTTGGCGGTTTCCCTGGCAGCGCTACTACTTATAGCTGGATTAGCCCTTTTGGCCTTCAAAAGAGGCTTGTTATGCAAGATTGCCGAGATATTCCGCGCACTGTTCCAGGCAGAATTTCGGAAAGGGAAATTGGTCTTTCTGATCAAAGTAATCATCGGCGTTGCGCTGGTGTTCATTGTTGGTCTGGTCGGGTTTCGTATACTGGCCCCCGAACCTGTTCTGGAAACATCGTTTGTAATGACAGTCGGTCTGGATACAGAGGATGTCAAGTTGCAGTTCGAGGCAAAGCAGAGCAAACCCTATAGCATGGACCTGACACTTGATGGCCAAGGCATTCTGACTGATATCCAAATCTACAATGAGGAAGGCACCCGGGTTTATCAAACTCTTGCGGAATCGTTTACGCATAATGGCTACGGCTCACTTAAGCTAGAGAAGGGCCAATATGAGATGGTGCTAACATTTTTGCAGGAACCGCAGGATATGGAGGCGCATTTTCGTATCATGGGGTATGATTTTACGAGGGATGAAATAGAGGCGTTAAAGAAAATCTATGATCCGGATACTCGTGCTACCGGTTATCCGATCAAGTTTTCGGCCACGATCAAATGAACTATTGGCGACGATCAAGTGAAGGTGAATTACGAAAGGAGCATTAGGACTATGAAGCTTTTAATTCACGACCTTGAGGAAAGCCAAGCCAAGGCGCTATTGCCGGCGTCGGCGTCGACTGACAACACAATCGTAATATCAGATGACGGCACCATCCGTAATTGTGTCGGTTGTTTTGGCTGCTGGATCAAAACGCCGGCGGCCTGCGTAATCCGCGATAATTATGGCGATTTGGGAGAAACCTTAGCCAAATGCGACGATGAACTGGTAATAATTAGCGAATGCTTCTATGGCGGATTCAGTCCGTTCGTGAAAAACGTCATGGACAGAGCAATTTCCTATGTACATCCGGATTTCGTAATCAGAAATAAAGAAATGCACCATAAGAGAAGGTATCGCAACCATTTTGATTTGACGGTCTGGTTTTATGGCGCGGACATTTCCGAGAATGAAAAAGCGACCGCCTTGGAGCTGGTGCAAGCCAATGCCGATAATTTCGACTGCACTGTCCGCAAGGTCGGTTTTATTAAGGACATTTCAGAAATCGAGGAGCTGATCAAATGAAAATAGCCTTGATTAATGGCAGTCCGAAGGCGAATGGCAGCGTGTCCGCACTGATTTTGCAGAGCCTACGGGAGCGGTTTCCTGATCATCAAGAACAACGAGATGATGGCGCATGCTGTACCTGCAGCACTTGCGGCAGCGACACTAGTGGCGCATGCGGTACTTGCATCAACACATATCATTTCAGCAAACCTCAGATCAACCAACAGGATTTGGCAGAGCTCGCTGCATGCGACACATTAGTTTTTGCTTTTCCGCTCTATGTTGACGGTATACCGTCGCACCTGTTAAGCTGCCTGTCTCAAATGGAAGGTTATTTAAAACCGCTTGCCAGTAAAGAGATGCGGGTCTATGCCATTGTGAATTGCGGCTTTTATGAAGGCCGGCAAAATCAACATGCCCTGGATATGATGCAAAACTGGTGCGCAAAAACCAGGCTTATCTGGGGGCATGGACTTGGCATTGGCGGAGGCGGATCTCAGGCCGCAATTCCTGAGACCCACCCCCTAAAGAAGGGCTTTTCGGCAGCTATGAACAATATGGCAAACTATATTTCCAACGGGCGCGCGGCCGACCACGCCTTTATCGATCCAGCTATCCCAAGAATTTTATATAAGATTGGCGGAGCGATGGGGTGGCGCCAGCAGATCAAAGTAAACGGGCTCAAGGTAAGGGATTTGTCGCTGAGGAAGTAAGGCCAGGGAGGCGGGAAACGAGTCTGAAAGACATGGTGCGGTAGTCTCTATTATTTTCGTTAGGGAGGTTTTGACTTGAGAAAAAAGATTGAGATGGTACTGGAAAGAATAAGAGCTTGCGGTGCGGAGTACGGTGATATCAGGATCATTGACACCATTAAGGAATCCATAACAACCGAAGATCAAATGGTGGCAGATATTATCGACTCCAGAAGCAAAGGCGTGGGCATCAGGGTTATTCTAGACGGATCCCTTGGCTTTGCGGCTACTCAGGATTTGAGCAATCTTGCTGAGACAGTGGAAAGAGCGATCCAAATTGCTCAGGCGGGAAGAATGCTTCAAAAAGAGAAGATTGTTCTGTCGGCAAAAGAAATAGTACAGGATGAATATCAGACCCCCATTGAAATTGATCCTTTTACAATATCAAAGGAAGATAAAATAAATCTTCTGCTGAGGGCGGAAAAAGCAATGCGAGAGGCCGCCAAGCTTAGCAGGACAACTGGATCAATGGTTTTCCAACGGCAGGATAAGATATACGCTGATACTGAAGGGTCCTACATAGTTCAGAGGTTATATGAGTCAGGCGCAGGCATTGAGGCTGTGGTCAATAGCGAAACTGATTCCCAGATAAGGTCTTATCCCAACAGCTCTGGAGGGAATCATGCCACTGCGGGATATGAATTTGTGGAATCCCTGAAACTTGTCGAAAATGCACCCCGTATCGCCATTGAGGCGGAAAGACTCATTAACGCCGAGCAATGCCCTTCCGGTCATTATGATTTAATAATTGACAGTTCGCAGATGGCGCTGCAAATTCATGAAAGCATAGGACATGCTACAGAACTGGATCGCATCTTCGGCTCCGAAGCTGCTTATGCGGGCATGAGTTTTCTGCTGCCCGGTACCATCAATGATAATTTCAAATATGGATCAGAATTTGTGACCGTAGTAGCTGATGCAACAATACCAAAAGGGTTAGGCAGTTTCGGCTATGATGATGATGGCGTGAAAGCGCAAAAAACAGTGCTTATTGATAAAGGGATGCTGAAAAACTATCAGACATCAAGAGATACGGCATCCAAAATCGGGCAATTGTCTAATGGCACAAACAGAGCCGATGGATGGAGCAACATACCTATTGTCAGGATGACCAATATTAACTTGCTTCCGGGCAGTTTTGAGCTGGACGAGTTAATTAAAGGCATCGACGACGGGTTTTATCTCTGTACCAACAAGAGCTGGAGTATTGATGACAAGCGGTTGAATTTCCAATTTTCCTGTGAAATAGCCCATGAAATTAAAAATGGCAAATTGACAGGCAAGATCTATAAGAATCCCATCTACACAGGTATCACCCCGAAATTCTGGGGGAGCTGCGACGGCGTAGGCAATGAAAAACACTGGATCCTATACGGGGTGCCTAATTGCGGGAAGGGGCAGCCAGGGCAGGTAGCTCATGTCGGACATGGATCGGCACCCGCAAGGTTTAGAAACGTAAAGGTAGGTGTTGAGGATGTTAAATAAAAAGGAGTCCTACGCTATTATTGATAAAGTGCTGTCCTACTGCAACTACTACACCATGGCAACCTTGATTTCTCACGAAGAAGGATTAACACGCTTTGCCAATTCGGAGATACACCAAAATGTGTTTAAAAGTAACAATACCTTGGAAATTACGATCCATGACGGCAAAAAACAATCAAAGAACTCCACCAACATATTAGATGATGAATCCCTGAAAGAACTAGTAAGAAAAACCGAACAAAATCTAAGATTTATGCCGGAAGGTGAGTATGAAATTCCCAAGGTTACAGCCCCGGCAGAAATCACGAATGAAGAATATGATGCAGAGCTTGAGAGTGCTTTCGGAATTCCCGGCAGGGCAAGTCTTATAAAATCGTGCATTGAAAGCTTAGATGATGATTATACGGCGTCGGGGGCTTTTTCGCTTAATAAAATGGTTTTCGCCATGGGAAATAACAGTGGTATAAAAAGGTTTTGCAGACTTGACAATGTTAGCTTTAATACTGTTATTACACATAAAAACGGGCCTTCTGGTTATGCCGAATACGCCACCGATAAATCCGCGGATATGGATGTAACTAAGTTGTTTAACTCTGCTTACAGCAAGGCAAAGGCAGCTTTGAATCCCGAATCCCTCGAGCCAGGCAGTTATACTGTTATCTTAGAGCCTTTGGCAGTGGGGGACCTGCTTAGTTATATGAGTTATTGCGGCTTTTCCGCAAAATCAGTTGATATCGGCATCAGCTTCCTCGCAGGCAAAAAGGGGCAGCAGGTTTTTGGTGAAAACATTAGTATTTATGATGATCATACCGATGGAAACACATTTAGTTTGCCCTTTGATTTTGAAGGCTACGAAAGGAGAAAGCTCAATATAATCGATCAAGGTGTGGCTAAAGAGCTGGCCTATGATGTCAGGACCGCATTAAAAGAAGGCGTAGATACAACGGGACATGGTCTTGGTGAGGCATCAACAGGAGGATTCCCCATAAACCTGATCATGAAAAACGGTGCTAAGAGTTTGGAAGATATCATCAAAGAGACCGACAATGCCATACTGGTAACAAGGTTTCATTACATGAATGTTGTGGATCCCAAAAAGGCACTTTTCACCGCATTGACAAGAGACGGACTGTATATGGTAAAGAACGGGCAAATCAGCCATGCCGTTAAAAACATGCGTTTTACTGAAAGCATGCTCAACGCATTCAATAAAGTAACGGAAGTCTCCAAAGATAGAACAAAGGTTCCGGGCTTTTTTGGGGTTTCATACGTCCCCGCCCTGAAAATAGATGATTTTCACTTCACAGGCAAAACTGAGTAAAATTCATCACCGTAAAAGCCCCGAGCCGATGGCTCGGGGCTTTGATGACACAGGGGGACGGTTCTCCTGTGCTGTTTCGCTTTTTTGTCACGGCAGCAGCACAGGAGAACCGTCCCCCTGTGTCATCGCGAACGTGTGTTCCCGACTATTTGTGACGCTGACGCCTGCTATACTGTACTCAAACACAAATCAATCGTCCGCCAATTTGAAATTGAGCAAAGGGGTGAACATATGTCGTTTCTGGGATGGCTTATTTTCAGCTTATTAGTTGGTGGAGTGCTAGTGGCGTTCTGGGAATCGATCCGCAATTGGCTGACCACAACCGTTTTCGATTGGGTTGAACGCAATTTTGGCTATACGGCGCGCCAGAATTTGACCAAAGCATTTGTCAAGGTTGATCGGGTAATGACCAGCGTCCGCAGAAGGGCGCAGCTGTTTACCAAAAAGCGCTCATTTGTCTTTGAAGACCACGTGGCGCTCGATTCACTGGATGAGGAAGCGCAAAAAGAACTCCTGAGCGGAAAAGTACTGGTTCAAGAAATTTCTCTGACCTAGTAATCAGGACGGGAGGAAGGATGAGGCCGGTTTGAAAGCACATGATGCGCAAGATCATTTGGAAGCGTTCCTAAGCCGCTTCGAGAAAAGGATCAACGACTGCAATCTGATCATCGAGAACGTTGCCAGGAATGAAAGCACCCAAGAAATTCTGGACGAGACGCTCTTCAAACACTTTTTAGTAAAACCAATGCAGGAAATGACCAAATTCGGGGGCAGTAAATATATCGGCCAGCCGGTCGAGGTCAGGATCAAGCTGGCCGTGCCCGGGTTTATTAATCAGGCCGGTGGCGAAACCGCGGCCTCCGCCGATGCCGCAGATAATCCGAAACCCAATGGGGAGCCCAAACTGTTTGACTTTGTTGAGCCGCGCTATTCGCTGGACGATGTTTATCTGCCCCAGCCGGTCAGAGAACAAATCACAGAAGCGCTCCTGCTGGTGAAGAATCGCGAGAAGATCTTCAATGAATGGGGCCTGGAAAATACCGTGAAGAAGGGTGCGGGCCTGGTTTTTAATTTCTATGGCCCGCCTGGAACCGGCAAATCCATTACAGCAGAAGCGATTGCCAAAGAAATCGGCCGCGCAGTGATGCTGGTCAATTATCCTAATCTGGAATCGAAATATGTCGGCGAAACCCCCAAAAACATCCAAAAAGTCTTTGCCGACGCCAAACAGCATGATGCGGTTTTGGTTTTCGATGAAGCTGATTCATTCCTTGGTAAGCGCTTAACTTCCGTAACACAAGCAGCGGACTATGGCGTCAACGTCACGCGCAGTACGATGTTCATGGAAATCGAGAACTATAGCGGGATAGTCATTTTCACAACCAACCTAATCCGGAACTATGACGCGGCGTTTATGAGAAGAATCTTGGCCAGCGTTGAGTTTGCTTTGCCGGATCAAAATGGGCGCCAAGTAATTTGGGGCTTGCTCCTGCCAAAAGACATGCCGCTGAGTGACGCAGTGAACCCGGCGGTTCTGGCGGAAAGATATGAGGACCTGACGGGGGCAGATATTAAAGACACGATCCTCCTGGCAGCCTTGGCCTGTATCCGCTGCGGCGAGAAACACATTGACCTGACTCATTTTGATCTGGCCTTTGATCGCATTCGGAAGAGAAGATTGCCAGAACCTGAGCCCAATATCGTAATAAAGGAGGAAGAAGCGCAATGTCATTAGGACTGATCTTAGTGGCTGTGGCCGTTGGTGTGGGGTTGCTTGTCGCCTTCTGGGATAAAATCCGGGAATGGCTGACTGGCGTGGTGGCGGATTTCATTGAGTCGACGTTCGGCGCGCAAGGCCGCGCTTATTTTACAGCTGCTGTTGTAGCGGTGGACAAGGTGATCATCGGTGCCAGAGAGGCAATCCGGAAAGTCGTCAACTTGCGTTTCGGGAAGATGGATAAATTGTATAAACTGCAGGAATTCGATAGTACCGCCAATTACACCAAAGAAGAATTGGACGAAATTGACGAGAACGTTGTTCTGACGCAGACTTTCGTGCAGCAATCGTAGCCAGTTTGCGCGGCTCTGTGACGACATAGGGCGACACAGAGACGATACGGGGGACATAGAGGGGACGGCTTTTTGTGCTGATAGTGCGCTGAAAACGCGAAACAGCACAGAAGAACCGTCCCCTTGTGTCTTCCCCTTGTGTCTTCATCCTTGTTCAATTTCAAAGAAAAGCTATTGCATTTCATCAATATAAAGATACAATAAAAGTATACAATAGTAACTCTAGGAGTGTGGTGCCCGTGTCATTGAAAAGCAAGAATATCACCTTTTCTCTGCCGGTTGACTTAATAGAAAAGCTGAGGGAATGCGCCGATAATAATCATATACCATCTGTCAGTGCAGGAGTAAGGGAAGCAATAGAGCAGTATGTTGCCAATATCGAAAAAAAGGCGCTTCACGACAAAATGATGGAAGCAGCCAATGATGCTTTATTTATGAAAGATCTCCATAATAGCATGAGCGCATTTTCTGTCTCCGATGCTGAGTCAGCAAAGGAGGAAAAATGAGTGGATTACCAGTGGAATATGTTCTGGGCAAATTTAAATCCAGCAAGGGGATCAGAGCAGGCAGGGATGGGGCCTGTATTAGTCATATCTACTGAAGAGGTTAATCAGGCTTTGCCAATAGTGGCTGTTTTATCAATAACCTCATGGAAACCCGGCAGAAAGATCTATCCGGTTGAAGTATTGGCAAAAGCAGCTGACACAGGATTATTGCAGGATTCAATAGTAATGGCACACCAAGTACGAGCCATTTCTAAAGATAGGTTAGGCGAAATATGCGGAAGCATCAAATCAGAAGAACTAAAGAATAGCATCCAAGGGGCGGTAAAGCTCTACCTGGGTTTGTGTTGAAACATTGTGTCCTCTAGGCGTCGGCAAATAAAGCCTGCAGATCAAAGGTTAAGTCGGGGAAGTCAGGATGCGCAAACATACCCTCAGCGGTGCGGACAAAGGCCACATAATGATCGCCTTCCAGTTTATAGCATTCAATCAGGCAATCCATAGGATCCACTATCCAGTAATGCGCCACTCCGGCTTTTTGATAGCTATTTAACTTTTTGATGCGATCTGTGCGTGCTGTGGAAGGAGAAAGGATCTCCACCACCAGGCTGGGCAGGGAATCAACGGGGTCGTTCTGTGCCGGCTGTGTGCCTGGCAAAAAGAACAAATCTGGCTGCACAACAGTATAGTCATTAAGGTAGACATCCAGAGGCGCGTTAAATACTTCACCCTGCGGATCGATCTTATCGAAATAAGCGATGAGTATTTGCTGCAATCTGCGCGAGACTCGTTGATGACGATAAGTAGGGGTGGGCTCTCGAATTAACATGCCATCGATCAGCTGCAAAATATAACCCGTTTCTGCGGGAAGCTTGGCAAAATCCCCATGGGTCATTTTGTCTGAATCCCCGTAAGGAGCGGGTTCTTCACAGACTGTGGCAGATCCGCGTGGGCCTAATGCCTTGAGTACTTCGTCTTCGACGTAGCGGTATTGTCTTGGTCCGATTTCAATATGAGGAATTCGCCGATCCCGTGTGTACCTCCAGATTGTGTCCACTGAAAGGCCAAGAATTGTCGAGAGTTCTTGGGCAGTAATCAGCTTCTTTCTGGTCATCCTGATTCCTCCTTAAGCCAATCCTATAACTAAACGCAACTTATGTCAAGATAAATAGACAGGAGATCAAATTTTGAAATTTCGTAAATGGGAAAGACCTGCAGGAAAATTCTTATTGTAGTGTAAATATTAGTCGCAGAAGCAATTGTTCACGAAAAGGTAAGAAAATAGGGGGTCAAAGAATGAAAATAAAACTTCAGTCGGTTCTTAGACTATTAGTTATTGCAGCTCTGCTTATGCTGCCAATCTCGTTGCTGGGATGCGAAAGTAAGAACACTTACATTGCCTCCGGGCGGGTAGTCTATGAAGGAAATGGCCAGGGATTTCCTAGCGCTGTATTGTCATTCGGTCCATTTGGTATTGCCATTACCGATTTGCAGGGCAATTGGGTGAAAAGCGGCCTACAAGGTACCATTACGATCACACCGGCGGGTGGCGGCTGGATCTTTACCCCCGCGAATGTGGCGATTTCGAAAGCGACCGACGGTATTTTGATCAAGGCCAAACTACATGAACCAACTTCGCTCCCCACAAAAGTGGGAGCCGGTAGAGACTATTCTGTTGCACGCAAAGACAACGGCACAGTCTGGACCTGGGGCGAAAATGGTTACGGCAAGCTAGGCGATGGATCAACAGCCAATCGTACTACGCCAGTGCAAGTCAGCGGTTTGGAAGGCGTGAAAGCCATTGCCGCGGGACATTACCATACAGTTGCGCTCAAAGACAATACCACGGTTTGGGCTTGGGGACATAATGTGATTGGTCAGCTTGGCGATGGAACAAAAACAGATCGTACCACGCCAGTACAAGTCAGCGGATTGAGTGATGTAACTGCCATTGCCGCAGGGTTTCGATATAGTGTGATTCTAAAGGACGAGGGCTCAGTCTGGGCTTGGGGCCTTAATATGAATGGCCAGCTAGGTGATGGAACAAATGTTGATCGTACCACACCCGTTATAGTAAGTGGTCTAGATAATGTATTGGCTATTGCTACCGGAACTGAGCATACAGTGGTATTAAAGACCGATGGAACAGTCTGGGCCTGGGGAGGGAATGGCTCTGGTAGGCTTGGTGACGGAACAACATATAGTCGTAATACACCAGTGCAAGTCAATGGCCTGGGCAACGTAGCCGCCATCGCCGCAGGGTATACTCATACTATTGCGCTAAAGACCGATGGAACGGTCTGGGCCTGGGGTGATAATTATTTCGGCCAGCTTGGGGATGGAACTAAAACCACGTGTTATACACCGGTTCAAGTTAAGGGCCTTAGTGATGTAGCTGCCATTACTGCAGGATGCTTCTATACAGTGGCTCTAAAGACGGATGGCACAGTCTGGGCTTGGGGTGTGAATACCTTTGGTCAGCTTGGCGACGGAACAACTACCACTCGTATTGAACCGTCTAAAATTAGTAGTTTGAATAACGTATCTGCCATTGCCGCCGGAAATAACCATGTAGTTGCCCTAAAGGCCGATGGTACGGTCTGGGCCTGGGGACACAATGCGGCCGGTCAGCTAGGCGATGGAACAACAAACAATAGGTCAACGCCGGTGCAAGTGGTAGGGCTTTAAGGCGTATAACTTGCGACACGGAGGGACGGCTCTTCTGTGCTGTAGTTGTGCGGAAACCGCGAAACAGCACAAAAAAAGCCGTCCCCTTGTGTCCCCATTTTTTCTCAGTCAGTATTCCTTTTCAACAGGGAGTCTCTCAGGTACTCCATTTCGTATTCGGACCAACCTAAAAATCTGGCGGTAATGATGCCATCTTCATTAATAATATATAAAGCAGGCAAACTTGACACATTAAAGGCCCATTCTGTAGACTTTTCATAGTCGATATAAGCAGCCACTGAGAAATTGTTTTCGCGGAGGTATTTTTCGATGGCATCGATCGATGCACCGATTGGGCTATCGATATGGATAGCATAAATATCTGTGCTTTCAAGAAGTCCAGCCGCGACATGTTTGCTTAATTCATTGAGCATGATGCTGTTGCCAGGACAATCTACTGCCCCGATCAGCAGGCAATAGCTCTTGTAATGTAAAGAGTCCGAAGAGATGACTTTCCCTTCTCCATTCACAAACGAAAAAGCGGGGACACGCTGAGTGGTGGCAGGCGGCGGGCCAGACGAATTGACGACATCATCCTGGTAGGCAGCCTCCAGCGAGTGATTCACAAAAATACAGGCAACGAAGATGAGCGCGATCATGGAGTAAAAGGCGATGGTGGCAATCTTTCTAAGCGGTCTTTTGCTCACCGGTTTTTTGACGACAGCAACATGTTTGCTCAGGACAACTGCTGGATCCATCCTTATGGCTTTGATTGCAGGGACTAATCCGCACAAAAAGGTGAAGAGCAGTAGGGAAAGGGTAATCTTTAAAATGAAGACAAAATCAATGTGTGTTTCCAAGCCGGTATTTACAATGGAGAATAACAGGGAGATCCAAATACCGACCCCCACGCCGACTAATGCGGGCGATAAGATTAATAGCAAAGTATCCTTAAGGATGAGACGCATTATATCTAGCCCGGTTGCACCTACAGCCCTGTGGAGCCCGATTTCACTCCTCCGATGGAGGACCATAATGAGTTGCATGCCTGTGATTCCAAGTGCGGTCACCAGTAGCGCAGTGAAGGCAAAGATGATTGACAGATAAATTATCTCTTCGGTAATGAAATCCGCCGCACCGGATCTAATCAGATCCAAATAACTGAAAGCAAAAGCCATGGATGCAAAGGCGATGGCTATTTCCACAAACATAAAGATATTTAGTTTTGCTCTTTTGGCTAATTTTTTCGTTGGCGTGACTCTCATTTGCGCTACTCCTCTCGCAAAGCTGCTATTGGGTCAAGCTTGGCTGCCTTGGCAGCGGGAAACAGGGATGTCAGTAATCCTGCGGCGGTGGCCAGCAACAGCCCTGCCATTAGAGAAATAACGTTAAAGCTGAAGCTGAAGCGGCCAGAACTTAGATTTGAGGCGGTATTAAAGATAGCAGCCGTAGCAGTACCCAATAATCCGCCTCTAAACGCGCAAGAAAACACTTCGCGGGCAATCAGCCTGCAAATATGGTAGTGTTTTGCGCCAAGAGCAGTATGTAGACCAATCTCCCGTTCGCGATCCATAATGGAAGCAGTGGCAATATAGATGATATTAAAACAAGCAATCACTAGTATCAGCAAGGCGATGCCAACTACCTTGGACATTTCTTTTAGATAAGCTTCGTTTCTCCTAAATTCATCATAGTGTAGCGGCATTAGTTTCAAATCGGAGATCTCAACTCCTTCCTTCCGGGCGTTTTTCTGCAGCAAATGTTGAATCTGCTGATTTGAATAGGCCTGCTTGTCAAAAACGATTTGTGAGATCAATTCTGATCGGTCGCTGGTATTTTCAATATGTTTATAGAGTGTGCTAACCGGCACAAGCACATCTCCTTCTCCCAGGGATTTATCATAGTTTTCGCTTTCCGATACTATTCCCACAATTTCATAGGCTACGCCATTAATGTCAATATGAGCGGCGTTTCTCGCAGCAATCAGATCATAAACGTTGCTTTTTAAGACACATACCTTTTTATGCTCGGCGACATCTTCCGGGTCAAAATATCGGCCGTTGATTAGCTGCAGTCCAACAAGCTCTGCCATATTAACGTCCGTACCCAAGACAAGATTTATAGGTAGAGGCTCGCCCTTAAAAGAAATGTGGGCATCACCAAGGCTAAGTCCCTTCAGATCAGACTTAATCCCTTCAGGGAGCAGGCCTTGGATCTGCCGGGCATAAGATAGGCTCATATGGCTATTTGACAGTAATTCAGAAGAGCAAATGATTTTGCAAATGTTAGATTCCAGCAGCTTTCTTTGGAGCATAGTGGTCGTCCAAAGTCTTTGGCCAACAGTGAAAACCGCCAGAGAACAAAAGACGCCAATAGCTATACCAATAATGAGCAGTCTTTTATAGAAATTCTCCATTGTTCTCCCCCTCATCAAGTCCTGCGAAAGGGTTTTTCAGCATGGCTCCAATCTGTTGAATGGGCATGTCCTCAACAATCGTGCCGTCCTTAAGCCTGATCAGGCGGTCGGCATAGCCGGCGACTCTGGGATCATGGGTGACGACAATTACTGTCCGGCCAAATTCGTCCCGCAGTTTTCTGAGTTCTTCCATAACACTCTGTCCGGAAGCAGAGTCCAGGTTTCCGGTTGGTTCATCCGCCAGGATCACATCCGGTTGGTTTACTAATGCGCGTGCAATAGCTACTTTTTGCTGTTGCCCACCGGACAACTGATCCGGATAGCGTTCGCTCAGATTTGCCAAGCCTACGGTTTTCAATGCTTCACTTACTAAGGCTTTCCGTTCATGTTTGGGAACGCTACTGTATTTTAATGGCAGGGCCACATTAGCAGCGATATCCAGCATGGGCAAGAGATTAATCGATTGAAAAACAAAGCCAAAGACGTTGTTCCGGATCGAGGCCTTTTCCATTTGGGACAGACCTTTGATATCCTTTCCGGCCAGGCAGTATTGCCCTGCGGTGGGGGAATCAAGACACCCAATGATATTCAGCAGAGTCGATTTACCGGAAGCTGATGGCCCCATGATCCCAATAAACTCACCCTTGGTGATCGCGCAATTAATGTCCGCCAATGCCCGAATTACATTGTCGCCACAAAAATAGTCGCGGCTAATGCCTTGCATCTTAATCAGACACTGTTTTTGTGCTGGCTGTACAAGTCCACCCAATTTAAATCCGCCTCCGCTTTCATTATATTTCTTTCGAAAATCCAAGCTGTTAAGGAGTTGGGATCCTTGATGGCTGCTTTTTGGGCAACCAATTCCCCGATCAGCTTAAGAAGATACACCCGGTATTCACTGAGCAGCGCTGTCGCCTTACTGCGATCGAGATATTCGAGGGCCGCCAATCGGAAGGAAAGCGCGTCTCCGAACACATTCCAGTCAGCTTCCTCCCTTAGCCATTGGTCGAGCTGATGCTGTCCTTCTTCGGTCAGATGGTATATTTTTTTATCGGGCTTTTCGACCTGGCGGACCTCTTTAGATGAAACCAAGCCGTCGCGCTCCATGCGGTTTAAGGTTGTATAAACCTGACCGAAATTAAGGGTCCACTGCTCTGAAACAAGATGCTCAAAAGCATTTTTCAGGTCATACCCATGCATGGCTTTTTTTGATAAGATGGCGAGAAATAGATGCTTAACTGACATAAAATATCGCCCCTACATACTTAGTATATAAATATATACTAAGTATATATCAAGGAGTGCAAAAAGTAAACCCATTTTTCACCATAATCGCGCCCATAGAAAAAGGGCTATGGTGCTCCAAACTGCCACGCCCATCTGGCCTACAGAAAACGCGGGTCTCTATACCTTTCTTGGGTTACGTAATTTGGAAGTTCTTCCGATTAATAACATAGGGTATATTGGCATCTGCCTGACAGGATGGGAGGGGAAATAAATATCAGATTTTGCGCACCTAAGGCCCATTTATAGAAGCGGATTACGCGTTTTTATCGGAAAACGGTATTATCGGCTGCTGAGATATTGTCATTGGTATTTCGGGAAGCAAAGATATGCATGCATAAAAAAGGACAAGTCTTTAGACTACATTTCTTTCACCCATCGGACACCCTTGTATAGAAAGCTAAGAAGCGTTGACATGTGGTTACAGCATAATAAAGTTAAGAACCTGAAAATTGCTTTGTAAAGGATTAATGGCATGCTGATATGCCCTGGTGAGACCTTTTCATACTGGAAGACCATCGGAAAACCGACGCGCCTTAAAGGTTATCAAAAGGGTATGAACCTATATTATGGGCGCTTTAGGGCAGAAACCGGCGGGGGACTGTGCCAGTTATCAAACCTGATATATTGGATGGTATTGCATACACCGTTAACAGTAACCGAAAGACATCGCCACAGTTTCGATGTTTTCCCAGATTCGAACCGCACGCAACCCTTTGGCAGCGGAGCTACGTGTGTTTATAACTATCGGGATTTGCAGATTTCAAATCAAACTGATGAAAACTATCAAATCTGTATCAGAATCGAAGATGACGATCTTGTGGGCGAAATCCGAACCGATAGCACGCCCTGCCTTAAATATCGGGTTTATGAGCAGGAACACAAAATGACTCATGAATACTGGGGGCGTTACATAAGACATAACCTGATCAGGAGACAGATATTCGACATAGATGACAACTTAGCGGGCGACGAATATGTGTGCGAAAATCATGCGCTGATGATGTACGAGCCGCTGATCAGTGAAAAGGTTTCGCAAGCAGGCGGATCAAATTGCGGGGAGTGAGTTAATGTGGCGATAAAATCCGGTCGTATGCTTGTCCTGATATTGCTTGCCATCGTATTTTCAGCAGGGTTGGCATGCCAGAGGAAGGCGGCGCAGGATGACACCAATAATGCCGGCTATGAATTAATCTCCCAGACTTATTCTGAAGCTGGGGTTCAGATAGACTATCCCCAAATTCGTGATTTTGGCGATCAGACCAAAGAAGCAGCCGTCAATAAGTTGATTAAAGACGAAGCTTTAGAAATGCTGCAGTATTACCAATCAGAAGAAGCAAAGTTTAATCTTGAAATAGCATTCAATGTTACATGGCAAAGTAGGGGATTACTGAGCGTGCAATATACAGGGACTGGCTACATAGCAGGAGCAGCACATCTCAACGCATTTTTTTACACCACCAATATCAACCTGATGAGCGGGGAAAAAATTAACCTAGCGGATGTCGTCTTTATTGACCGGGCATTCATCGATCGGTTCAGGGATGGTGAGTTAGTATCGGGGGAGGAAGCTGCCCGCGATGAATTGAAAGCCGCGCTTCAGGATTATCTGAGTGTTATGACTGCCGACGACCTGATTGCCCTGTTTCAGAAGGCGGACTTTTCGGGCGATACGGGTCTAGCTCTCTCGGAAGGCTACAGCTACTTTACCGGGGATTCTTTGGGTATTAGTATCGGAGTTCCCCACGTTTTGGGGGATTACGCGCAATACGAACTGAAGTACTCAGATATCGAGGGCAATATTAATAACGAAAACGAGATCTGGCAGGAAGTATTGGATTGAGCAAAATACTCAATGCCATACTTCCTGCCAGTCTGGTCAGTGCATATACGCAGAAAGAAGCACGGTGTTATTAGGATTAGCTAGTAAGAACTTACGCTCTCAATTTAATACCACTGGATGCCAAGGCGCGTGCTAATGACATCTGTAGGAACTGCAAAAGAGAAACCTTCAGCCCACTGTTTTGACTCAATAATACCAATGAGCTCGCCATTTGCATTGACTAATGGCCCTCCGGAATATTCCAGGCCCAAGTCTCCAAGGATCTGAATATAAGATAAACCATTCATTTCGCAAGGTCCATTCATAACGCTCTTTGAGCTTGAAAAGGATTCCTTTTCACCGGTTGGCGCACCAATAGCATAGACATCTGCTCCGGTCGGTGACTGTTCGCCAAATGATAAGGCTGAATAACCTGCACCGGGTATTTTCAGCAGTGCAATATCATAAATGGAGTCAACGCGAATGACCTCGGCTGGTAACACGATACCGGATCTCAACGTTACGAAGATTTCATTAGTGTCAAATACTGTATGCCCCACAGTCAACACATACCCATCAGGTGAGATGAGTGCCCCGCAACTAATAAACGATCCTGCTCTGACAGTCACTGCCGCAGCATAAACCTGCTCAAGGTTTTGGGGAAGCATTAGCTCTTTTACAGAGGTGCTGGCCTTTAGCTTGATAGCCTTAATCTCCTCAACAGGTTGCTCAGCAACAGTATTAGGTGGGCCGATAAGAATAGATGCAAGCTCCCTGTTTATAAGGAAAGCATCCAGAGCTTGACGAAAGGCGGATAAGATAGTAGCATTCGCTTTGCCCGTTTCGGAAGCTTGTCCATAGGTAATATCTGTGTGCACCATGCTATTAGAGGCGGGTTCATAGACTTGCCATTTAACCGAAACCTCAGCAAATGAGTAATTGCCCGTTATAGGGGGATAAATATCAAGATGGATGCTGACAATATCCGCCATAATCAGGTACGATACATCTTCCCATGGGAAATCGAAGAAGTACCAACGGTACTTACTGTTTCCGATTATCTCACGAGTCGCTGCGTCAAATTCTTCTGGGCTTACATAAATACGCTCGTATGGAAAATACCTCTTTCCCCACCTGACTGGATATTGGGTGGTCATTAAAATGCCACCATAGTAGTCTCCTATAGTGGTTCCTGGTAGGACACTAATCACCGTCTCCTTGAAAGCAAAAGTCTTTTCTGAAGTGCCGCTGGCAGTTACTGCAGATCCAGCCAAAACTAATGCAAGCAGGATGACGAGCAGCAGAATATATGAGTTGCGGGTCCGAAAGTGCATGTCAATATCCTCCCAAAAGTCGATTTGGAGATTAAATAGTTAATACCTTGTATTTATTAGTCAAAATTCAGTGGGTTCCTCCAAGGGCGTTTTGAGTGTTTACACGCCGAAAGGCCGGAACATGAGGTTTATTAGTTTGGAGACCAATATTAGAATTGCCATTGTATATTGGCGCTGATTGGATATAATATATAATAACGTGATCAATTGACACACAAACTATATAATTATGTGATAAGGAGGCGCTAACATGGAACGCTTCATCCTGAGCGAACTAATAAAATGGAAAGAATCAAAATACCGCAAGCCCCTCATTCTGAAGGGCGTGCGTCAAGTAGGCAAGACATGGATACTCAAGGAGTTTGGCCGCAGATATTACGAAGGCATTGCTTACTTTAACTTTGACGAAAACCTGGAGTATCGGCAGTTTTTTGAAATGACCAAGGATGTCAGCCGCATTCTGCAAAACCTCATTTTCGCAAGCGGGCAGAAGATTACTCCCGAAAAAACGCTGATTATCTTCGACGAAGCGCAGGATTGCCCGGCGGTGATCAATTCGCTGAAATATTTCTGTGAAAACGCGCCGGAGTATCATGTCGCATGCGCCGGTTCGCTGCTCGGCATCGCACTTGCCAAGCCATCTTCCTTTCCTGTCGGTAAAGTGGACTTCATGCAGATCAGGCCGATGACGTTTTCCGAGTTTTTACTTGCGAACGGCGACGATAAGTTAGTGGATTATCTAAACTGCGTTGAAGTGCTTGCGCCTATTCCCGACGCATTCTTCAACCCACTGTATGAAAAGCTGAAAATGTACTTTGTTACCGGCGGTATGCCGGAAGCAGTCAAGATGTGGACGCAGGAACGCGACATTGAGGCGATGCAGACCGTCTTGTCCAACATCATCGGCGCTTATGAACGAGACTTCGCCAAACATCCCGATGTCAGGGAGTTTCCGAAAATATCGTTGATTTGGAAGTCGATCCCCGCTCAACTGGCCAAGGAGCACAGGAAGTTCATCTATAACGTTGTCAAAGAAGGCGCTCGGGCGAGGGAATACGAGGATGCGCTTCAATGGTTAGTAGACGCGCAGCTGGTTAGTAAAATCTACCGCAGCAGTGTACCGGGCTTGCCAATCTCTGCGTATGACGATTTGACGTCGTTTAAGCTTTATCTCGTCGACGTCGGACTTTTGCGACGTCTCGCCATGCTCGCACCCTCCGCTTTCGCGGAAGGGAATAGGCTTTTTACCGAGTTTAAGGGCGCGCTTAGCGAAAACTATGCGCTGCAGGCTCTACAAAATCAATTCGAGGCGACGCCGCGCTATTGGTCTGTTTTAAACCCGTCATATGAGGTCGACTTTCTCATTCAGCGCGAAAACGACGTTTTCCCCGTTGAGGTCAAGGCAGAGGACAACCTAGAGAGTAAGAGTCTGCGAAAATTCAAGGAGAAATTTGGAGACAGGATCAAACTGCGTATTCGATTTTCGCTCGCTAACCTCAAGCTGGACGGCGACTTGCTGAATATTCCGCTATTCATGGCGGACTATGCGGATAAGCTGATCGGCTTGGCGTTGGGGCAGAAGTGAGAATTAATCCCTGAGGGAGAGTAAAGAATCTAAAAATGGGGGGAGCCGCCCCGCTGGTGGCATGTATCATTTTTGGGTTATGAGGAAGTAAACAGTTTCCCATGGATAATGCGACCTCAGCTAGTCAGAAAAGGCATTTGGTGAAAGTAAGGAAGTATTACTTTTTCAAGAAGAATTAGAGGGAATAGGCCAAGAGCTAACTGAAGGGGAAATGATACAGCAACTGTTAACCGATATGAACGAAACAGGAAAGCCAAAAATGATTGTATTGAGCACTACGGAAGTTCTTGTTGCATATGCGGTTTTGACTTTGGAAAGCAATATGGCCCTATTGGAGAAGGAAGAATCCATGTACACCATTTGACCGCACTAGCAGAAATCCAAAGAGAATATGTAATTGATCCCATCAGAGATTTACGACCTGTCTGCCCCAATTGTCACTTGATTATTCATAGTAAAAAGGAACCGTTCACCATTCAGGAAGTTATTGAAATGCTTCGTGGATCCGCAACAGTTCATAGCAACGAGTTCTAGCTTGCGGGGTGAGATATTTCAGCCAAAAATACATGACAGCACGTTAGACGGTGGTCCTTTATAATGACCCCATAGGGTGAGACACAAAAAATAAAAACTAAGTTATAATGAGA
>ENA-UOOI01001383-UOOI01001383.1-fermentation-metagenome-genome-assembly--contig:-NODE-1383-length-25564-cov-3.496335_pt1 | contig 25564 bp, 27 predicted proteins | sample MGYA00245779_ERZ724027 | MGnify/ENA primary metagenome ERZ724027 (study PRJEB28704, sample SAMN03018318) | fermentation metagenome | biome: anthropogenic terrestrial biome; feature: soil; material...
TATTATCTCATTTTTGGTAGGCTTTTTCGATACGCCGGTAGGATTGACGCTTACCCTTCAGCTTTACCTGCGACGTGTCTTGATCGACCAGACCCAGGAACTGAAGCAGATATTGAGCCCGGAAGCTATGAAGGAGCAGGCCTTGCGGCAAATGTCGGTGGCGCAGCTCAAATACGCAATGATCGTCTTCACCACCGCCCCCATGTTGATTGTCTACCCGTTTTTCCAGAAATATTTCGTAAAAGGCGTCATGCTCGGTTCCTTGAAAGAGTGAAAGGTTTCCGATAAAAGCGGCCGCCGGCGTTCTCCCGTTCCGGTTTTCCATTATAGCTCCGGTAGAGTGTCAGCCCGCCGTTTTGATAAATTTTAAAGGGAGGTTGTTTTCTTTGAAAAAAGGTAAAAAAATTATGGCACTTTTCCTAGCGGCGGTCCTCGCCGCGGGGACTTTGAGCGGCTGTGGCGGTTCGGCCGCGGGCGGCTCTTCCGGAGGAACTTCCAAAGCGGTTGCTTCCACGGAACCAACCACGCTGCGGGTGATGGGGATCGATACCGCCTCGACGGTAGAAGGTCAGGAAATCTATCTATCCGATTGGGTCAACGGCGACAGCGAGCTATGGAAAAGGCTCACGGACGATTTGGCAAAAAAAAGAATTAAGCTGAACGTTACCTTAGTAAAAAGCGATCAGTATGATACAGTTCTGCAGACACAGGTTGCCGCAGGTTTAAATTATGATATGGTCAATTTCTCTGACATGGATAAGAAAACATTGTTAACGATGGCAGAGCAAGGAAAATTCTTGGTAATCAACGATCTCTGGGAAAATCATTCAGACGGAACGGCAAAAAAGTTTTTTACTGAAGGAAATGGGGAAATAATAGATAAGTACAATACATTGAAGGATGGAAAGTTGTACTGGATAAATGGTTTTACCTTGGGGAAATATAAAGATATTGAAACCGGTTCTCCGGTTAGTTTTATGATTCGTAATGACTGGCTGGATCAATTGGATCTTCCGGTGCCGAAGACCACCGATGAGCTGTATGACACGCTGGTTGCTTTCCAGCAGAAAGACGTTAACGGCAGCGGAAAGAAAGATGAGATTCTTTCCTTTGATATAAATAATCTCTTTAATACCGGGATTTCCCAGTGGTTTGGGCTTGGAAACGGCATACTTTATCAGAAGAAGGCAAGCGAAAAGGTACAATGCTTTTGGTATCAAGACAATGCTAAACCGTATATCCAATATATGAACAAACTGTATAAAGCCGGCCTTCTGGACACAAGCGGACAGGGCAGTCAGAAAAGTGCTGAAAATAAAGTTTCCGGTCTATGCGATTGGAGTCTGGAGACTTGGTATGCACAAACGGCAAAAGTTCCAACCGGTGCTCCAATGGCATATTATCTGCCAATAACAGCGACGGCTATTAAAGGCCAAGATCCTTGCGTGCTATTACAAAACGGGCGCCAGGATTACGGAGTGCCATATGCCTTTACTAAACAATGCAACCCAGATGCAGCTGGACGTTTGCTGGATTACCTTGTTTCTGAAGATTATACTGACCTTTCTGAAAACGGCATTGAAGGGGTTAACTATAAAAAGAATAGTGACGGTTCCATTATTAAAATTCAAGGAGATACGCCTGAAAGAAAACTCAAATATGCTGTTCCGGCTTTGTGGTGCAATTCTGGAATTTTTCCAAGATATGAATACCGGGATAGAGCTTTGGAACTTGAACAAACAACCGATGCAGGAAAATCCCTTGGTTATCCGGAAACCGGTTATCAGGGAAAATCAGATTTCGCAGCAAAAGCCTATCAGTCTAAAAATATTATCCAAATGTCGATTTCGGGAGCTTATCCTACAACTGAGCAAGTTGATAAGATATCGGAAATTGATAGGGACCTGAACACCTATTCCAGCGAGCTCCTGACGAAGCTTATCCTCGGCCAGAAGAGCTTGGATAACTGGGATACCTATATCAAAGACCTGAAGCGCCTGGGGCTGGACGAACGGATTTCGATCGAGCAGGATCTTGTGGATCGGTACAATAAGCAATAATCGTTGATTTGATTCATGAGTTGCAGCAGAGCATAGATCCCGGTAAAAGCAAGGAGAATTTTATCTCCTTGCTTTTGCACGTTTCTCCATCTATAATAAATTTGCGTTGGAATCCGTCGTTATTATATTTCAAAGGCCTCTTTCCCCCGGAATTTACAGGGCCGAAAACAAGCCCGCAGGAGTGGTGCGCCCATGAGATCTCACTTTGCAAAGCCATTTTTCCGCAGCCTTTTTTCCGTCTGCTTTCTAATTCTCTGCGGATTTTCCCTCCTGTTTTCATTCGCGTTTCTCCGCCAGTACCAGCAGAACGAGGAAAACCTCGAAAAACAGGAGGTCCAAAATCGGATCCAGATGATCACGCGCGACGTGGACGATAAATTTTCGGAAATGGACCGGATCGGCGCCCAGCTTTCCATTTCGAGCCTGGTCTCGAAGGTCAGCTCTTCTCAGGAGCTAATCTACTCTGACGTTGATCTCTTCCGCCGGAGGGAAATCTGCCAGGAAATGAACACCTATAATGCCCTCATCCGGGTCGCCAAAAGCACGGCCCTCTTGATCCCCGGACGCGGGATCGTCGTGGACGGCGTTTCCTTCTGGGAGCAGGACCGTTATTTCGCTTCCGTGAGGCTTCCCGCGAAAGAAACCGAGAATGCGGTCCTCGCCGCGCTTTCGGGAAATTTCAATTCCCTCGCGCTGATGAACCTGAAAGATGTCGTGAAACAGGATACGGCCGATTTTCTGGTCCTGAAAAAGCTGAACTACGCTGATCCGTCCGAGCAGGTGCTGCTCTATTATGTTGACGGCCGGGCCTTTGAGGAAAACGTGCTGCAGAACTGGTCGAAGGTATTAGCGGATTTCGAGATCGAGCAAAATGGAAAAACCGTATACCGCTGCGGGAGTGTCTCGCAGGCCTCCGGCGCCGAACGCCTATACACCGCCGCAGGCGATTCCGGGCTGTACCCGTGGTCCTACCGGTTCAGCCTGATCCGCATCGGTGCCGGCGCTTTCGGCGAGGCTGCCGTCTTCGCCCTGTCCCTGATCTCGCTTCTGTTTTGCAGCCTGGCGCTTTCCTATCTGCTGGCGCGCCTTGCTGTACCGGCCGCTTTTCCGTCTCCAGCAGAAGCTGGATCTGGGCCACCTGAGCGGGGGCGAGACCGAATTTGAGGCGATCGAACGCTCCTTTTCTTCGCTCCGTCAGGAAAAAAGGAATTTCGAGCAGCTCTCGACGTCCTATTACAACACGGTGCAGTCGAATCTGCTGAACCGGCTGCTTCAAGGCCTATTCGAACAGGATGCCGGAATGGAGGAGCTCGCGCGGTTCGGGCTTCCGCTGGACAACGGGATGCAATTTCTCACAGCGGTGCTGGATTATCCGGAGCCCGACGACAAGGGAAAGCGAGCCTACGATTATCTCCTTCTTTCCGAATGGGGGAAAGAAAGAGGTTTCCGCGCCTATCTGACGGAGACCCCGGACCGGAAGCTCGTGCTGATTCTGGAGGCGGAGAGCGCAGACGCACTGATGGAGCAAGCTAACCAATATAAGAGTTTTTACTGGCAGAATTCCAACGCCGGTGCGGATTTTTTCAGCGGCCTGCCCTATAAGGGCCTGATCGGTATCAGTAAATCGTATTTTACCGCCAAAGAGCGGGCCCCCAGCCCGCAGCTCCAGCGGCAGGAACGCGCTTATTATCCGATCGACTGGGAAGTGCAGCTCATCAACCAGCTTCGCTTGAATCAGGAGGAGGTGGCCTTACGGATTCTCGGTGAGCTGAAAAAGAAAAATATCGCGCGGCATCTCTCCGACGGAGAAAACCGCCGGGCAGTTTCGTTGGTGATGGAAACCCTTCTGCGAGTGGGCAGCGACATGGGGATGGAGATTGCCCCGGTTCGGAGCGAATTTCGGTCCGTGCTGATGTCGGAGGACATCGGCTGGCCGTGGGAATACATGGCGAATTTCATCCATCTGATCTGCAAACAGTCCGCCCTTGACAGATCGGAGGCGGCGAAGGAAACGGAACGGGCGCTGGTGGCGTACGTCGATGAGCATTACTGCGACCCGTGTCTGTCCCAGCAGGAGCTGGCAGATATTTTTCATATCTCCCGCTCCATGGTGTCCAAAGTCTTTAAGAAAACGGCCAAGATCAATTTTCTGGATTACCTGCATCTTCTCCGCGTGCAGAAGGCCAAAAAATTGTTCGAGGAGGGGGAGACCGACGTGATGAAGGTAGCCGAAAAAACGGGTTATACGAGCGAAATCACATTTAAAAGAGCATTTTTGCGTATAGAATCCGTGACGCCCAGAAAATATATAAAAAAATTAAAAAGCAGTCAATGATGGGCTGAGCACTAAGGCAATTGTGGTCTTTTACCTTAGCAAATCCAAAAGATATCGCATATTTGAGGGAGTCGGAGACAATTACAATTTCAGTCAAGATTTCCAATTCGGAAGAAAAAAAGGATCTGCGTCTTAGCGGAGAAGGTTTGTCATATTTTAAAGATCCGTTGCCAATCCTTCCGGGATAAGTTATAATCAGTAAAACCTGTTTCAATTTAAGAAGAACTGAAGAATGAAATCCAAGGAAGGAACATGAAAATGAAAAAAATTTATTTTGCCGGCGGTTGCTTCTGGGGTTTACAGAAATATTTTGATCAATTTGATGGGGTAGAAAAAACGATTGTCGGCTATGCAAACGGAAAAACTGCAAATCCAGCCTATGAAGACCTGGAACGGACGGGGCACGCAGAGACCGTTGAGGTTTCGTATGATGAAAGCAGAATAACCCTTACAGATCTTCTTGAAAAATATTTTCTGGTTATCGATCCACTGTCCTTCAATCGACAGGGGAATGACACAGGTACCCAGTATCGGACGGGGATCTACTATCGGGATCCTGATATGCTGACAGAGATTGAAAACCATGTACAGAAAGTTCAGAAGAAAATTGGGAAACCTCTCGCCGTCGAAGTCGGGCCGCTTGAAAATTTTTATCCAGCCGAAGAATATCATCAAAAATACCTTGAAAAACATCCCGGCGGATATTGTCATATCAGCAGCAGATTTTTTCAAAATTCAACGACTACTGACTAAAATTATAATTGACTGGCGGCGGCATGGTTCAGAAAACTGTCTAGATATCTGCAGATCTGTCGGGAAATAATGGAAAAATACAGAATACCCTGGCGGTGTATTCTGTGTCGCTTTTTTACGATGAGAGTAAGTCATCCTTTCATATATTTAACCAAAAAACGGCGCACCTGCGCTGAAACAGCACAGGTGCGCTATTTTTGGTATTTCTACCTTATTTGAGAAGCTTGTTAATATCAGGCTATCAACGAACCCGATACTGAAATACGTTTCGGACTTTTACTTCCGTCGTATTATGACTTCTCTGGAGATTTATGACGAACTTAAGCGTATGCTTTCTGTCCGTCGTTTTCATCTCCAGTCCTATTGTATCCGGGAGAACAGGGTTTATTCCTTGACCCTTTTTCCAGTTTCAGGATTCAGTTGAAATTTGCAACCTTTCATGGGAAATGAGAATTATAGGACAAATATGCTGGAGAGTTAATTGAAAAATCAGCCTTTGCCAATTTTTATAAAACCATATATCATGGTCTGCAGCGCTGTCCATAGCGCAGGATTGGACAATGCCGTTAAATAGTAAGCAGGTTATTGTCCAGTCCACAACGGGGTAGGCCGGAAAACTGGGCCGAATCCGGCGTGAGATTTCAGCGTGCCATGCAGCTGCGTAAACAAATGATCCGCTTACTGCAATATGTGAGATACCAATTTTCACTGGCAAAACAGTTTTTAGCCTGAGGCGGAAATACCCCGTGCGTCCGGCGCCTTTCAAAGCAGCTTTGTGTCAGCGAGAAACTGCCTCTGCTTTCCAAGCTGGTAATCCGTGTTTTTTTATCATCGGGCTGGCGGAACATTTCTGTCAGCATAATCGGCATCCTTTTCACGTGCTTTCCAGAAAGACTGCCATGTCATTTGATCTTTTCTGCTCCTGACTTCCAAAATCAGGACCTCTGGTCAGCACTGCCTTCTGCAGTTCCATCAATATTTATTCATTTCCCTGAAATGAATAACCAGGCCCCTCTGCCGGCATTCCTTTATTGAATCACCGGACTTTTCCTTTAAATATACGGATAGTAGAAAAATAGCAGACAGAGCTATAGAGAAAACCAGATGGAAAAGTAATCTGGGAAGATGGATTATTCATAAAAGGACAAACTTGGAAGGTCTTCGGATAACTTCCTTGATTGAGAGCTGTCTTCTAGGATGAGGACAAATATCCGGGGGAGAGACTTCATTTATGCCGTTTGAGTGCAGATCGAACGACAACAGCTTCATGCTGACCGCCATCGGAAGGAAGATTCAGACGCTTGAATCCGGATGGTACGGCGCGGGACCCGATTTGACAGCTTTCCCCGGATTGGCACTTTCCTTTTGTGCTGGTTATCTTTCAGTATTTTTGATAGGAAATAAGAAAGAAGCATACCGTCGTTTTGCCGGTGTGCTTCTTTCTTTGCTTTATCGCTCAAAGAAGAATCGTATTCATTTTTAATGAAAAGGACTTAAAATTAACAATATTGCCATGACTAATAAATCCTGATATAATTAATGATATAATGAAGCTATAGATATGTATTATATGTACAAATGCTCGAAAAGATAGTTGGGAAAAAGACATGTACAAAGAGGAGGAGAGGACAGATGCTGAATGTTCTGCTGGTTGATGATGACCGGATCGTTTTAGAAGGTCTTAAAAAATTCGTTGACTGGGGTTCAATTGGCTATAAGGTAGCAGGTACCGCTCTTTCCGCGCGTGAAGCAGTACGGTTCATCGAAACAAACCCGGTTGATGTCCTGCTCACCGATATCGTGATGACGGGGTCCAATGGTTTTGCTTTGATTCAGGATGCCCACACTGTTAATCCGTATATTAAAACGGTTGTGCTGAGCAGCTACAGTACATTTAAATATGCGCAGCAGGCGATCCGCCTTGGTTCTTTTGATTATTTAAGCAAACCGGTTAACTTAAACGAACTGAAAGAAATGTTTGTTCGACTGAAATCGGCACTGGATCGGGAAAATTCGGAGCGATCTCAGACGATTGAACTCCAGAAAAAATATGAAAAAGAAACAGCGGAAGACAATCCCTGTATTGAAAAAGACAAAACAGGGCCGGTGATTGGAAAGGTACTCCGCTATATTGATGAGAACTATTCGGAGGACATTACCCTGAAAAAATTGTCGGAAGTGGCGTTTGTCCATCCTGTCTATCTTAGTAAATTATTCAAGGAAAAGGTTGGAATGAATTTTATCGATTATTTAACAAAAGTCCGGATTAAAAATGCCGAAAGGCTTCTTGAAAATCTTTCCCTGAGAATTTACGACATCAGTGATTTGGTCGGATATGACAGTCCGAAGCATTTTAGCAAGGTTTTTCGGGAATCCACAGGGATGACCCCGAAAGAATACAGGGAACATATTCCGGCATTTCAGGAAACGGGGAAAGTTTCATGAGCCAGCACCGTATGAAGAAGGTTGTTATCGGCATTTTTGACCGAATACTCCATTTTCTGCGGCGCTTTTCAATCTATCGGAGGCTTTTTTTCTCCTTCCTTATCATTATTATCGCTACAAATCTGATTGTAGGCGTTTTTACTTATTCCATCAGTGCCCAGGAAATCGACCGTAATATTTCAGGCAGCACACAGCAGGTGTTGAATGGCCTCATCTCAGTTATTGATGTTAAACTTGGGCGGTACGAAGGACTTTCCACCCAGGTGGCTTCCAATAGTGAAGTCATAAAACTGCTCCGAAGGATGAGAGAGCTGCGCCGGGAGGATTCCGGAAAGGAAACCTCAAAAACAGAATATAATAAGTGCAGGGATCAACTGGGAAACCTGCTGTATCAGTTTACGGTATCCAGTGACGTCAGCAATGTGGAAATTCTGAATGATTTTGACGAGTTTACGGAAATTAATTATGAAGGGGATCCCAAAGGCGCAAGCCTTAGCGATCCGGATCAGTACCGGAATTCAAAAGAATATCAGCGTGCCATCGATGCGAATGGTTCTATGGTCTGGTATGATTCCTCACGGGATACCGGAGTGTTTCAGTATGAAAAAACAAAAGGATTTTTTATCAGCGGATGCCTTACACTGCTCCGATCAATCCCAAATTTTGGTTTGGAAGATAATCTGGGAGTTATCATTATCAATGTGCCGCTCTCTTCCTTTGAACGGATGGGGGATCTGCACGATATGTATGACAAGGACGAAGTGGTTTTTCTTGCGGGGAAAAAAGGGACGGCAGCTATTCTGAACTCTACCTATCTGATTCGACGGATGCCGGATTCGGAAACAGTTGGGGAACTGGCAATTCAGGGCGGCGGGACGGTGAAGCGGAAGATCGCCGGATCCGACGTCATATTTATCTTATCACCGCTAAACAAGCTGGAAATGTCGGTTGTCTATATGGTTGGAAAGGATCAGATTTATAAAAATATTTACCAGATCCGGAACATCATGATAGCGGTTACAGTCATCTGCATTTTATGTGCGCTTCTGATTTCCTATCTTGTTACTTCCAGCATATCGATACCGATGGGAAATCTGGCTAAGACCATGGGTGAAATCGGACAGAATGATCTTCATACAGAGTATAAGGATACTATGCGGGATGAGATTGGCGTTCTGGGACAGCAGTTTAATAAAATGCTGGAAAGAATCCGAAATCTGCTGATTATGCTCGTTAAAGAAGAGACAATCCGAAAAAATGAACAGATAAAGCGCAAGGATGCAGAACTGGATGCGCTGCAGATGCAGATCAATCCTCATTTTATGTATAATACTCTGGATCTGATCCGCTGGAATGCCATGTTTGAGGAGAACGGCGAGGGGAAGGTCAGCAAAATGCTGGAAAAATTCTCTGACTTTCTGCGGTTCAACATGGTAAGCGCCAGTAAACTCGTCAGTGTGGATGAGGAAATCCGACATGTGCAGTCCTATGCCGCCGTACTGCAGTTTAAAGACGGTTTCCATGTGGAGATTATTGACAACATAAAGGATAAGGACATCCTTGACTGCAATATCCCGAAACTTACGTTTCAGCCTATTGTGGAAAATGCCGTAAAACATGGAATCCGATGCAGGGGACAGAATATTCAGATTTCCATTTTTGCCAGACGGGAAGGAAAAGATCTTGTGATCCAAATCAGAGACAACGGATCCGGCATACCGGAAAACATGCTTCATCAGATTAATGAACGCCTGAAGCGGGATGAACCGGCAGGGAACAGTATCGGCCTTAGGAATGTGAATGAGAGGATTCGACTGCATTTTGGGAACAGATACGGCATCCGACTGGAGAGCAGGGAAGGAAGCTATACTACCGTGGTAATCCGTATCCCCTCCTGAAGAGTGAAAACTTCTTAATTTTGTGAACTTATCCTTTAATTTGATCTATTAAACTAAAATAATATTTGATGTAAACTAAAACTGGTAATAAAATCACAGATCCTTTTAAAGGAGGAAATTGTTTTATGAAAAGGCTTTTAAGTATTGTGCTTGCAGCCGCCATGTCAGTTTCGCTGTTCGGCTGCTCTGGCGGAGGCGGAGCGGCATCATCCGCTGCCCCGTCATCGGCTGCTCCCAGCTCTGAAGCTGCCAGCGGTGAGGCTTCATCCGAAGCAGCTTCATCCGAAGCTTCGCAGCCTGCCACCATTTCGATTTGGCAGACGCCGAAAGACGTAAGCCAAGTGACGCTTGATTTACAGGAAGGTTTTAAAAAAGCCTATCCGGAAATTACGCTGAACATCATTCAGACGCCGAAAGATGCAGATATTCTGTCCGCGATGGCGGCGGGAAATGCACCTTCCATTCTGATAAACGGCTATCCGTCTTTCCAGACCCTGATCTATCAGGGAGCCTATCTACCCATTGACGATTATATTGCCAAAACACCAGATTTTAAAAATTTTGAGACAACACAGGTTGAAACTTTCGCATTGAACGGAAAACACTATGGGGTGCCAGGCGGCAAATATGCCCTTGCATTTCAGTATCACAAGAGTCTGTTTAAGGCAGCTGGAATTACAGAACCGCCCAAGACCTGGGACGAATTTTTTGAGGACTGCAAAAAGCTCACCGTTCCCGATAAGCAGCAGTATGGTTTTGCGCTGAACGGTGCACAGTGGGCCGGCTGGCATTTTGAAATGTGGGTCTGGGGTGCCGGCGGTGATGTTACCAAACAGAATGACGATGGCACTTTGAGCTTAACTTTCGCGGATCCGGCGGCGATCAAGGCGGCGGAATTTTACAGAAAACTTGAAAAAGCAAATGTAATTCAGTCGGATCGCAATATGCAGATTGATGCACTGGAACGGGATTTTGGACAGAGCAAGGCAGCAATGATAATCGGCAGCCTCGGCGATGCGTCTGGCGTTACCAAAAACGGTGGCAAGCCGGAAGATATTGGATTTTTCAACTTCCCTGCTGGCCCGAGTGGAAAAGGGTATAACATTGACGGCGGCGATGGAACAGGCATTGTCTTCACCAATGATAAGAACGTGGCGGATGCCGCATGGAAATACATTATGTTCATGAATTCCAAAGATGCTGTAACCAAAGGATATAAATTTAAGGCGACGCAGGGGCCTTGGGTCCCAATTATCTGCCCGCGCACGGATATTGATATGACTCAGTTCGGTGAGGTGGATCCCGCCGTGCAGAAAATTGTGGATGAAGGCGGCAAGCTTGCGAAACACGAATATTACGGAAAAGGCGCAGTTGGAACCTTCCTTGACGATGCGGTCGCAAAGATTTTCGGCGATACCAATACCGATATTGAAAAGACACTGAAGGATGCAGAAGGAAAGGCTAAATCAGCTGTGGATGAATTCAACGCGCAGATCAAAAATAAAAAGTAATGAGGGCGCTTTAGTCAAACTGCGTGGCGGATAAAAAAACTGCTTCTTGCAAGAGCAGAGAAAAAAACAGTGCAGTCAGGCATGGACCTGAAGGGCGTGCTTCCTGCGGCGGAGAAATCCAGGTTCCGGAAATCACCGGGTGGCGGTATGTTTAAGGCGGATAATAGGTCTGCCTGGAGGGGTAATTTAAGCCGCTGCTGCAGGTTTTTAAGGGAACAAAGGAAATCCCGACGGGGAGGGATGCCCTTTATCAATACTTTAGGAGGATTTTCAGTATGGAAAGAATAAAGAAGCGGCTGAATAATTACCGTGTGCGCAGAGCGATGATTCCTCTTCTGTTTTTGTTGCCTGGGGTTGCATTCACGCTGATCCTGAAATATTATACGATCATTAAAGCTGTTCAGCTTTCTTTTTATAAATACAATATCCAGTCACCGCCAGGGCTGTTTATTGGAATGAACAACTTCGTGAGTCTCTTCCAGGATTCTGATTACTGGCAGGCATGGAGAAACACACTGGCCTATCTGGTCTTAAGTTTGCTTCTGACCTTTGTGATGCCGATTATTCAGGCACTGTTTCTGGAACAAATCGTCAAACTGCGAAGCCTTGTTTCTACTATTTATATTTTACCGGCCGTAATACCAGGTACGGTCAACATTGTTCTGTGGAAATGGATTTGGAATCCTTCCTACGGGGCAGCCAACTACCTGCTGAAACTTTTTGGCGGCACGCCGCAGACCTGGATGTCCGATACACGATGGGTAAAATTCTGCATTGTTTTCCCTGGTATCCTTGGCGGCGGTATCGGAGTACTGATGTATCTTGCTGCCATCTACGGAATTTCGGAGGATGTAAAAGAAGCAGCTGAACTTGACGGCTGTACTGGATTTAAACGGATGATATATATCACGTTACCGAATATCCGTTTTCTCATTTTCATTAATCTTGTAATGTCAGTAATCGGTTCCATGCAGATGCTGGACAATATTTTCCAGTATACGAACGGCGGTCCTGCAATGGCTTCAGAATCTGTTGCTCTTTATATTTATCATTGTTATATGACAAAGTTTAACTATGGCAAGGGAAGCGCTGCGTCGCTGACACTGATGTTGGTTATCGCGTTACTGACGTTTTTCCAGCTTCGACTGAACGAAAAGCAGGATTAAGGAGGAAACGGTGCAATGGATAAGTCAGAAAAAAGGGCAAAAGTCATTTCCTATATCGTTACTTTCTTCTTCTTAATTATTCTCGTATTTCCTCTGTTTTACATCATCAGCCTTTCGGTACAGGGCGAGAATGCCATTTACAGCTATCCGCCTCAAATTGTTCCCCCCGCTGCGCAGAGCGTCAGTATCGTACTGGATTATTCAAAGGAAAAGAATCTGCCGGAGGAAAAGCTCAAGGATACGATTCTCCGGGATTCGACGCTGGCAATGTATTCCACGATCTATGAATTGAACAAGGATAATATACAGGAGATTAAAGTATATGGAGTCCAGGATGGAAAAACGATTTATTATTCCAGAGCTCACGGGCTGGCTTTAAAATTTCAGATGCAGTATGGGATCTATTATCAGTGCCGGATTCTCCCGGATGTCCTTCTGTACGGTGATCGGTATCTGAAATCGTCTGAAAATATCGGTTATTCCTTTAATCCCAATGGCCTCGGTGAAACCTATGACAAAAGCCGGCTTGGTAAAAACAAGTTCAATGGGGAAATTGAAAAATATCTGAATAAAGACTTCAAAACAACTGGAACTTTTGTCGGTACTTCACAGCGTGTGAACAACTTGCTGATGCTTGAAAATTTTAAATATTACTATCAGGTGCCTCAGGTCATATATAAGGATTTTGAAAATATTCGAAAGTACAGTTTCTTTGCGTTTATGGGAAACACACTTCTTACACTGATCTGGACCATTCTTTGTCAGGTCTTTATTCCGGCAATTACCGCATACCCTCTGTCTAAACTTCTCAGCAAACGGACCGCCAACTATATCCTGCTATTTTTCCTTGCGACCATGATGATTCCATTCGTCGTTATCATGGTGCCTCAGCTTCTTCTGATGAAATCGTTCCACATGTTTAATAACTACGTAGGGATGCTCTTCCCGGCTTTGGCGCCTGCACCGTTTAACATCTATCTTTATAAAGGCTTTTTTGATCGGATCCCATCATCCTATTTTGATGCAGCCCGTATTGACGGTGCAAATGAAGTTTTTACATTTTCGAAAATCTGCATGCCGATGTCAAAGCCTATCATCATTTTAATTACCCTTCAGTCCTTTATCTGGGGATGGAGCGATTTCTTCTGGTATTATCTAGTTGCAAACAAACCGAATCTCTGGACATTGAACGTCGCAATATATACTTTTTCTCAAATGCCGGATCAGATCAAACAAAATTTTCTGATGGGGATTTCACTTGCAACAATTCTTCCGGTATTAATTCTTACCGCAGTATTTTCCAAGCAAATCAAGCAGAGTGTCATGGGTGCGGGGATCAAAGGCTGAAGTTTTTAACAGTCCGATATTAGCCGTATTGCGGTTTAAACCGCCCGTAGAGGAATAAAGCCATAATCTTACAGAAAACTTCACTGATATTCATATTACTAAAACTTTCCATAATGTCCCAAAAAGGCGGTCTAGAAAGACCGCCTTTTTTTCATATTTAATAAAAATTAGCCGTATTTTCTGGCTCTTGTTTCAATATTCTTCATCATGATAGCAAAATGCGGATTGGAAACGTCCCCGAGGATAACGGCGATAGTATTGGTATATCCGCACCGAAGGGCGGAGGCCTGCATATTTCCCACATGACCCATTCTGGTGGCAGTTTCCTTAATTTTCTGCTTGGTTTCGGGTGCTATGTCGCCTTTTTCTTTCAGGGCACGGAAAACATATAGATACCCCTTATCTTTGAAATCAACAAGACAGGACGGTTCAGGAAAGTTTATATTTCCGTTTTGCCATCTGCACTGCTACGCGAATTGCTTCTACCATGCTCTCCTCATTCGCTGTCCCTGTTGCGGCTTTGTCAAAGGCTGTGCCATGATCAACGGAAGTGCGGATGATCGGAAGTCCAACGGTACAGTTTACCCCGGAAACGGAAGTAAAAGCCCTCGTGGCAGGATCCATTTTAAAGCCGCACAATTTCATCGGGATATGACCTTGGTCATGGTACATGGCAACAACAATGTCGTACTGTCCGCCGACTGCTTTCACAAACACGGTGTCGGGAGGCACCGGACCTTCCACGCAAAATCCGAGACGTACGGCATCCTGAATTGCTGGAATAATTTCTTTTTTCTCCTCGTCGCCGAACAGACCGTCTTCCGAGCTGTGCGGGTTTAATCCGGCTACGGCTATCCGTGGATGAGAAATTCCCATCAGATTGAGGGCGTCATTCGCAAGCTGGATGACATCCAATACCCTTTTTCTTTTAACCAAATCGCATGCCTGCCGAAGAGACACGTGTGTCGAGACGTGGATTACTCGCAGGGAATGGCTGAGAAGCATCATAGCGTATTTTCTGCACCCTGTTAAATCCGCAAAAATTTCCGTATGGCCGGAATAACGGTACCCCGCCTTGTGAAGCGCTTCCTTGTTGATCGGCGCCGTGACGACGCCCAGAACCTCGTGCTTCATCGCAAGCTCAATCGCTTTTTTGATGTACTGGAATGCGGCGTTTCCACAAGTCGCGCTGACTTTTCCGTATTCCCAACCATTTTTCTGAAGACATTTTCTGTCAAAATATTCCACCGTACCAAATTTTCCCTGAAGTTCTTCCGTTTTTTCCACTTGGCGGAGCTTCAGTTTACTGCCTGTAAAAACGACTGCGTTTTCCAGTGCATAGCGGTCTCCAATGACATAAGGAATGCATTCCCGATAAATTTTCTCGTGTCCCAGAGCCTTAACAGAAATTTCTGCCCCGATTCCCGCGGGATCTCCCATTGTAATAGCCAGAACAGGACGCATAGTATCCTCCTTTATAAAAGAAAGCATCTTGTTTAATCATAGCACAGACATAGATTTAATGTTGTTTTTTCGATCCGGGTTTTCACAGCTTGTGAAAATAAACATCGCATGATATAATTAGTTCCTTATAAGAGCAGAGTAGCAACCGGGAATTCTTCCGTATCCAAACGGATAAACCCGGGTCTATAATAGAACCAAAGGATACAAATCAAACGGGAAAGGATATTTCTAAATGAATTTTGAAAATCTTTCTGAGACGGAACGTTATGATGTCCTTGCTGAAATTACCAATATGTATTATAACCAGGGAAAAACTCAGCAGGAAATCGCATCCCATTTTTCTACTAACAGATTTAAAATTGCCCGCTGCCTTCAGGAGGCTCGGGATGAAAATATTGTTGAAATTAAAATCAATTATTCTCAGAATCGAAACAGAAAAATGGAAGACGAGTTGCTGAAAAAACTTCCTCTTCAAAAGGCCTATGTCCTAAACACACAGTATCTGCCTTTTATTGAAGGAATCAAACAGCTTGGGAAAATGTTGGCAGACTATTTAGTCCGGGCAATCCAGCCGAATCAGACCATTGGTCTTATGTGGGGAAAAACTGTCTACAGTGCCATCAGTCAGTTGAATCCACCGATTCATCAGCCTGTGCGGGTATTGCAGTTAGCAGGCAATAAACCATTGCTCAACCCATCCATAGACTCCATTCATCTGGTTCGGGCGTTTGCGTCGGCCTATTCCGGCACATATCAGAATATCTATGCCCCACTTTATATTAATAATCCACAGGTAAGGGACGGTCTGCTGAAGGAACCGCTGATTGCAGATATCCTGAATCAGTCGCGGTATCTGGATTTTGTAGTTACAGGAATCGGCGGACAGTCCAGCCTTCCGTTAAACCAGCAGATCTGGAAGTCTTATCTTACGGAAAAGGATGTTCGGTTGAAAGATCAATGTATCGGTAGCATTTACGGTTATGTGCTGAATGAAAACGGGGAACCGGCGGATATTGACTTAAACCGGAAGGTTATCGCAATGCCAATTGAGAACATCAAACAGGCAAAGCATAAAATCCTTATCGTTTATGGACGCCATAAGGCTAGAATCGCTTTCCAAGTCATCCGGCAGCATCTGGTCAATGAGCTTTTTACCGATATTGATACGGCGGTAGCCATCCTGAAACAGATATGAGAATCTTGGAAATTTGCTTTTCCGGTTTTAGCGAAAAAACGGATTGATCCTTCATCCGAAACCGGGGAAGCAGATGCAGGTACTGCCCTTAAACGGACAATACCTGCATCTGCTTTTTTAAGGCAAATTATCAATGGCAGAAATCATGCCGGAGATCTTGTTACCTGTTCAGTCTTGGCACCGAGCTTATGAGAATAGTTTATAATACAGGACGAAATTGCCATAACGACTCCGCAGACAGCAAACATTACGAAAACCCCGTTAAAGCTGCCTGTTACCTGCGCAATCCATCCAACAACAATGGGAACTGCGATACCTGCGATATTTCCGGCAAAATTCATCGCACCGGAAATCCGGCCTACCTGGTCATGGAAAACAATCAACTGCGGAACGCTCCAGTATAGACCGCCCCAGCGGACAAAAAAACACGCCACTGTCAGCAGGGCGATGGTCATGACGCTGCCTGCTACCTTGTTTATCAGCAAGGTGCATATGGTTACGGCGATACCGGCAATAGCAAACAGGGTCTTCATCACACGATTTACCGGCGCGCCTGTTTTGCGCCAATGATCGGCGAACTGTCCAACCAGCAGTTCGCCTGCAAAGCCGCCGGCGAAAATGATGAAAGTTGCGACACCCGTCATACCGAATGATACATGGCGGACGTTCGTAATATAATAGGGAGCCCAAGTCATCAGTCCATACTGTACTGCATCATAGGCCGCGAATGCTAGCAGAAGCATCCAGGGAGTAATGCTTTTGAAATTCCGCAGAATACTTCCCTGGTTAACGGCAACACTTTTTTGTTCCGACGCAAGTTCTGCTTTATGGCCCTCTTCCAGATACTGTGCCTCTTCCTTGGTAATCCAGGGATGTTTTGATGGATCGTCGCGCATGATAACGAAGGCTGCAATACCGACCAGTACCGTCAGAACTCCAAGGAATATGAAAGCAATTTGCCAAGATCCAAGCCACATAATTAGTCCTGTGACCAGAACGCCTCCGATTGCCGATCCGAGCGGACCACCGCTATCAATAATAGTTGATCCTCTGCCGCGTTCTTCCGGCCTCAGCCAGCGCAGGGTGGAGTTATTGCACCCGACTTGGACCGGCCCTTCAAAAATTCCAAGCAGAATTCTGCACCACAGAAAAACGTTGAAGGTATTTGCAAATCCAGTTACCGCCTCAACAATTCCCCAGCCGCACAAAGCGCTGCCTACAATTTTATGGGGCTTCAGCTTATCCACCAGCCAGCTCCCGGGGATCTGCATCAGCGTATAGGACCAGAAAAACGCACTCAGCACGATACCGGAACTAACTGTGGAAAGATGAAATTGTTTGGCAATCAGTGGCATCCCGATGGATATGGATGAGCGGTCAATGTAATTGAAAATCATCACAACGACAAAGAACGCGAAGATTACCCATCTAAGGCCTTTGATTTTAAATCCCGATTTTGTCTTCACAGTCTATCCACTTCCTCCTCCACTGTTGTTCTTTTGATCCGCGTGGAAATTATAAGAGTGAGGCCTCATAGACGCTTTTTGCCTGCAGAGGCGGGACAGCAACGCGCCCGTGGGGCCAACGATCTGGAATTTTCCGATATTTTAAATTTTGCGGATCAGATTTACTTCTTTGTAAGTAGTTCCTTGTTTTTGCAGTGAAGCGGATTCACATGTTCGACAAAATACCTGCGGATATCTTCGGCAACCATAGCCGCTCCGCGCTTTGCGCTCTCCTGGGTCGCACCTCCGATATGAGGCACTGCCAGGACATTCGGCAGGCTAAAAAGCGGATTATCCAGCTTCGGCGGTTCGGAATGATATACGTCGATGGCCGCTCCGGCAAGGGAACCGTTGGCCAGCTGATGATACAGAGCATCGTAATCCAGAAGTGGCGCACGTGCCGTATTGATAACAAAAGCACCCTTTTTCAGCTTACCGAGTTCCTTTTGCCCAATCATACCTTTTGTCTGGGGAGTCAGACGTGCGTGAATTGTGAGCACATCTGCGTTTTTCAGAAGTTCCTCCAGCGAAACCAACGATGCTCCGATAGATTTACAGACAGCCGGATCAATAAACGGATCATAGACAAGAACTTTCATGCCAAAGGCCTTGAGAAGTTTTGCAACCCTTTTTCCGACCTGACCGCAGCCGATAATTCCTGCCGTACGGCCTTCGAGTTCAATTCCGGAAGTCTCATAGTTGTAGAGATCGCTCTGCCATTTGCCGGAACGAAGGCTCTTTTCTCCTGCCCCGATTCTTCTTATCAGATTGAGCAGCAGGCCGACTGCGAATTCCGCAACGGCGGGTCCGTTCCGCCCGGGGGCATTGACGACAAGAACATGGTGCTCGGTGGCGGACTTGACGTTAATATTTACGGGACCGCCTCTGGCAACACCGATGAATTTAAGATTTTTCAAGTGATTAAGCACATAGGCGTTTACCGGCGCCAAATCGGTCACAAGAATTTCCGCATCTTCTGCTGTTTTAATAACCTGATCAGGTGTGCCGGCATATTCCTGAATTTCATCGTCGTTTCCACGCGGTTTGCCCGGCCATGGCAGACGCGAAGAAGTAAATTCGCATCCGGATACTCTTTTTTCAATTTCTTCCTTAAAGATCTCCGGTTCAATAAATCCGCTGCCTAACAGTGCTATTTTCATTTCAGTAATCTTCCTTTCTTTAGTGCTGCTTTGCCGCATCCTTATGCTGACCGTACCCTTTGAATTTTTCGATTGCCTCTGCCATCTGCTGATCGGAGAGAACATTGGGGATTCCCATCGTCATGCTCAGATAGGCAACTTCCGCCATGGACTCCACATTCAGGGCCGCTGAATATGCCTTTGCGATCGTCGGCCCAATGCAGATGGCGCCGTGATTGCGAAGCAATACTCCTTTATAGGTGCTTCCCAGTGCATCGACTGCAGACTCGGCAAGAGCCTCTGTTCCATACAGTTCATACTTGGCTGTAACTGGAATTTTATTGCCTCCGAGTTTTCCAACGATATAATGGACGGCCGGAATCGGCTTGCCCAGAATGGAAAAGGCTGTGGCGTAAGCCGAATGGGTATGAACAATCGCCTTGGTATCTTCGCGGCGCTGATAAATGGCAATATGCATCGGCGCCTCCGAGGATGCTTTCAGATGTCCATCAACCAGTTTCCCCTGAAAATCGATGACAGGCACGTCTTCCGGCTGCATTTTATCATAGTCCACGCCGCTTGGGGTGATTGCAACCAGACCTTTCCCAACCAGAATGCTGATATTTCCCAGCGTCCCGCGGGTCAGACGATCTTTCACCATTTTATTGGAGAATTCGATGATCGCTTTCCTCGCTTCCAGATATTTTACTGACATTGTCAATAGCCTCCTGCTGTTATTTTTTCTTTGGTATGCTGATGAACTAAATCCGGCATGAAAAATTGAATTCCCTTTAGGAGAGCGTCATCATCGCCAAATCCTCCTGCCTTGGAGATGATATTGAATTTTTGGCCGCTGATGCTGTAGGGAATTCCTGTAACCACCTCTCTCTGTGGCAAAAGGGTCTTAATCCCGAGCATTTTACAGATGGTGACCGCCGTATCGGCTCCTGCGATCAAAATACCGATATTTTCATTTTTTTCTTTTAGCAGACTCATACAGTAAGATACCATTTTCCCGACATAGGTCTCGAAAGGTCCGCCATACGGCGTTTCGTTGATTCGCTCCTGCGAGAGCGCGATTCCTACTGCCTTATAGTCCTTGACAGCATTTCGAATCGATTGCTTCACGCGAAGCATTTCCTTTGCGGCATTGTCTCTCTGAGTCAGCTGCCTCTTATCAATGCGGATGAGAGGAAAAGAAATATTCCTTTCCATCACAGAAAGCTGTTTTAGACTTCTCGGGTTTGCGCTTCCGCTTGCGACAATCAGACGATCCAGGTGCGGATGCTTTGCCGGGTTGCTCTGCCCCATGGAGATCCACTGATGGGCAAGGTGTTTTGCCAGGCCTGCGGCCCCGACAGGCAGGACGTCCGGGAAATCAGTCAGTGTGACCGCAATTGTTTCCAGGTCCTGTTCCGTCTCCGCATCAGGGATGACAACTGTTTCGGAAGACTTTTTTTCAAATTTCTGAAGCACTGCAGCCAGATTCTCTGGCTTTGTCTCGGTAATTCCGATTTCTCGATTGGTAAGCCGCACAATTTCAGCCATTCTGTCCACACGAATCGGATTACGCGGATCGTTCGCGTATGCCGTCTGACTGATAGGCTTTCCGCCGATCAGGAGTTTGCCGTTTTGGACGATTCTGTGTGTACCGGGAAAAGCAGGGCATAGAACAGCGGTATGAAGGCCACGTGCCCGGAGAACCGCGCTGATTTCCCGTCCGACGTTTCCTCGCATTGTAGAATCCATTTTCTGATACAGCCGGATTTTGCCAGAAAAGACATCCAGCTTTTTCACTGCGTCATAGGCAATCTGATATGCCCGATCCGGTCCGTATTTTCGGGTATCGCTCAAAAAGACCTGAACGACGTTTTCTCCCGCATCTGTACTCCACGGATGGCTACTGTCGAGACTAATTCTGACCGGATGATCCGACGACCGGAAACAGATACCTGTATCACACGTACCGGTAAAGTCGTCTGCAAGAATAAAAATTCTTCTGGTGGGTTTTGCTTGCTTCAAGTGGAGAATCTGCGAACTGTTATCCATATCAATACACTCTTTCCAAGAACAACTTTGGCTTTACATTTGCTCACACAAATGTGCACAAAAATATTACTTATGTGAATAATAAAGATGATCTGTCGGCAAAAATCTTAAAATAAGGCATCCCGGAAAGCGATAATCTATAGACAATTTTGCCTTTCGCGCTCATATTAGCACTGAAACAAACAAATGTCAAGATAAATTTATGAAAATAGCGTGATTATAGATAAAAATAATTCTAGATATATGAAAACAAGAACGGAAGACAACGGAAGACTTAAATATACCAATAATTACCTTTTTTATGCTCATATGAGCAGTTTTACGAATGCCTAATGTCTAGAAAAAGCGATACTGCAATCAGCCTTCAGAAAAAATGCAGTCTGTTTTTGTTGCTTTCCCTTAAGGCAGGCTTTGGTATTATTCTGTTTCAATTTGGAAGGAACATTCATTGGAAAAGAACCTTTCTGGAGCTGCCGTTAAATTTTGCGGTGCTGGATGGGTAAAAATCTGCAAAAAAACAGTCAGGCTGCGATTTCGCTGCCTGACCATAAACTGTACACCGCTTTTCTTGCTTTTGTTTCCACCCTTCTGGATGTGAAACCAATGCGATCCGCCTGGATCGTCTGGAAGGACTCCAGAAGGTTTTTGGAAAATCCGGAGGCAGTGTGACGGTTTTATCCGAGAATGTGACGCCGGAAGAGGATTTACAGGATGCGTTGATTGAGGAAAACGTAGGGTCCCGGCTGACACAGGAAATTTTTAAAGCAAAAAAATTACCGCCATGGTAGCGGTAAATGAAATGGTAGCCTATGGAGTCATGACTGCCATTTTAAAGGCGGGTTTTTCCATTCCAAGGGATTACAGCGTCTGCGGATTCGACAATATTTTTTCTTCCCATTTTCCGCAGATCCTTCTAACCACAGTCGAGCATTTCATTCGGGAAAAAGGGCATAATGCGGTGAATATCCTGGATGAACGGATCCGATCCGGCAAAACGAAGTCGGAAAGCATTACGCGGGTGGAATATCCGCCGAGACTCTCCGAAAGTCAACGGCAAAACCACAGCCGCATCATAATAGGTGACTAGGTGACGCAAAAAAACACCGGACCGGAACCTGCATGGCTATATGGACAGGATCCACGTTTTACAACCTGTTCTGAAACAATGAATCCTTAAACAACTGAATTTTCTCAACAGAGCTGTCATGCTGACGGCAACTGAAAATTTGTCAAAAAAAACAATCAAGAAAACAGCTTTTCTCAAAGGGGGCGGACGTGTTTCATCCACGAAACCACGGAAAGGGAGTCATTTTTGATCGGATGATTTTATCAGCCTGAGGATACGGAACAGGGTGATAAGATCAGAAAGTCCGCCGATCATCAGGAATATTCCGGAAGCCAGGATCAGTGCTTCGGCTGACGGAAACGGGTTAAACAAAACGATGATACCGAGGATCAGGGTTAAAACTCCTGAAACCAGCAGGATAAAATTTCTCTGGGGTTCATAATGCCATAGGTCGACGGAACTCTGAACCGTCAGAATGCCGCAGAGAATCAGTGCGGCGCCAATCAGCACATAAAGGATGGAGACAATCACCTGCGGCTTGGCGAGCAGAAAAACGGCGAGGATCAAAAGAATGATACCGCCTGCAAGGCTGTTGCTGAAAGGCTTGTCATATTTCTGATTTGAAAAAAATTCTACAATTTTGATAATCCCTATTACCATGGCCGCCACGCCGATGATACGAACAATGGTGGCAACGGCGGTGTCTGGGAAGAGGACAAAGAAAAGGCCTACCAGGATATAGCATAGAGACATGATAAGAGTCTGACGCTTGAGGGAAATCAGAAAATCCATAGAATTCACTCCTTTTTCCTCGGAACAGATCCTGGGGATGTGTCCTTACCCTCTGATTTTAGATTGGGGAAGAAGGGAAGTCAAGATATTTCATAGGAAGACCCCGTGCACGGCCAAATCCCGCTGAAATTACCAAGAAAAGAATGCCGGCCGAAATTTTCGCATCTGCTGACTTTAACAGCAGATGCGAAAATTATTTACATTCAGCTTCTGCTTTTTGGACCGGCTACGGAGTTTCTGTCGATAATGGTGGTGCTGATAACGATTTTCCGTGGAATCATACTGGAATTTTCAAGGAGATCCAGAAACATTGTGACCGCGTTTTCCGCCATGCTTTTCCGGTTGACGCTTACGGTTGTCAGCTTGGGATGGCTGGTAATACTGTACAGGGTATCATCAAACCCGATTACAGAAACATCCTCCGGAATTCGAAAATTTGCCCTTTCCAGGGTTTCCATCAGGCGGAAAGCAGCCTGATCACTGTTACATACGAAAGCGGTCGGCATTTTTTCCGGCAGGACGATGGGAATATAGTTGTTCGCATCATCGCGCTCCTGGACGATGAATTGGCTGTTAATCGGGATACCTCCTTCAATTAAAGCACGGTAATATCCGAGATACCGATCCCGAATGCTGTTGGTCAAATGGATATTTCCCACAAAACCGATTTTTGTATGGCCTTTCTGGATCAGGCATTTTGTTGCCTTGTACATACCCTCGATATTATCCGTGCAGATGCAGTTCAGGCCGAGACCCGTGTAGTTAAAATCAAGCAGTACAACAGGGAGAGCGGAGGCCTTCAGCATCTTTACATAATTTAAGGCAAGCTGCCCTAGAAGAATAATTCCATCCACCTTGTCTGCCTTTAAAAGCGGAGGAAGCACAGGATTCTGCTCTTCTTTTTTGGTAACCACGTAGAGAGTCAGGAAATAGCTTTTCCGGATTGCTTCCGCGTAGAGGTATTTATAAATAGAGGTATAGAAGATTTCTTCCGTTTCCATGAATACTTCCGGGACAAGCACCGCGATATATCCCGCCTTGCACACGGCTCAAAACAGAGCTTCCGATGATAATGCCAAACTGTTTTATGATATGATGAAACAGTTTGAGGAGCAGGCTGGTTTATTTCGGAAAACAGCAATCTGACAGGCGGGAAGAAGAAAGCGGCCGAGAAATTTATCATGGCCATGACCGGAGAAAAATATTCTGAAAACCTGGCTACGAAATACGGGCTGATCGGGCCGGTCAATGTTGGAAAAGTCGATACCTCCAAATTTTCCAACATTACGCAGGATTATGTGAGCTTGATCAACGGGGACATCACGCTGACGCCTATTTACGATATTCAGATGGATAGCACGGTCATCGATGTGATGAACACCGGACTGCAGGATCTTCTTAACGGAAGCGTCAAGCCGGCAGACCTTGCAAGTAAGATTCAGGAAGCCCAGGATAAAGCGGGAGCAAAATAAACATTAGGATGGAATCCTGTGAATCCTCCCATTTCGGGAGGATTCACGACGTTTATACCGGAGGTGTCATTTTTGCATAATTCAATTGCACCCAGAAAACATGTTCTTGTCCTGTATCTGCTCCCCGGCTTACTATTTTATACGTTTGTCGTCACGATCCCCATCTTTGTCGCCGCCTATTACGGATTATTCAGCTGGTCAGGCGGTCCCAAAATGAAATTCATCGGATTCCAGAATTACAGGGAACTTCTGAAAGACAGTGTGTTCTGGCTGTCTTTCCGCAACAATCTTCTGCTGACGGTTATCAGTGCCGTGGGGCAAATCGGGATTGCTTTCCTGTTTGCGTCTCTTCTTTCTTCCAGAATGGTTTATGGAAAAGGATTTCATCGGACCGTGATTTTTCTGCCGTGTGTATTTTCCGCTGTTGTGGTCGGTTTTATCTGGAGCATGATTTATGATTATAATTACGGGCTTCTCAATCAGTTTTTGAAATCTATTGGGAAGGGAAACGCCGCCCGGCCCTGGCTGAGCGATCCCAAATGGTCCCTCGTCTTCGTTACGATTCCCCTTGTATGGCAGTATATCGGCTATTATATGGTTATCCTGCTTTCCGCTTTTTCCTCCATTGACAGCAGTATTTTGGAAATGGCGGAAATAGACGGAGCGACAGGCTGGAAAAAGGCGGTGTACATTACGCTGCCCCTTCTTAAGAATACTCTCTTTGTCTGCCTTACGCTCTGTATCGCCGGGAGCATGAGGGTTTTCGACAATATTTACGTAATGACGGGAGGCGGGCCGGGAAATTCGTCGAGCGTGATGGCGCTCTATGCCTATAATACCTCCTTTGTGCGTTACCGGATGGGTTATGGCAGCGCGATATCCATCCTGATCCTTGCCCTGAGCATTCTTATCATCGGCGGAAGCCGCGGACTCCTGGCGCATTTTAACAGGAAGGAGGGAATGTAGATGTCGGATTCCAAAAACGGCATGCGGAGAGGGAATCCTTTCCGGCGTATCCTCGGCCGGGTTATCGTCAATTTTCTGATGATCTTGTTTTCTCTTTCCTGTCTGTACCCCGTTGTCTGGCTGTTTTATGCCTTGCTGAACAACAAAAAGGACTTTACAGTGAATCCCATCGCCCTTCCCAGGGCACCGAGTTTTCAGAATTATTCCGCGATTTTCCGCCAGACTGACATGGGAATGTGGATGTGGAGTACCATCCGGACTACGGCGGTCTCGCTGCCGTTTATCCTGCTGTTCGGGTTTATTATCGGCTATCTGCTTTCCAGGTTCCAGTTTAAAGGGCATACGGCGGTATACGGCTATTTTCTTCTGGGCATCGTGATTCCCATCCATGCGCTCATGAT
>ENA-UOOI01001384-UOOI01001384.1-fermentation-metagenome-genome-assembly--contig:-NODE-1384-length-25560-cov-54.771221_pt1 | contig 25560 bp, 21 predicted proteins | sample MGYA00245779_ERZ724027 | MGnify/ENA primary metagenome ERZ724027 (study PRJEB28704, sample SAMN03018318) | fermentation metagenome | biome: anthropogenic terrestrial biome; feature: soil...
TAAACAAAAAAGTAATAGAGATTATTTACATCAAATTAAGGATTTCTACAGAGCCTAAAAATCCATATAATTTCAACATAAAATTTACATGATCCAAAACTCCAAACTACCGAGGGTGCAGAAATTCAATCGAGGCGAAACGAATGCGAAAAATACGGAAAATGCGAAAAAACGCAGACAGATAACATGACCTTTTAATTTATTCCTTTCCAATTCGTTCCATTGACCACAACTGTTGTACCGCAACCGTTGCGCCGGTTGATCACGCCGTTGCAAAGGGTTTGGGGATAAGGCTTTCAAACACAACCGTTACACTGTTTTCGGTCAAGCCTTTTCCCAAAAGGGTTGTGATCACGCCGCTTCTAGGGGTTTTTGATCAAACTTTTCTCAAAAGTTTGTGAGCAGCTATTTTTGAAAAAGATTGTGGAACTTGGGAGTCGTAATTCTATTAAACAATTTAGCAAGATACATACTTAATTTCAAATTAGTAGCAACAAATTATAAATACATTAACTACTTTAATACTTATGGACCAAAAACGAAAAAACCTCCCATATTTATGTACGTCAGTATGAGAGTCTCCTAAACTCAAAAAACACGTACTCTACACCAAAAAAGTAGCAAAACTCAAATTATTGTTTGATTAAAAGAACAACCGGTAGTACAAGATCAATAAAAATAACTTAAAAAACGGCTTAACCAAAGTAATAAATAAATAATTATATCCAAGAAATTTAATAAGAACCAGAAATAAGCTAGAAAAACAAAATAGGGACATAATCTCAATTTAGGTTACAGGAGTTGGTATAAGAAGACAATAATAGGATCAAGGCAAATAACTTGTGCGGAATTATCTTAGTGGTTTTTTGAATCAGAACTACGAAATCTGGTTTTTAAAGCCGATACTTGAATTTCAAATGTCGGCTTTAAACCTGATCCTTAATCCAACTTTTTTTCAGATTTTCGGTGTTTTTCCCAATATCCTGTGAGTTTGCCCCCAAGGGCAAGCTTTCCAAGTTCTCGCCTAACTCGATCAGTTACTTCTGCTGGGACAGCTGATGCATATGGAGTACCTGGCAGGGGAGTCATGTAATGAGCCCTTACTGTGCCGCCTTTCTTGCAGATCCAGCGGACAAGGTCAAGGCTTTTTTCTTGGTCTTCTTCGGTTTCGGTGGGAAGGCCGAAGATAAAATCAGCCGCTGGAGTTATTTCATGCTCCAGGCAGCACTCAACAGCTGAAATACTGTCTTCCACAGTATGCCCTCTTCGAATCTCTTTTAGAATTCGATCACTACCAGATTGAGCTCCAAGGCTAAGGCTATCGTTTGCACAGTATTTTCTTACAAGTTCAGCCGATTCATCGGTCACGAATTCCGGACGCACTTCAGAAGGAAATGTTCCGAAGTAGATATTCTTATCAGGCAGTTTGTGAAGTGCAGAGAGCAATTTCTCAACCTTATCAAATCTGGGGTGAATTCCATCACTCCCATAGCCTAAGGCATTGGAAGCTATAAAGCGGAGGTCATTATAATATTCTGCATTTTTCACAATAGAATCTATACTTCTGTGTCTGACCTCTTTTCCGAAAAGCCTTGGAGTCTGGCAGTACTTGCAGCCCCAAGGACATCCTCTACTGATTTCAATAGGAGCCCGAAGTTTTTCAGGGTCAAAACAGGGATAGGAATCAAGGTCTACATAGGGCCTTTTCGGAGTTATGACAACTTTATTGGTTCTCGGATCTCTGAATGCGATGCCAAATATTTTTCCCGGATTTTCCCTTTCCTGGATTACTTTAACAAGTTCCGGAAGGGTTTCTTCCCCTTCTCCGATCACGATATAATCAAAGTATTCAAGTGTCTCTTCTGGAGCCCCGGATGGATGAGAGCCTCCTGCAATGAAAATCGAGTCTGTGCCTGCACTTTTTACTTCCCTGAAAACCTTTGCTGCCTGGCGCGTTGTAAAACTGTAAATCATAATCCCGTTTACAGGTTTGTCTACAAACCCGGCTTCCGGCAGTAAAGGCGAAAGGACTGCAAAGCTGTAAGAATTTTTCTTGCTGTACCGGAAGTTTACGTCTATCATTTTTCCTCGTTTTTAGAAACCAGAGCTTTTTTAGAGGATCGGCTTAAAAGGGATCAGAGTAAAGCAGAGACAACCCAGGATAAAGGTAATTATTCCTAAAAGGATGCGCTTTTTATCCAGTTCTACTTTGTCATGCATTGGAGACGGGTGCCCGGCTGCTGCAAAAACCCAGAGGAGAAGAGCCCAGAAAATCCATATAACTCCATCTTCCTTCAACCAGTAAATTACATAAAGCCCTATTAAGAACAGGATACGTGGCATTAGATAAGAAACTTTTTCCGCTTTTTTACCCACCATGGCTCTAAGTATATGCCCGCCGTCAAGTTGTCCCGCAGGAAGAAGATTGAGCAGGGTAACAAACATTCCCACCCAGCCTGCAAAGGCTACGGGATGAAGGGTCTCTCCAGTTGCCCCTATAAGATTCTGAATAAACACGAAAAGAGGAGGCAAGCCTAGATCAAACATCATAGTATCAGGCAGGGTTTTTACTTCAGGCATTTCCAGATTAAGTCCTATGACAGTAACTGCAACTGACATGAGCAAACCTACCAATGGCCCTGCAATTCCAACATCAAACAGCGCTTTCCGGCTAGGCACAGGTCCCCTGTAGCGAATTACTGCTCCCATAGTACCGATAAAAGAGGGAAAAGGAATGAAATACGGAAGAGATGCTTTCATCCCATGATACCTAGCCATTACATAATGAGCCATTTCATGAGAGCCAAGAACAGCCATTATCGCAAGAGTAAAAGGTAGACCCTGGAAAAGCTGAAGAGGCTCTTTTTCAAGATCCGCTCCAAACATCAAGGCTCCACAAACCATGGTCGTAAAAAGGGTTGCTATAAAAAGGATAAGATTTAGCCAGGTCTTTTCCTTTGTCTTCTTTTCAGGAAAAACCAGAAGTACATGTTCTCCAAGCTCGTACTTCAGCGTGTACCCTAACTTAAACTTTTGTAGAGGCCCCCAGAGTTCTCCTATAATATTTTCAGTACTGATTTTAGGAGTCCCGTAGAAATAGAATGTTTCCCCGGAATTCTGGATCTCATACACATCAAAGACCCTGACTATGAAAGGATATAGACGCGAAACCATTTCTTTGGCATCGAATTTTCCTTTGCCTTTCTTATTGTTTTCTTGGTTCATTTTGGAGTTCCTATCTCCTAAACTAAAGGTTTTATTTTTAGGACAATCCATTTTCAGCATTTAGAACTTATTTTTCATTTCTTATTTCGCTGATTATTTTTCAATTTTACTAGTCTTCAGTTTACTAGTTTTCAGTTTACTAGCTTTAAGTCTTACTTGCTTTCAGTTTTACCCGTTTTCTGTTTAATTAATTCAATATAACCTCTGCTTCCATTAACCAGAACAAGGTCTCCATTATTTAATACTTCGTAAGGATTTCTCTCAAGCATATCAACAAGTGGAATTTCAGAAATAATGGCTCCGACCGCAACTATAGGTTCAGTCTCCAGATTTATTATCGCCGCAGGAGCAACTCCATTTTTCTTCAGCTGATACATAACATACGAGCCAACTGTAGAACCTTTTCCCTGGGGAAAAACAAGAACTTTCCCCTGAATCGATTTTCCTTCAAGGACATGATTCTCTTCAATTACAACCCCCGTTTTCGGATCTACGCTGCCAAGGAAGGAAATGGGATCTCTGGAGAGGAGTATTTCACCTTTTGCACAACCTCTGGAAATAGTCCTGCCTTTAAGTTTAATAGGAACCACCTGCCTTGTTTGTTGTCTCGCCGACTGCCTCCTTAATACACGCCTCCATACTTCCGTATATAGCTTGAGCCCCGCACATCCCTGGCACATAAGCAAGAGCTTTTCCTGAGTTTACCATAACGCAGGAATAGTTATTGGTAGCAGGAGAAACCACCATGCAAGTGTCACAGACAACTTTAGCTCCACTTTTTTCGATTTCTCTGATATATTCTGGATAGCGTTTTGCAAGTCCTCTTGAGGTAAAGACCCAGAACTCTTTTGAAACGGTTTTTCCTTTCAGGAGTTCGGCGGCTTTTTCAAGCTCAGCTGCCGAGCAGTGAGGGCACCCTATTGTTATCAATTCGGGTTCTTTGCAAGCTTTATTCAGGCTCTCATAAACCTCATCAAGCTGTTTTTTCTCAATTGTTATTTTTTCAGCTGGCTCTTTAAAATCCACCCTTCGAGTCTCAGGCGTGACACCTTCCACGTGGTAAAGAGCAACTGCCCCTGAAGCAGCCATTGCAGCTCCAAGTGCTTTTAACTCATCTACATCCGGAGAATTCCTGAGATGAAAAATAGGCACTCTGTTTCCTGCAAGTTTACCAGCTACATACCCTAATGCACCGTAATTTGATTTTTCCAGTGGATATTCTACTTCAAACAAGATCTCAGGCAAGCGATTTTCGTCCAGATGGAATCCATAATTTGCAGTTTTCCCAAGAAGCGCCGCAGAAAGGGCTGATGGCCCGCCTTCCCGGTTCGTCCTGGCTCCAAGCACGGAATTTGCATAGGAAACGGCTGACGATTCACTCCATGCCAGATGGTCGCCGTAACCGACATCAAACCCCTCAAGAGTATAAGGCGTACATGTGCATTCACACTTAATTCCCAGTTTTTCGTAGGCCTGGATAATCAATTTTTGTTTTTCTGCAAAATCGGGCGAAATCCTGAGCCTTTTCCAGTTTTCCAGATCCATTCCTGCAGGATTCAAAATTGTAGGAACCTTAACCTTGCCCTGCAAGTCTGAAATCCATTCAAGGCCTGCATCGCCTATGGTTTTGTAGGAAACTCCTGCAATCTGGGCGCTTTTGATGGGAATAAGCCTGTCTGCCCCGTAAATATCTCCAAGGGCTACAAGGATTTCGATAGCCTGCCTTAGAGTCTCCCCGGCTTCTCCATTAAGGATTTGCTCTTCTTCTTTTGTAAGATACATTGAAATTCACTCGGTAATTGCCATGCTTGAAATAATTTTTTATTTATTCTCCCGGAATTACTGCTCTTTCAAACATTTCCTTTTCTACAAGAACTTTTGTAGCATCAATTCCCACTTTTGTGGTCGTTCCGTCAGGAGCTCCTCGCGGGTCCAGAGAACTGCCCCGGACATTTGGAATAATAAGAATGTCCATATCCCCTTTTACCCTCGTAGCAATTGCAAATTCAACATCGTTCGGGTCAAAAATATTTATATCTTCGTCCACAACCACTACATGTTTAAGGCTCGTGTGAGCTGCAAAAGCTGCCATGATGGCATTCTTTCCATCTCCTTCAGTCTGCTTCTCAATCTGAACGACTGCATGGAGGTAGCAGCATCCGCCTTCAGTCAACACCACGTTTTTGACGGGAGTGACCTCCCCGACAGCCCTGTAAATCTTTGGCTCATAAGGCACGCCCATCATCAGGAGGTGCTCAGGCCCGGCTGGCAGAATCCCATAATAGATCGGGGCTTTTCTGTGGATAATTCGAGTAATATGGATAACAGGTTCTTTTCTTACCACATCGTAGGTTCCTGTAATATCCACAAACGGACCTTCATCAATCTTCTCTATGGGGTCAATATAACCTTCAAGCACAATCTCAGCATGAGGGACCTTTATCCCATTTGCGCACTCAAAAAGCTCAACAGGCTCTCCTCGGAGAGCGGCTGCGTATTCAAACTCTTTTCCTACAGGAACTCTTGTTGAAGTTGCGTAAATAATTGTTGGGTCGCAACCAAGCACGATTGCAACAGGCAGAGGTTCACCTTTTTCGGCAGCTTTTTTGTGCAGGAGATAGGTATGCCTTGGAGGGACAAGCCGGGCTGCGAGTTTATCTTTTCCTGCAAGCATAAGGCGGTGAATGGAGGCATTAGTCACCCCTTCATACTCGGAAACTATAATCCCTGCAGTTATGTAAGGGGCTCCGTCTTTTTCAAAATGAGTAAGGATAGGTAGTTTTGTCAGGTCAACCTTGTCTTCTATGACTTCAAGAGTTGGAGACTCTGACACCAGCTGCACTTCACCTTCAGGAGAAACTTCCGAAAGCCTCTTTATGATTTCTTCTTTAGGAACTCTGAGCATGGAAGCCAGTTCATCCCTTGATCCAAGCAGGTTCATAATGACCTTCGAACCTGAAACGTCATGGAAAAGAATCGGGGATTTTGCGGCTTTTGCAATTCTTGAAGCTTCAAACCTTGGAGAAACAGGTTGTAGAATTTCTACCAGTTTTCCATTTTCATTTAACTGGTCGATAAAATCTCTAAAACTCATGGGCATCTGGATATCAAAAAGCTGTCAGATGATAAAAAGATTATCCGGTTGTTGAGTATACGAAGTTATCATAATATGTTTGAAGGACATAGAAACCGAGATTCATCTAGTATTTAAAAAAATTTATTAATTCACCTAGATATAATCAATTTATCTAGAAATAGTCGGTATATCTAGAAGAATTATGACTTCCCCTAGATAATCACATGATATATTTATACAGAACAAGTTATAAGCTACTCTATGAGTAAAAGTAGCATTGCTCACTAGACTGATAGATAAAGGATTAACGAATTTCCTATCAGTGAAGAGGGTCAATTCTCTCTTCGTTTTTTAAAACAATTTTCCTTTTATATTCTATTCCTCTCAGGTTTGATAAACCCTTTAAATGTTAATCTCATCAAGCATGAAAGCCCTGGGCCTTATGATTTTTTTCTTCTCATACTGGTCAAAGCAGTGGGCTATCCAGCCTGAGACCCTACCGATTGCAAAGATAGGAGTTGCAAGTCGAGGGGGAATATCCATATATTTGTAAATAACTCCAGAGTAGAAGTCCACGTTTGGATAGATTGGTTTTCCCTTTTTCTCTACAAGCTCACGAATAACTGTTTCTTCGATTTTTTCGGCTATTTCGTACCAGTACATATCTCCTTTTGCTTCTGCGAGTTGCCTGGAAAGCTGCTTGAATATTGTGCCCCTGGGGTCATAGGTCTTATACACTCTGTGCCCAAAACCCATAATCTTTTCTTTCTTTTCGATTTTTTCAAGGACAAATTTCTCTGCGTTTTCCTGGGAACCGATTTCTTCGATCATGGTCATGACTTCTGCTCTTGCCCCTCCATGCAGGGGGCCTTTAAGGGCACAGAGCCCGGAAACAATAGCAGAATAGAGATCTGAGAGAGTAGAGGCGGTAACTCTTGAGGAAAAAGTAGAGGCGTTTAGTTCATGTTCAGCGCTGAGAATGAAATCCTTTTCCATGACCTCAGCCTCAAGCTGACTTGGTTTACTTCCTCTTATCATGTACAGGAAGTTGGCTCCATGGGAGAGGGAGGGATCAGGAGGCACAGGTTCTTTTCCATTTACTATTCTATATTGCGCAGCAACTACAGTTGGGATCCTAGCAATTAACCTTATGGCTTTTCTAGTATTTCCCTCAGGAGAGCTGTCGTTAATGTCCGGGTCGAACTGAGACATAAAAGAAACATTGGTACGCAGCGCTTCCATAGAGTTAACATTAAAATTGGACATGCGGATAACGTCCATTACCTCCCTGTTGACTTCACGCGCCCCATGTAGACAGGCTGAATACTCGGTAAGTTCCTGATCTCCAGGAAGTTCTCCCAGGATAAGCAAATAAGAAATTGCATCATAGGGAAGCTCAACCAGCTGGTTAATGTCTATCTCCCTATATTTCAGAACACCCTCCAACCCGTCTATGAAACATATATTTTTACTCATTTTCTACCTCACATTTATGCGTAGAGGATTTTTCAAAAAAACTTTTGAACTTTGGGGAATCCTCTGTTTATACGTGGAAGATTTAACAAGAAGGGCCCTTATTAGACCCAAAAATAAGGCGACAACGCATTCCTATTATCATCAAATAAGTATATTAAATTTGTTGGAATTGTATCTCTAGACCTTTATAACCATTTCCCTATATTAGGGATGCCACGGCTTTAAGTCTCTTGCTATATTAAGTACAAAACCTATTGTTTTTCAGAAAATTTCTACCTCAAAGACCTTCAATAACTAAAACAGCCTTTTTTTCCAGTTAGGTGAAAGAAAAAGGTTCCAAAAAAGCAGAAAAGTTCGTGTAAAGCTTGTGGAACCTTTTCTAGAAGACTTTTATACGAATCCGCTATTTTTAAATTATTATTCTTTCTTCATTGAATTCCGCAGGAACTTATGCAAAATCCCGCCGTTTATGTAGTATTCTATTTCCACAGCCGAGTCCAACCTCAGTACTACCTGGAATTGAACTTCGTTCCCGTTTTCGTCCTTTGCCCTTACAGTAAGCTCTCCATTAGGCTTCATGTATTCAATGCCAAAGATATCATAGCTTTCTTTTCCTGTGAGGCCTAGAGAATCGGCATTTTCACCTTCTTTAAACTGCAACGGGAGAACTCCCATACCAACAAGGTTATTTCTGTGGATACGCTCGAAAGACTCGGCGATAACTGCTTTTACTCCAAGCAGGAGTGGACCTTTGGCTGCCCAGTCTCTGGAGCTACCTGTCCCGTACTCCTTTCCTGCAATAACTATCAGAGGAATATTATTTTCCGCATAAAGCATAGCAGAGTCATAAATAGGGATTCCTCCACAGGATTCTTCTTCAGGGAAAGCTTCCTTCCGAAGATGGTATGTAGTCCAGCCTCCTTCTCTGGTCACGAGTCTGTTCCTTAGCCGGATATTTCCAAAGGTTCCGCGCATCATTACTTCATGATTACCTCTACGAGACCCATAGGAATTGAAGTCTTCAGGATTTACACCCCAGGAGATCAGGTATCTGCCTGCGGGGCTATCTGAAGGGATATCCCCAGCAGGAGAGATATGATCTGTAGTAATGCTGTCCCCGAAGAGAGCCAGAACTCTTGCATTTTTTATATCCTTAGGCACAGGTGAAGTAAGCGGGAAGTCCATGAAATATGGAGGTTCCTGAATATATGTGGACATTGGGTCCCACTCATAAAGGGTTCCTGTCGGAGCTTCAAGCTCCTTCCAGAGTTTGGGCCCCTCGAGAACACCGGAATATTCTTTTTCGAACATTGAAGGTTTGATACTGCTTTTTTCAGCATTCCTGATCTCCTCATCTGCAGGCCAGATATCCTTGAGGTAAACAGGACGCCCATTTGGATCATAAGTAAGAGGATCAGTTTCAAGGTTGATATTTACAGTACCTGCAATTGCATAAGCTACAACAAGAGGTGGAGAAGCAAGGTAGTTTGCCTTGACAAGCGGACTAATCCGACCTTCAAAGTTCCGGTTTCCGCTGACTACGGCTGCAACAGTAAGATCATTTTCCTCAATTTCCTTAGCAACGTTTTCAGGTAAAGGTCCACTGTTTCCTATACAGGTCATACAACCGTACCCAACCTGGTGGAAACCAAGAGCTTCGAGATAGGGTAAAAGTCCTGCAGTTTTTAGATATTCCGTGGCTACCCTTGAGCCAGGAGAGAGACTTGTTTTTACAAAAGGCTTGGCAAGCAGGCCCCTTTCTACAGCCTTCTTTGCTAGCAGTCCTGCCCCTATCAAAACCGAAGGGTTTGAGGTGTTGGTACAAGAGGTGATTGCTGCAATTACTACAGAACCATGACTTACTTTGAAGGCTTTTTCCAGAGACTCCGCTTCTTTTACTTCTTCTGCACCAAGGATTTCAGATTCCTCTACAGGTGCGCCTTCTTCCCCTATCCAGCGCTGGTAAGCAGGATCAGTGGAAAGTTCAAGTCCTGACTCTTTCTTTTGAATAAAGACCTGCTGCATAGTCTCACGGTAGTTTTCAGGCACCTCACTCAGAAAGAGCTGGTCTTGAGGACGCTTCGGGCCTGCAAGACAGGGCTTTACCGTGCCCATGTCAAGTTCCAGGATTCTGCTGAAAACGGGCTCAGGCTTGTGAACCGAATATAGAAGATCCTGAGCTTCAAGATACTTTTTCACGAGATCAACCTGCTCTTCGCTCCTACCTGTTCTTCGCAGGTAGTCAAGAGTCTCGGCATCAGGTGGGAAAATTCCAAGGGTTGCCCCATACTCAGGAGCCATATTAGAGATCGTTGCCCTATCTGGAAGACTCAGTGAATTTAACCCAGGTCCATAGAATTCCACAAATTTGCCGACAACTCCCTCATTTCTTAGGATTTTTACAATAGTCAGGACAAGGTCTGTGGCTGTGACTCCCGGAGCAAGTTTTCCGTAGAGTTTGAAACCCACAACCTCAGGCACAGGCATATAGTAAGGCTGCCCGAGCATTACAGCTTCGGCTTCTATGCCTCCAACTCCCCAACCAACTACTCCAATTCCATTGATCATTGTAGTGTGCGAGTCTGTCCCTACAAGAGTGTCAGGGAATGCAAATAACTCCCCATCTTTTTCCTTGAGATGCACAAGTGGGGTCAGGTATTCAAGGTTAACCTGATGGATAATTCCCCTTCCAGGCGGCACGACTCTTAAATTGTCAAAGGCTTTCTGAGCCCAGCGCATGACTGAATAGCGTTCCCTGTTGCGTTCAAATTCTTTTTTCTCATTTTCCTCAAGAGCATATGCCGTGCCATAGGAATCCACCTGAATCGAGTGATCAATAACAAGATCAACAGGGATAACAGGGTTTATTTTCGCGGGGTCATCTCCAAGGCGCTGCATTGCAGAACGAAGCGCTGCCAGGTCTACTACAGCTGGAACGCCTGTAAAGTCCTGCATAACTACCCGTGACGGAATGAACGGAATATCCCTGTCACTTACATTTTCAGGGCTCCAGCGAGCAAGAGCCTCCACATCCTCGGCAGCTATCAAATGTTTTTCAGTGTCCGCATGCCTGAGAAGGGATTCCAGTAGAATCTTTATAGAGTAAGGAAGCAGGGAAATTCCCTCAAAGCCTTTTTCTTCCAGTTTGCCCAATCTGTAAATCGTAGCGTCTCCGGCAGCTGTTTCAATGGTATCTCTTACCCCAAAAGGGTCCGGACCTTCTCTCATATATCTCTTACCTCCAGTAAAATATTAAAAACATGATATTGTAGACTTTCTTTACCGTATGAAAGCACCAAAATTTGATTAAAGTCAGGTGAATAGAGTGGAACGGATATAATACTAATTATATCCAAATCTTATATTATATCTAAACATTCTGCATTTTTGATTGTAATGGTTATATGATGTATTTTAGAATTATCTATGACAACTATTAGATCACACATCTGTAATAACTATTAGATCACACCTGTTTTCCTATTTTATTCTTTCCGAAAACTCACAGATACTTTTGCTTTAGAACTCTTTTCAAGATTATTAATACTGTTGTCTTTTAAAGGAAGAGTATAGAAAAAAGCCTGTAAAGAAGGATAGATTTAAATGAAGAACTTAAAGTGGAAGCTTAAAATCATAAAAATGACTATGATGACAGGTATTATATAAAAAGAGCCTGAATCTAAAATGGGGTACTAGAGTAGAAGATGAAAGGTATATTTAGTGAGTTTCAAGCTTCGGCTATATAGAAAAATACTTTAAAATGTTGCTTTTTCGATCGGGGAAGTTGTCAGATCAAGAGTAGCCAGATCATGAGCATAAATCAATCCCAATTTAGGAAAAAATTCACATTGAGGCAGACTTTTAATTAGTGAAAAACCATACTTGCAATATAATATTACTCAGAGTTTCTTTGAGGTGTATTTTTGGACCAGGGAGACTTAAAGAAAGTAATAACAGCTCTTTTACTGCTTACAGCAGGAGTAGTTCTGATCCATATCTACTGGACAGATATTGCACCTGTCCTGGGAGAAAGCTTGAGAATTCTCAGTGAAACCAAAATACGTTATTTTATTCTGGCATTTTTAGTTTACCTTCTGAGTGTGTACTTATTCGCAATCCGCTGGCAGAAGGTTCTCTCCTGTATGGATTATAATCTTAAGCCTACAGATCTTGTTCCTGTTATTTTCGGAGGAATATTTGCAAATAATCTAACTCCAGCAAGCCGGGCCGGAGGCGAACCACTTCGGATACTCTGGGTTAACAAGCGGTTTGGAATAAGTCTTACTAATGCTTTCGTGTCAATTCTCTTTGAAAGGCTGGTTGAAGCAATACCCATTACCATCTTATTAATTTATGTTCTATACTCGTTCCCTTCATTAGAGATCAAATTCTTACCCATAAAAAGTAGTCTAAAGCTAAGCTCAACCTATTTATTGCTTTCATTCTTCCTCATAGCAGGAGCATTGATATGGGTTTTTCGAGGAAAATTATCTCCATTTCTCAAGAGAATTTACGAAAATTGGAGGCAACTTCATAAATCCTTTATTTCAGTTCTTCTTTTATCCTCTGGAGTCTGGATTCTTGATATAATACGTCTCAAGCTGATTGCTTTATCTCTGAGCCTTCCTCTCTCTCTACATTTTCTTGCAACAGTCTCTATTTTATACTTGCTGCTTGGAAGCCTGCCAATTACTCCAGGGGGGCTTGGAATAGTTGAAGGAGGTCTTATTTCAGTTCTTCTCTATTTAGGGCTGCCACTCGCTTCAGCAAGTAGCTTTGTCTTTCTCGAGCGTTTTATCTCCTTTGGGCTCAGCAGCGTGATAGGATTCCTATACCTGCTTCATTATGGAGGATTTAAAATATGGAAAAATACAAAATTGCACTGATCAGTGACTGGTATTTTCCAAAAGTCGGAGGAATCGAGTATTCAATGCATACCCTTGCCAAAACCCTGAGCATGTACGGTCACGAGGTAAGCGTTATTACAAGAAGTTATCCGGGTGTCCCTGAATACAGTATCCGAGACGGCGTTTCAGTTATAAGGCTCAAAGGTAGGGCTTTACCCGGGCAGAGTCGATTTCTCACGCCCAATGCGTATAAAGAGCTTTTCAATCATTTGAAAAACGGAAGTTATGAGATTGTCAATCCCCATGGGCTGGATTCTCCTATTGGTATGGGCGCTCTTCTTGCATCCAAAAAACTTGGAATTCCTGTAGTAGTAACAAACCATTCCCTTGTGGGAAATACGTCATACCGCCATTTTTTGTATCTTGCAGGCAAGTTACTTTTACAATATGCAGATGCTGTAATTGCTGTCAGTTCGGCAGTTGAAACAGACTCAAAGTTGATGACAGTAAAACCTATTTATCGGATTTTTAATGGCATTGATTCTGAAGGCAGCGTGATCAAAGATCCTCTTCCTGTAGATACAAGAGGAAAGATTGTAGTCGTCACAGTCGCACGCATGACAAAAAAGAAGGGGGTCCAGCATATTATAGACCTCGCTCCTTTACTTCTAGAGAAACATGATAATTTATTATTTGTAATGGTAGGAGATGGTCCACTCAGGGAAAAACTGGAAAAAACAGTAGAGAAGTCAGGTTTATCTGAAAATTTCTATTTTTCAGGGGAAGTTCCTAGGAAAAAAGTACTTGGATATCTAGAGCAGGCAGATATCTTTGCCCTTCCATCGGTTAATGAGGCTTTTGGAATTTCGATTCTGGAAGCAATGTCAAAAAAGGTTCCTGTTGTTGCAATGAATAATAGCGGAGTCTCGGATATTATCAAGAACGGAGTAAACGGCTACCTTGCGGACAGTCTTACCGAATTTTCATCTTATCTCGAGAATCTGATAGAAACTCCAGCCCTGCGAGATTCCTTTGCCAAGGAAGCTTTTCGAGAGCTTCCAAACTATGATTGGAACAGGATATGTGAGCAGACAACCATGGTATATACAAGTGTTATTTATGATGAAAAATATCACAATAACCGTTGATGTGGAAGAAGACTGTCCTCCAATGCTTACAAGCACGAGAGGCATGGAAGAAGGGCTGCCTAAGCTACTTGACCTCTTTAAAAAAGAAGAGATTAGGGCAACATTCTTCGTTACAGGAGTGATGGCTGAACAGTATCCAGACCTTATATACAGAATTCATAAAGAAGGTCATGAAGTTGGATGCCATGGATATACCCATGCGCGTTTTGACCAAATGGACAAAGAAGAAGCCAGGCTTGCTCTCAAGCAGGCTGGAAAAGTCCTAAGGCAATTTGAAAGGGAACTAATCTCCTTTAGAGCTCCAAATCTCCAGTTCCCAAAAAAATATCTTAAACTCTTGGAAGAAGAGGGTTTCCTTTATGATTCTTCCCTTGCTATTTACAAGCCTCCATTTTTTCAGGGCAAGACAGAAAGCAAGATAATCAGGATTCCTGCCACAGTTACCTCTTCTTTTCTAAGGCTGCCCCCTGATTTTTTTCTCCCGTTGCTCAAACACTCAAAAGCTCCTGTAGTCTTTGTCCATCCCTGGGAGTTCGTGAACATGTCAAACATGCCAATACGCCTGGATTGCAGGTTCAACACTGGAGAAAAAGCCCTTGAAAATCTTAAAGTCCTGATCCGAACCTTAAAAGCTGAAAACTGTCATTTTTTAACTCTCCAAGAAAGAGCAAAACTTGAAAAATATAAATGAATTACTAAAAAATAAATAAAACACCTTTTTCTCCTGCGAAAAGAAATGGAAACGCAGCCTAAAAAATGTCTTCCATAAATGAAAAAGCTTAGTTTCTCATTTTCCGGCAGCTCGCTGAGCTTCTTTTGTAATCTCTTTCATCATCTCCCCCTACAAGATTTGCTTTCTCACAGCGAGAAGCCTCTTTTGGCTTGCAGTTGAGGAGAATGCTCATTAGTCTATCAGCCAACCGATAAAGCTTGATATTTTTAAGCCAGATCAAAAGTGAGGACGGTTTTTCGCTAAACTCCTTGCATTTATCGTGATTGAAGACCACCTGCTCATGCAACTGGCAGACCGAATGCAGGCTTTTAAGAACTTCTTCAGGAATATTTTTCTCGACCTTAGGGATTGACTCAATTCAAAAATATTCTTATTAAGCAGCTAAGGAAAGATAAAAAGCAGTTAAGAAATAATAAAAATAACTTCAAATTTTTTATTTTGGGAAATGCCTTATATGCATTGATTTCCATACAATCTTGGTAAATTACGAATAAACTATGAATAAACTGCGAATAAATATAGGCGAGCATAAATAAACAAGAAGTATATATGAACACAGACGTTTTTCAATCCTTGATTCTCATGTTTATCATTGTCCACCTGTAGTTTATTAGCGAAACTCTTGAATATTACTGATTTCTAAGTCCACTTTTATGTTTATAATGTGTTTGCTCGAAGTAATGCTTTAGAAACCTTGTCATTTCATGACATTGACCTGATGATTAAAATTAGAAAATTATAAATATTTATACACATATGTGTGAAATAAAATTTTTTAATCTTTTTTGCAGTTTAGAGTCAGTTCAATTAAAAGTTGAATATTTCATAATCTGTAAATTACAGATTTTCTGGGAAGAGATATAGAAATTAGCAAGATTTGGGAGTCCGAAAAACATGTCAAAATCAGAAAATATCTGGAAAGAGTTTTTTAAGGATAAAAAACATGGGGGACATAGATGTTCATCTGAGGGGTTTCTTGCTATGGAAGCAAGGGAAAAACTATACCACCTTGACGGGGGTAGCACCCTTCTTGATTTCGGGTGTGGAGCCGCAGAACTCCTGACCTACTATGCCCAGAAATATGAACAGCTTTTAGGAGTGGACTTTTCCCAATCCATGCTTGAGGAAGCAGGAAAAAGAATTGAGAGAAAAAAATGTCAAAACATAGATCTAATCCTTGCTGACCATGAGACGCTCTGGGAGAATTTGGATACTTCTTTTGACCGGATAACTGCAGCCGGAGTAATTCAGTATTTAACATTTCAAGAAATTGACGATTTTATCGTTAATGCATCAAAGCATCTGAATAAAGGAGGCAAAATAGTACTATTTGACTTATTGGACTCCCGACTGTACCCGTTATGGAAAATTGGACTATTCTCACAGAATGCAAGTTGCCTCAGTATTTTACGCAAAATAGGTTTCGAGTTCCGGACTATAATATCGGCAAGCCTGAAAAATCGCCCAAAAGACATTCTCGGGTCAGCCCACAATCCCTACAAAGTTGAAGAAATTGCAAATAAGCACGGTTTTAAAATGATTTACGTACGTTCAATGTATTATGAGTACAAATATCATGCAATATTGTCTCGGGCTTAAGCGGCTGTTCAGACGGGAATTGAATTTAAGAGAACAGAGTCAAATTGGAAAATGGACATGAATTGATGTGGTGGTTTAGTGGACAGCCGTTATCGTCCAAAAATATTTCTTTCTGCACTATTTATTTTAAGCAGTTTATATATGGGAGGAACTAAAACGTACCCTAGTAAGATTATTCCGAAACCCCATGAGCATATTGATCAGGGTACTCTCACACTGTTTTCACAAAATTACTCTAAAGCTAAAGGTATTCCGAATAATATTTTCATTGCAAAACTTCAGGGTAATAAGAAGATTTATGATAAACACGACAAACTATATTCTGCACTTTATGGAACTATGAAATCAGAGCTTTCTCTCAATATCTCAAAATTAAATTGTAAAGTCACAAGAAATTCCTGTTTATTTCCTAACATTTTATTACCAGCCGCAGACACTATTTTAGAATCCGGAATAAATGAGTATACAGCAGATTTAATTAAATCTTTAGAGCTTTACAGGTTCTGTAAAGCTGCTGCCATACCGCTAATTCACTATAAAGAGCAGCCAAGAAGAACTGGATCACTTTATATCTGTAATCTTATACCGATGGTTAAATGTACCTACCAAATCTCGATAGATATAAACACAGATGATCCCAAAAGTTTTATTGAACTTAATAGCCCAGGTTCAAAGTTGACTATTCAAAAAATAAACAACAGCATTGTATTAAAAAGCTATTTTAAAGACTCTTCTGAGGATGACTCCTCTGAGGATATTAGATCTGAAACCATATGTATTGGGAATGCGGCAGAAAGATCAGATTTTGAGATCACTTTTGATGGGTGTAATAAAACAAACACTATTTGCACGAAAGACGGAAACTGTATAGTGACCCCATTTTATAATATCGACAGACAGAGATTACCGTATATAGACTTTTCAAACGGGTACATCAAGATCACATCTTTTATAATGGGGAAAGGAACGTACCTGGATGTTGATGTATACAGTATAAAGCAGACAACAGATAGGAAGTTCATAACTGCGATTGGAAGCAACAGAATGCTAGCTTTCGGACTTGATGGGCCGCATGTTAGAAATACAACCGAGCAGGGCATACGCTACCTGAACAGCAAAAAGCATAAAGGAACGATATGGTTTGATATCGAGCTCCTTGAGCAGTGTAGTGAAACGGACCTTGAATACTTGCGCAATCTGGCCATCAATGATTCATGGGATATAGGAGTACATTACTCTAAAGAGTTGAATAGCTTCCCACTTGAGCAAGCATATAAAATAATGGATGAAGGATACTCGTACGTTTATGAAAAAATCGGGCGAAAACCAACAAGCTGGTGCTCCATGAGAAACAGAGATACTGTTACACATGCTATTTATGCGTATGAAAACTTGGGGATGTTCTGGAGAAACGGAGATTCGGGAATTCATGCGGAAAATACTGTTGGGAATCTGGACGATGACACATGGGAATGGTGGGAAACAGCATCCAAAGCAGGTATGGCACACTCAGTTTTTACCCATGAACTTGATCTGGATCCAGCTATAAAGTATTCAATTAGCCGCTCAAAATTTCAAAACTGGGTAGATAATTACGATTCAAACAATATATCCATAGTCTCTTTTTATGAATATGGTCAAATAAGCCGAAACACGTATCATGCCAGTTTTGAGAACCTTAAATATACTGAACACTCTGTCCTGTTTGATGCGCACACAAACGGTGCTGCTGCCCTTGTAAATGTAAGAATAAATGCTGGAAAAAATACGCAGGTTTTCGATAGCACATCCGAAAAATTCCTTAGTTATAACCTAGAAGATGATAATTCGATTACTTTCTGGGTCGAAAATAATCATACGTATAATATATCTAATATCTAAACAGAGGTTTCAAAATAGTTTGAACTGACGTTTAAATAATGAAATTACTATATTGTAGATATCACCTTAAAAGCGTGAATCTGTGAATCACATAGACAGAAAGGAGCCACTGAGATGAGAATGCTGGAAGAATTTTTCCCGGAATTCACCCAGAAGCTGGACGAAATCGATCAGCTTTACGCCGAGAAAAGGACAATTGATGAAAAGACTTATCAGTTTATTTGTTTTGCCCTCTCTATCAAAGCCAGGTCAAAACCCCCTGCGTCCTGAAGCATTTTAAAGGTGCTCTCGAAGCCGGAGCTACCGTCAAGGAACTTTCGTATATCTTTGCTCTGGTAATGCGAGAAGCCGCTGGTGCTGACGACTGCTGGACCCATGATGTGCTTGGAGACTGGAAAGAAATCCTAAAAGGTAATATTTCCTGCAGCTGTGCAGGAGATGAAAAATAAGTCTATTTATGATAAACTCAAAAACTGTTTTTTGAAAAATCAGTGAGTCTAAGCTGCTTCGAGCGAGCAAGTTTTGACTGCATGGGTTTCATGTAGTCCCCGAATAGATGGGATTTTTCCATAAGAGAGCAGAGCACTTCGTAAAGTTTAGTCTTATAGGCTCTGTCAGCTTCTCCTCTTGCATACAGTTTGCGGTACGGATCCACAAGTTCGGGAAAGCTAAGTTCAAGGAAATTGAAGAAATGCTTTCTGGTTTCGCCCCTGAGTTTGAGAACGCCAGGAAGGGCGTAATCCACCTCACACTCGGCTGCAAGAGACAGGATTTGCTCTAGGTTCTGAGGGCTGTCGGTGAGAAATGGAAGAATTGGCATCATATGGATTCCGGTAACAGCGGCGGTGTCTTTAAAAGCCCGTAGGACTGAAAACCGCTCTTCAGGAGGCGAAGCCAGGGGCTCCAGCAGAGAGCTTAGCTTTTTATCCATTGTGGTAACTGTGACCGCAACGCCTACATACGTCAGTTCAGCGAGTTCTTTAAGCAGGTTGTAATCTCTGAGGATGAGATCGGATTTTGTGGATATGATAACCGGGTTTTTGTATTCGATCATTAGTGCCAGGACTTTACGCATCAAGCCGTACTTTGCCTCAACGGGCTGGTAGCTATCGCATACCCCACCTATATTGATTACTTCCTTTTTCCAGTTTCTTGCTCCAAGCTGCTTTTCAAGAGCTTCTTCAATATCTGTTTTTACGTAGATCTTCTGGAAAAAACCAGAACCTTCTTCCCCTGATCCTGGGCATTTTTTTTCTTTTTCAAGATAGCTGTGAGAATACATTGCATAACAGTAATGGCAACTATGTTCGCATCCTCTGTAAATATTCAAATCCCAGGAATACGGAAGCTTGAGCCTGCTTGTTGCCTTTATTTTATTCAAGGCTTTTGTAACCCGGATTTCCTCAAACATTCTTTATTAAGATAGGGATAAAACGTATAATAAACTTAAGAGAAGCAGAACCCTGAGATACAAAGCTGCTTCTTGAAAAATATAGGACTTGCACGGTTTAACTGAGAAAAGAGTGAATTATTCTCTCTAGACTCCGTCTCCTATAATAAGTTTTATTCTCTGTAGACTCCGTCTCCTGTAATATGTTTTCCTTTCACCTGGATCCAACCTTCCTGCGGACCCGAAAGCCGGATAGAAATTCTATCATTATAGTCATTATACTGCCAGCCGTAAATCCACCACTCATTTCGGCCATCCATCTGGACGAAAATCTGAACCTGGGCATCAGGAGACGTATCATAATGCGCATATACTAAGCTTTCATAATCAAAATATGCAGGTTTGATATGCTCAGGAGGAGGAATTATTGAGCCTTCACTGGATTCTCTAAGATTGTTTTTGGGCAAAAGTACGGACTCATTGCCAACAGGAAATCTGGTATTAATTAGATGGTCCGCCTTTACCGAGGTCCCGAAATCAATTGACCTCAGAACTGAGGTTTTTTCCGAGTATTCATTGGACTCCACTATCTGTCCCTCTTCCGGGACTTCATCTTCAATATTCTCAGATCCAGGCTCAGGCTCGGGTACAGTCACAGGAAGGGAATGGTAAACCGGTTGAATTTCGGCAGCTTCTATTTTGAACATTAACCCATGCTCTGTATCCTCAAGACTAAGATTCCAATTTAAAGGCTTATTATAATAATCTCCGTTCACCATTTCCAGTCCAATCTCGGATTTTTTTTCAAAAACCGGGACAGGCAAATACAAAGTTACATTTTGCAGGGTTCTATTGCTTTCTATAATTATATCGTACTCATAATTACTCATGAGACTGTCATTATACATTTCCTCGTTTTTCTTTTCCAGATACATTGAACCCAGCACAAGCAAAAGGAGAACAAATAAGGTAAATCCTACAAAAATGGATGTCTTTCTGTTCATTGTCAGTCATTCTCCTCTAAAAATTGAAAAACAGTTATTTGAGGAGATAATTAAATCTTACGTAATTTAATCAGACAGAATAATCCTGCATTTGTTAGTTGGTATTAAACAAGTTACAAAACGAAACCCAAGTAAGTAGAAATATATCATTTATTGGCAAGGCATATGAAGATATATTGTTTATTGGAAAATCTACTTTTTCTTATTTTTATCGGTCAGAAGCTTAGAATCAAAAACACTTAGTTTCCTGTAGCTTGATAAGGAACGCCAAATATACATTTTAATATGTGGGAGGAAGAACCGAAGGATTCTGACACCTTGAGCCTGTTTTCACAGCCTCCAGTACTGAAGGGATACATGTATGGGGCGCAGGAGGCTCATGATGCCAGAAACTCAAACAGGCTCTTAGCCATTCGCCTTGAAACGAATAAATCCTGTAATCTGCGTTGCCGTTACTGCTATGCACAGAGTGAACAGGGTCAGGCAAAAATAGCTGATTTCAATAATCTCAAGCGTATAATTTAGGAAGCAAAAGAATTAGGGATCAGGTCTGTGATTGTGATAGGGGGAGGAGAGCCAACCCTGTACCCAAACTTCAGGGATCTGATTGCCTATATTGATTCCTTGGGAATAATCCCAGTAGTTTTTTCGAACACGGTTTTGATGACAGGAGAACTTGCAGGATTCCTGTATGAACATAATGCCTCAGTAATGGGAAAACTGGATTCTCTTAAGTCTGAAGTTCAGGATTACCTGGCAGGGAGAGAAGGTGCCTCTGAAGAGATCAGAAAGGGACTTAAAAATCTTCTCAAAGCAGGCTTTTCAAAACCAGCAGAATCTGGAGAACTCCGTCTGGGAGTTTCTTTCGTCAGTAACAAAATGAACCTTGGAGAAATTGAGGAAATCTGGCATTTCTGCAGGCAAAACAATATTTTTCCCAATATGGAAATTCTAACACCGACTGGAAGAGCAAATGACGAACTCCAGGACAAGCTGCTGATAGCTGATGAGATAAAGGAATATAAATTAAAACTGCTGGAAATCGACCAGAAATACTACAGGTATGACTGGCTGCCCTATACGCCAATTACCGCAAGCGGCTGCCTTCAGCACCTTTACAGCCTGTATATAAATATAGAAGGAAATGTACGGCCCTGTGCGCCTACAAAGCTGGACGAACATCCTGCGCTTAGAATTGATGGGGAATACCCCTATAATATAAACAAAATGAGCCTTCGGGAGGTTTATGATTCCGATCTTTTCACGTACGTACGGAATATCGATAAAGTGCTCAAAGGAAAATGCGGGAATTGCGAATATATGGAAGAATGCATAGGTTGCCGCGGATATGCCTACAGCGTAGGAGTAAATAATGGATTTGATCCGCTTGAGGCTCTCAGAATGGAGTGTCAGCAGTGTTTCAAGTAATGGCAAGAATGGTGATAAACAGAATAAAGTAAACGACAAATGGAGATAAACAGAATAAAGTAAACGACAAATGGAGATAAACAGAATAAAGTAAACGAAGAAAATGGAGATAAACAGAACTCAGGCAATAAGCTGGGAGAAATGACTCAGACATTATGCTGTTGTATTGTACGCGCCTTAAATAATTCGAGGATAAGGTGAAAAATTGAACAGTAAAGAAAAAGTGGAGTTTAAACAAGTGGAATTTGGGCAGGTTTCAGAATACAGGGAAAAGATAGTGAGCACAAGTTAGAAGGAAATAGAAAAAAAACTCTATGAATGCCTGAGTAACCATGAACTGCCTGATTTTCTTCTCTACATAGGCGCAGGTGGAGCAAAAAACTGGCTTGAACTTGACAGGTCAGAGAAGTTTCCTGTAGCCAGGCAGCTTAAAGTCCTTCTTGATAAACATCTCGAATCCATAGTGAGATTTATTCCGACAGGCATGAGTCTGGTAAGTGTAGGAGTGGGAAACGGGGAAAAGGAAAGAATTTTCCTCGAAGCACTCGTAAAGAAAAATCTTGCTGAAACCCCAGTCTCAGAGAAGGCACCGATATACTATTACCCCATCGATATAAATAGCGAATTTGTAGATATCGCCCTTGAAAAAGTTGAGAACCTGCCTGTCGAAAAGAAAGGAATTGTTGGTTTTATAGAGGGCATGGCAACACTTAAGAAAAGGTGGAACAGTCCGACTCTTTTCTGCATTCTGGGAAATACCTTTTGCAATTACGAGCCAGAATTCATTCTTCAGCTTGTCCGTGAAAACCTTGAACAGGGAGACCTTTTTCTCTTTGACACAAACCTGTTTCCTGCTGAAGGCTCTGAGGGACAATCTGCAAGGGAAGCCATACTGGGCGCGTATACTTCAAGAGAAAATACTTTATTCAATAAGTATCCCCTACTTCAGTACGGGATGAATCCTGATGATTTCGATTTTGAACTTTTGCTAGCACCCGTGGACTCAAGGATAGGGTCATTATACAGGACCAGTAAGAAGCTGCATATCCTGAAGGACACTGAACTCATAATCGGAGAAAAAACAATAGATTTCAGGAAAGGAGACATTATCCGCATGGGTTTTACTTACAAATATACCTGTGACCAGATTACGGCTTTCCTGGGTACTTGTGGATTTGAAGTCCTCAAGACTTTCCTAAGTGAAGACCAGGCAAATGCCTTAATCCTTGCAAAAAAACGCGTATGAGAATGACATTAAACAACTGGGAGGTTTGGGTATGGGTTGCGAGATAGAGGATTTTGACAGGGACGAAAACGCACGACCAGGTATCGCTTATGGGTGCGATGAACTTGGGAGGCTGAAAAGCGTACTTATGCATACGCCTGGAGAAGAACTGTCTCTAGTAAACGAGTCAAATTATAAACACTGGCTTTATGATAAAGTTCCTGACGTTTCGAGATATATCAAAGAACATAGAAGCTACCAGGAGCTGCTGGAGTCAAATGGTGTCAAAGTCTATGAACTTGAGGATTATGTGGACGAAAATATAGACCTGATAAGAAGGATGCCAAATCTGACTTTTCTGCATGATATTGCAGTCATTTCTGAAAAGGGAGCTATTCTCTCAAGGATGCGCCCGCCTGCAAGGGAAAAAGAAGAAGTTGTCGTAAAAGAAGCCCTGAGTAATCTTGGAATTCCAATTTTCAGCGAATTCAATGAAGGAAAGGGATTCTTCGAAGGTTGTCTCCTGCTGTCAAAAGAAACAATCTTTGTAGCTGATACAGAAAGGCACACTTACTCCTTTATCAGCAAATTTATTTCAAATGTACTTAAAGAGTTTGATGAAGTTATTTATGTCCGGGTGCCGAAAGCCAGACGATATATGCACCCTGATACCGTTTTCAACAGAATTAGGGAAGATCTTGCCCTTGCTTATCTGCCTGCATTTGAAGAAACTTGCTTGTTTACAGAAAGTTACAGAAAAAGGATCGATTTTAAAGCCTTCATGCGTGAGAAAGGGGTGAAAATTATCCCTGTTTCGGACACCGAGCAAAGACGCCTTGCCTGTTCGTTTGTTCCTCTTGAAAGCGGAACTATCTTTCACTACGAGACTGCACTTGATAAAAAAACCAAGAAAAACCTTGAAAATGAAGGAGTTGAGATTATCCCTTTTGGTGCAGACGCCCTGCGTGCAGGAGGAGGAAGCCTGCGCTGTCATACCCTGAGGCTTTGCAGAAGGAAAGATTAAGATTTTATGGATGAATTATCCGAAAAAGCTAGATCAAGGGTCAGAGAGAGCCAGAAGGCTATCAGAAAAGAAGATCAAAAAGAGTCAGGAATAAAAATCAGAAAAATGAATCAGGAATGACAATTAGAAAAAAGAATCAAGAATAATCGAGCCAGAGTAGAGCATGAGTGAAACATGATAAAGGAAAAGTGCAAGCAGTCCCACCTTCTGGCTCCTTACTCTGAGAAGTTTATAGTTTGCAAATCCGAGTACCAAAAATCCTGACAGAAAGCCGTAAAGTGCAATGTCTCCAAGTTGACTTAAAAATAGAAACGCTGTAAAAGAGTGCACAAGTGTAAAACCTGAAATCCAGAATAAAGTCTTTTCAGTACCATAAAGTATAGGAATTGATTTTATTCCTCTAGCCCTGTCGTTTTCTGTATCAATAAAATCATTGACTGCAAGGTGTGCAAGCGTCCATGGATAAAAAAAGAGCAAGTAGAGCAATACGCACATATCAGGCTTTCCATGACAGAGATAGCCTGCTACTGGAAAAAGTGTGAAGTCCATTCTGCCCACAACCTGGGCTACAGGAAAATTCTGATTCTTTCTTTTGACCTGATAGAAATATTCAAGAACACATGATGAAAGCATTGTAATGAATACGTAAAAGGAATTCGGATAAGGCAAAGTAAACATTACCAGTCCTGCGAGCGCGGAAAACAGCAGAAAAATTATCAGGGCAAAGTTAGGGGAGAGCTTTCCAGAAGGAAGCGGTCGACTTTTGAATGGCCTCCAGTAAGCTGTAAGGGAACTCTCTACGTCAAGCCTGTCCCTTTTCCGGTCAACATAATCATTGAGCACAAGCCCGCCTTCAAACCCGAAAAACCCGATTAAGACGGCTTTGAAGGTCACTGACCAGGAAAACTCTCCATAATTATTGAAAGCAAGTGCGAGCCCTGAGAAAAAAAGCAAAATCCAGACAAGGAAAAAGTGTGCTCTTGTCAGATCTAATAAGGCTTTAGTGAGATCTACCATAGCTTTAATAATTTCTCTCGTGCCCTCAACCCCATTTAATATAAAAGGCAATTTATGTTTATACTTTATGTAAAGGGAAAAATAAGAAACTAGCAGCTGTGAACCCAGAGACTAACAACATAATAACTAAACTAAAAAATAGGTGCTCCAGTTATATTTAGTTGATTTTATATATTAGATTTAGTATATATTATTACAATGGGAAAACGAGGAGCAAAACCAAAGTTTACTGATGTCTATTGTCCTAACAAGGATTGCAAACTCTATGGTATTTCGGGGAAAGGAAATGTCATAGGCAACGGTACTTATCAAATCAAGAATAAGAGAGTTCGAAAGTATATCTGCCGCGAATGCGGCAGAGTATTCAACGATCGAACTGATACCTTCTTTGATAATATTCGCAAAGATGAATCTACCGTTATATTCGCCTTAAAAATGATTCTCAAAGGAATGTCAATACAGGCCATTGCTGACGTACTGGAAGTTC
>ENA-UOOI01001385-UOOI01001385.1-fermentation-metagenome-genome-assembly--contig:-NODE-1385-length-25540-cov-24.129566_pt1 | contig 25540 bp, 23 predicted proteins | sample MGYA00245779_ERZ724027 | MGnify/ENA primary metagenome ERZ724027 (study PRJEB28704, sample SAMN03018318) | fermentation metagenome | biome: anthropogenic terrestrial biome; feature: soil...
GCGGGGTTTTGATTGACATACAGATGGAGGAAATGAAAAAGAGAAGTATTTATTATATGTATTTCCTCTGGACCCATGGGGATGCCATGCGCTTTTATGAGCGCCACGGGCTGAAGGTATACCGCACCTATCAGCTTTACCGCAAGAAAATATGATTTGGAGATGATAAAACATGGGCGAATATAAGAGGGTTATATGCATTGGAGCACATCCGCTGGATGCAGAGATTATGGGCGGGCCTATGCTTATGCGTTATGCAAAAAGACATGCTCACTGTACGCTGGTCCATGTGACAAAGGGAAGACTGACCGATCCGGCGGCAACGGAAAAGCAGAAAGAGGATTATGATATCTCACTTCATAATGAGATAGCTGCTGCAGCTTCAGCTCTTGGATGTGACTACTATGCGATGGATTATATATCAAGCAAACTGCCGGAAACTAGTAAATTTATTTCCCTTATTGCAGATTACCTGCGTGAACAAAAGGCGGACTGTGTTATCACACATGCGCGCGGAACTTTGCACCCCCGGCACTATTACACCTATGAGACCGTGACGGAAGCGGTGCGTGTGCTGAGAAAGGAAGGAAAAAAGATTCGGTTGTTCTACGGTGAAAACTGTGAAGACCTGGCCGGTTTTACTCCAACCGTATACCTTTCCATGACCCAAGGTGAACTGGACAAGTGGTTTGCCGGGCTTAGAAAATACAGCATCTTCAATGGCAAGGTTAACGACATGCCATACTATGAATATTATCACTCCATGGCTGTTATCCGTTCCATTGAAGCGGGAGAACATGGATATGCAAAGGCCTATATGCATGCTGCATTGCTTGACAACGAATAAATAATATTAATGAGAGAGGGTTTACTATGAAGAAGATTGTTTTGCTGTGTGTGGCGGGTATGTCCACCAGCTTGCTTGTAACCAAGATGCAGAAAGCCGCAAAAAAAGCCGACTTTCCATGTGAAATAGCGGCTTACGGCGTATCTGAGCTTTCTAATGTGATACCTTCTGCAGATGTCGTTTTGTTAGGACCTCAGGTCCGTTATATGCTTTCAAAATTAAAAAAAGAATATCCGGATAAAAAAATTGAAGCCATTGATATACAGACATACGGAATGGTAGATGGTGAAAAGGCTCTTAAACAAGCTAGAGAGATCATGGGGTGTTAAAAATATGCAAGGAAAAGAACTGGAAACTACGTTATTTGAAATAATAGCCGGTGTGGGAAGTGCCCGCAGCCTGTATATAGAGGCTATTCAAGCTGCACGGGGAAAAGATATGGATAAAGCCAATCAACTGCTTAAGGAAGGGCAGGATGCATTTGACAAGGGCCACCGCTTTCATGCTGATCTTATGCGGGATGTATCATCGGATGAGCATGAGCAGGTTTTAAAAAGTGATGCATGGGTAATGCTTCTGATGCATGCGGAAGATCAATTGATGAGTGCGGAGGCATTTGGCATTTTGGCGGAAGAATTTATATCGTTGTACCAGATAATGCTGGATAAAGGGGTTTTATAATGAATACGGGTATTTCCTTATACTTAAGCACCGCGGAAGAAAAGAATGAGGAGATAATCGCCCGCGCAGCTGATGCGGGTATCCGGTGTGCATTTACATCATTGCATATACCTGAGGAAGGCCGGATGAATATAAATGATGCGGCAAGAAACCTGCTTTCTACATGCAAAAGATACGGTTTAGAACTGATATTGGATGTGGGGCCGGATATGGCAGAAGATCTTGGATGCAGTTCACTGTATGATCTTGAAAACTGGGGAGTAACACATATACGCCTGGATGACGGTTATTCTCCTCAGCAGGCTGCAGAGCTTTCCCATGCCTTCCATATCGTATTTAATGCCTCTACTGTATCCGCCCGTGAGATTGCCCTGTGGGAAAAGTCGGGAGCTGATCTTACGCGTTTTACTGCCTGCCATAACTATTATCCTAAGCCCTGGACGGGACTTTCCTTAGAGCATGTCGCCAGGATAAACAGGCGGCTTAAGATGCATGGATTTCAAACCATGGCCTTCGTGCCCGGTGATGAAACACTTCGCGGACCGTTGTATGAAGGGCTGCCTACTATAGAAGAACACAGGCGTAGCCGTGATATCATGAAAAATGCACTGGAGCTCTTTATGGATGCCGATTGTGATATGGTTTTAGTAGGAGATATCGACCTGTCGGAAAATTCATGGACTATATGGGCGGATATAAGCGCGGGATTTGTCAGCCTTCCGGTGGAGATGGATTCAAGATACAATTACCTTGCAGAAATGATCCATCATGACCGGCGTGATTTTAGCGACTATATCTTCCGGTCTGTGGAATCACGGAGTTTGAGTGTACCCGGCCAGGCCCTGCTTGAGCCGGCACAGCAAACTGAAAGCGCTGTGGGGGACATAAGATTTTCTAATTCGGAATATAAGCGCTATCAGGGAGAGCTAGAGATTGCACGCACTCCGCTGCCTCCTGACGGTAAGATTAATGTTATAGGGCATCTAAAAAAAGATGCACTTAAGTATCTGCCGTATCTCAGAAATGATTTGGGAGTGCGTTTTGTATTGAAATAAACATATTGACCCTTGCTTATAATGAGCAGGGGTTTTCTTTTAGATTGGACCTGCATAACATGCATTTCCTTTTTCATAGCATTATATTATGAAGTTTATAATCGGGTATGCATAAGGGAGTGCTGCAGGTGGTTGATTGGATTATTAGTTTTATGAGTCAATACGGGTATTTGAGTATATTCCTCCTTATAATACTGGAGAATGTGTTTCCACCTATACCTTCTGAAATAATTCTTCCTTTTAGCGGTTTTATGACCACATATACATATCTTAACGTTGCCGGTATGGTCGGGTATGCAACAATAGGTTCAGTTGTCGGTGCCGTAATACTCTATGGGCTGGGGCATCTGCTGGATGTTCAAAGGCTTGAAAGGTTAGTAAGCCGCTTCGGACGCTATTTAATGCTTGATGTCTCGGATGTTAAAAGAGCAGATAAATGGTTTAAACGCCGCGGATACAAGGCGGTCTTTTTCTGCCGAATGGTACCGCTGGTGCGTAGTCTAATATCTATTCCGGCGGGCATGTCCGGGATGAGGTTTGATGCTTTCTTGTTGTATACGACGGGCGGAACATTGATATGGAATACACTCCTTGTCAGTGTGGGTTCACTTCTCGGAGAGTCATGGGGAAAGATAGCCGATTATCTAGCAGTTTACTCACATATATCATATATTGTGCTGGGGGCAGGCGCCGCCATCGCTCTGTATTGGCTGATAAAGAAATAAAATTATGCTTGCATCAAATGTAAGCACATGATATACTATTGGTACAAAATATTGTATATTGTACAGACGTGTATAAGTTATTGAGTAATATTGAAAGAGCAAATTTAAGAGCCATTGTAAAGTTGTGTATAAAGCGATATTAAAGACACCAGAATGTTTTTTGCATCGTTAGAAATGGATTGGTCCTTTGAACAGATAATGCCGAATACCAAATTTCGAGTTTCTGAATACACATATATTTTTATTTTTACGGTTGCAATGTGTATAAGAATATATTGGTTTTATACTGCGTCAAATATATTTTTTGGAAGGGAGTGGTTGCCTATGACATAAATTGGTTTGTATCAAAATTGTTATAGAAAGGAGGGTAATGAATGAAGGTTATTGCTGTTGGCGGACAAATGCTTAAACCACAGATTTGTGAGTATATAAAGAAATTTGGGAATGGTGAATATTCACCTATTTCTGAGAGCGATTTCCAAGCCGCTTTGTTGGTGAAAAATGGACAAGCAGATTACTATTTTGGATGTTGTGCTACAGGGGCAGGTGGATCGTTGGCAGGTGCTATAGCAATATTGGGTTATTCGAATTGTGCTTCGATTTCTCTACCTGGTAAAGTACCAGTAAGAGAAGAAATTACACAGAAATTAAAAGAGGGTAAAAAGGCATTCGGTTTTACTGATGGCAGTGCAGAAAATGCTGTGCGCATGTTGATTGAAGAAATAGATAAGTTAGGGAAATAAAGGAGGATTATTATGGCCAATTTTTCGGTGTTAGAGATAGTGGTTATTGGGTTGATTAGTTTATGGGCATCTGTTTTGGCCAATAAGAATATTGCTGTTTATAATGATGGTCTCCGCCCTATTATGGGTGAATACACCAGTGGTAGGATGAAAAAACAAGAATTTGTAGCACTTACGTTTGCTATGAGCTTTGGTCTTATAGTTGGATTTGGGATACCATTTTCACTTGCCACGCAGGTGATTTTAATTCATACTATACTACTTGCAACAGACCTTATCGGCATTGCATCGCCTAATAAATATGTTGCAGGGCTGGTTGGCCTTCTTTTTGGTATTGGCGTTGTTGTAGGACTTGGAGGAGTTGTCACATTTTTCAAGGCACTCCCTGTCAATATTATGGATGGACTTCAGATGATAGGTGATCCTGTTGTCGTTTCATTTTCTGTTTTGCCGGCCTTGGCTGTTGCTTATCAATTTGGAGCAAAAAAAGGATTAGTTACGCTGATAGTATCATTATTAGCACGACTGGGTATTAATCGCATTAATCCAATTACTATTGGAGATTCATCTGTAGATATTTCTGCAGATGGTATCGCACTAGCAGTTGGTATGGCTTTGCTTATAGGTTTTTGTGTTGCGAAATCTAATAAAGGAAGAAAAGAAGGTGAACAGCAAGAAGAAGCACTGTTTTCAGATAACGCAAAAGCCATTAGGAGAAACGTGATTCCGCTTGCAATTATGGGTGCATTAATTTCCCTCGGTGCAAGTCTTCATTATATAGGTGGAAGCCCCATGGATGTCACATTTCTTTCTAAGGGTCAGATTGCTGAGGCTGCAATGATTGCATTCATTAAGGTGATTGGTTATATTCCACTGGTTGTGACAACGGGATTGGTATCCGGAGTTTGGGCTTCGGGAGGTATTTGTGACTGGCTGTTTGGATTAGGCTATTTAGTTAATCCTTTTGCAGCTCCATTTGTCGGCGCCGCCGGGATGAGTGTGGAAGTTTTCGGTGTTAGATACCTTGCGAGATTTATGGATAAATATCCTGAAATTCGTGCATCTGGTGATTATATTCGTACAGCAATGACTCAACTACTGGAAGTTGCCTTATTAGTAGGTGGTATGACGGCAGCTAATGCAATTGCGCCGACATTTGGCTTTTTTGTGGTGGCCGGTTTGTATTTGATAAATATCATCTCAGGGACTAAAATTGTAAAAATGGCTGTTGGACCGTTGGGGGCCATTTTGGTTGGAATTCTTGCTAATATATTTGCGATATGTCATCTACTGTAATTGAGGTGTACAAAGATTGAAAAATAAATTGCATTCTTCCATAAAAATTGCACAGCAGGAACTGAGTAGGTCTGTCATATCTATAAATACTGACGCGATTAATGAATCGACGGAAAAAAAGGAGGATTTTTTGACCTTTGGCATCAAAAACTCTTCACAAATACCGCACGGTGTGTTTGAAAAACTTCGCCGCGATCCGCATTATCTATGGCTTACAGTCGACAAAATGGCAGATAAAGGTCGCAGCATCGACACCGATCTTATAAATCCGTTGACTTATCGCTGCATGACCGGTTCTTCCAGTGGCGGAGCGGTCAATATACTCAAGGGTATCAATGATTTTGCGGTTGGTACAGACGGAGGAGGTTCCGTTCTGGCTCCGGCACTTGCCTGCCAGCTCACGGCAATGATCGGAGCGGGGCTTGAATTATATGTACAGGGAAAAGGTCAATCTACTGATAACCTTTCTATACAAGGCAGCATCGGCGTTATTTCAAAAAGCCTTAAGATGGTTAAGGATGTCATGAGTTGTCTTGCCGAGGTGTCGCTCAGTGCGAGTAACAGGCGTTTGCGCGTTATGATACCGGAAGAGGGGACATGTATACTGCCTGATGGAGTTCCCATGGAGGAAAAGCTGAAACCATTTCTCGGCGGAGACGACAGATTTGTTTTCGTCAACGGTGATTTGGAGGGAATCTCGGACAGGCATGTCGGCCTGGTGAAGCTCAAAAAGGCGATGAAGTACATAGACCTTGTTCTCACTTATGAAGGGCCTATTGATGTCTTCGGGTACGGTGAGACGATCCCCAAGATGTTTAAAGGCTCGACGGGACACAGGATTACTGAAAATGACGGTAAATTCGCTGTGAAATGTGCTAATGTTTGTGGGATGACAGGGGTTGTCGTTCCGGGGACGGAGCTTGCTGCCGGATTTGTGATATGTGCACCGCATGGTACACAAGGTGCAAGGGATGCATTGAGTTTGGCGCATATGTTGGAGAATCAAGTAACTCTGCCAGAGGTTTTTACACGTTACTATTTTAACGGTGAACGTTACAAAGAAGCGTTTCAACTGTAATTCCGCTAGGTATGAGTGAGCTTGATTTGTGCAGTAAATAATGCTATAATTTTAGTACAAAATATTGTATATTGTACAGGTGAGATAATGATAGATAAACAATTGCTGACTAAAAACGGAATAGCTGTAATGAGACTGGCGCGGGAGTTTATTTCAATGCAACCGGGGCAGCGCATTGAGACTGTGGGAGATTATGCGGACAAGCTGTGCCTCGGTAGGGGAACGATACAGTCGGCACTTAGATATCTCGAAGATTCAGGTGCTTTAAGGTTTGATGCGAGGGGACACCTTGGGACTTATATAGAGGGTATTGACTACAAAAAGCTTTGGGAGGTAGCGGGTTTAAGAAGCATAACCGGTGTTATGCCTCTGCCGTATTCCCGAAAATATGAAGGCCTGGCCACTGGCATGTATAAAGCCTTTGAGAATGCTGATATACCATTTAATATGGCCTACATGAGGGGAGGCTACCGCAGGGAAGAGGCGCTGGAGCAAGGAAAATGTGATTTTATTGTCATGTCGATGCTTGCGGTGCAGCTTAATATAGAATCTGGCAATGAAATAGAAATAGTTATGGACTTTGGCAGACATTCTTATGTGGGGGGGCACAAGGTATTATTTTCCGATCCTGCTAAAAGACAGATAGAAGATGGAATGAAGGTGGGATTAGACTCCAGTTCTATAGACCATTTCATACTGACATGCTATGAGTGCGAGGGAAAGAATGTTGACTTTGTGGAGTTAAGCTACAATCAGATATTGAAGAGCCTAACCGAAGGTATTATCGATGCGGCGGTATGGAATATAGATGAGGTGGTTGATAGCGGTCTTAATATAAAATACTATGATCTTAAAAACCCGAAGGTTCAAAGTTTGGATGAGAAAGATACGATAGCAGCTATAGCTGTAAAAAAGTCTAACTGGGGTATAAACGGTATATTGAAAGGTATAATTGATAAAGAATCTGTAATTGGTATTCAAAACAAGGTACAATCAGGGGAGATAATGCCGTCGTATTAATATTTTTATGCTAACATACAAAGTCCTGTATATTGGATAGAGGGTGCTAATATTGAATGCTGCAGAGAGGATAGAAATGCTTTGGCAAGGCAAGGTTATTTCGGATAATGTTAAGCGGATAGTGTTTAAAGCTATGGATTGGCTGAACAAAAAACAACTGGACTTAGATTCGGATAACGGACAGATGTTTATTACTCATCTTGCTATGTCTCTGGAGAGGTGTGGCAAGGGTGAGGAAGTGGTGGCTCTACCGGAGGATATGATGGGCGAAGTCAGATCCAGTAAAGGTTATGGCCTAGCCTGTGAATTTATCGAATATCTAGAGGAATTGTTAAACTACGAGCTGCCGGAATGTGAAAAAGGCTATATTCTTTTGCATCTTTCAGTTTTAAAAGAAGGAGAGGTTAAGTGTGATTAAGATTCTTACAGGCTCGGGGGAACTTGAGGTATTATTAGGAGGCCAGATTTAAAAGAGAGTGGCAAGTACATGGATAACAACATAGTAATTGGGGTGAAGGATATGCAGACATTTCCTTTAGAATGTTTAACAATAGAGGAAGCGAAGAAACTACAGTTTAAATTGATCGATGTCATCACTCACAACCTTACAGGTCAAGAGTTCTTGAGTATGGGTGATTTGGGTGTGGTGCCCGGATACGGCAGGCCTGTTATTACCACAAAAGTTGAAAAGATACTGGCCGAGTTTTTCGGCTCGCAGGATGCAGTGTTGGTGAGAGGATCGGGCACAGGAGCGATAAGGTTTGCCCTTCAGGCTGTTTTACGTCCAGGAGACAGGGTATTGGTGCATGACTCCCCTGTATACTCCACAACATCTACTACAATGGAAAGTATGGGGCTTGATCTTGCCCGCGTGGATATGAATGATACGCAGGCACTGCTTAAGGCACTTAAGGATGACATAAAACTGGTATATATACAGCATTCCAGGCAGAAAAGCTCCGACAGGTATGATATGTATGAGCTTATACGTGCAATAAGGAAGGTTGCCGATGTGCCTATTATTACCGACGAAAATTATACGGTATTGAAGACAAGATATATCGGAACGCAGCTGGGTGCAAATGCTTCCTGTTTTTCATGCTTTAAACTCTTGGGCCCGGCAGGTATAGGCTGTGTGATATGCGATAGTGATATTGCTGGCAGGATACGGGAGATGAATTACTCCGGAGGAGGACAGGTACAGGGATTCGAGGCCATGGAGGTAATGAGGTCCATGGTGTATGTACCTGTTATGCAGGCAATACAAGCTGAAGAGACTGCAAAGGTAACAGATGCAATAAATTCTGCTGAGGTTAAGGGAGCGAAAGCAGCTTATATAGTTAACGCTCAGTCTAGGACGATTCTTGTGGAGTTGGAAGAGCCTATTTCTGCCCGGGTAATAAAAGAAGCAGGTAAATTGGGAGCGGCGACCCATCCCGTAGGGTCGGAATCCAGATATGAAGCTGTACCCATGTTTTATCGGGCATCGGGTACCTTTATTAAGGAAAATCCTGAAATAAAGGATTATATCATAAGGATAAATCCCATGAGATCAGGAAGCGAAACGGTTTTGAGGATATTGAAGGAGGCTATGGAGAAGGTTAGGTGATGACATGTTTATAGAGGCATTATTAGAGAATAATCCGGAGCTTGTAGATGCTGCATATTCCTTTTACAAAAAAGGAGATATCGGTCCTAACACATATTGTGTGGATATGGACATGGTTAAGAAAAATGCATCGCTTTTAGTTCAGGCCGGTAAGAGATACGGCATTAAGCTTTACTTTATGAGTAAACAATTTGGACGTAACCCTGTTATCTCCAGATCTGTGGTTGAAAGCGGTATAGAAAGTGCTGTGGCTGTGGATATGGATGAGGCACGCGTTCTTTATAAGAATGGTATAAAGATTGGCCATCTGGGACACCTTGTGCAGATTGCACACAGGGATATAAATGAGGCGCTGGATATGAGACCAGAGGTCATGACATGTTTTAGTACAGAGAAGGCTGCTGAGATAAACGAGGCAGCACATGAAAAAGGTATGGTGCAGGATATACTTCTCCGGGCTATAGGGAACAAAGGTTATATATATCCCGGACAGGAAGGAGGGATAAAGCTGGATAGCCTTGGCCAGGCCGTAGAAAAAATAAAAGAAATGAGCAATGTAAGGATTACGGGTATCACCTCTTTTCCGTGCTTTTTATACAGACGGGAAGGAAACAGGATAGAACCTACTGAAAACATGAATGTATTAAGAAAAGCGGCAGACGTTTTGAATGGTATGGGTATTGAAGTCAAACAGGTAAATGGCCCCAGTGCGACATGTGTTTCCTCTATTCCGCTGTTAAAGAAAATGGGGGTAACCCATGGAGAACCGGGCCATGCTTTGACCGGTACTACACCGCTTCATGCTCAGGGCAGACAGCCGGAAGGCCAGGCCATGCTTTATATAACGGAGGTTTCACACAGAATGGACGACCAGGCATATGTGTTCGGCGGAGGATTTTATCCTCGCTCGCATATGAAATACGCATATAGCCCACGTCTTAAGGCACGGTTTGATGCCGAGCAGCCTCCGGCGGATTCCATAGATTACTATGGCAGTGTTTTTGACAGAAATGAGTGTTTAAAAACAGGTGACGTCCTGATATATGCATTCAGGACACAGATATTTTTCACGAGGGCTAGGGTGGCGGTCATCTCCGGTATAAAAAAAGGTCGGCCGCACATTGTAGGTATCTTTACCTCGCAGGGAGATGAGATAAAATAAGAAGAGTGATACTTGTGGTTTTAGACAGCCTGGGTGTGGGGGCAATGAATGATGTTCCCGAGGTGCGGCCGCAGGATAAAGGTGCCGATACTTTAAAGCATGTAGCGGAGCAAAGCAATCTTGTTATACCCAATCTGGAGAAAATGGGTGTGGGATATCTTACTACCGTTGACAAGATAAAAAAAGTGCAAAACCCTATTGCCAGCATCGGCAGTAGTAACCTGGCCCATTTTGGAGCAGATACCTATCAGGGACATCAAGAAATAATGGGCACAAAGCCCAAGATGCCTGTTATAAGGCCATTTGCAGATTATATAGATAAGGTTGAGACAGCCTTAAAGCGGGCCGGCTATGATGTCAAGCGGCCGGACCCCATGCACCCTTTCCTCCTGATAAACGGCTTGGTTACCGTTGCAGACAATCTGGAGGCCGATCCCGGCCAGAATTATAACCTTACCGCGCCTTTAGATTATATATCATTTGAGGATGAGCTTAAGATAGGAAATATTGTAAGACAGAATGTGGAAGTAGGAAGGGTTATAGTTTTTGGTGGTAGGGAGGTAACAATAGAAGATATATTGAAAGCGAAGCAGATAAAGGCAGGGGGCATCGTAGGTATAGATGCCCCGCAGTCCGGCGTATACCGTACCGGTTATATGGTTCGACATCTGGGTTATGGTGTTAACCCTGATGTTCAGGTTCCCACTATACTTAAGAAAGCCGGCTACGATGTATCCCTCATAGGCAAGATGGCAGATGTCATAGAGTGTAGCGGAGCAAAGTATCTTCCTATGGTATCAACCGAAGGGGTACTTTCATTGATACTTGACAGAATGAAAGAGCAGCGAAACGGATTAATTGCGGCTAACGTACAGGAAACTGATCTGGCGGGGCATTCTCAGGACCCCGTAAGGTATGCGGACAGGCTTAAGACAGTGGATACCTTTTTACCTCACATATTGGAAAATATGGAGGATGAAGATGTACTCATCATTACCGGAGATCACGGCAATGACCCCACTATAGGCCACAGTCATCATACAAGAGAGTGCACTGTACTTCTGGTGTACGGCAGGAAACTCAAAAAGGTAAATCTCGGGGTGCGACCAACTCTATCGGATATAGGAGCTACCGTGGCGGAGTATTTTAAAGTAGACTTGCCGGAAAGTGGAAACAGCTTTTTAAATGAGGTCTTGCAGAATAAATAAAGTTGATATTATGAGGTAAAAATTATGACGGGCTATATTTAAGCCCGTCATAATTTTATATAAGTTTATATATTTTGCGGTTATAATAAATATTTACCCGTTATTTTTACTCGCCATTATTTTCCACCCTGTCTTCAACTAAAGCATCGACCCTGGATGTGATATACTCCGGCACATCGTCTTTGGGTATACCCAGTGCTACGGATAATTCACCGAATAAAAGCTCTTCCGCGCGTTTCATGAACTTTTCATCTATGGCGCCAAATTTGCGATTTTGATCCTCTACTTCCTGTTTTTTAGTATGCAAGGACTTGGTGAGCTCTATCAAATCCTCACAATTGTGTGTTTTCAGCAATGCTTGGTAATGTTGAGTAAGCTGACTTGTAGCTTTGCTGTTACAGGGTTCCGCTTGAATAGAGGGAATTTTGTCGATCAGATGCTCGGCCTCTTTTTTGGAGATAACGGGCCGCAAGAATATTTTACCGTTATCCACCGGAGTATAAATTGTGAATTGCTGGTACAGGGGTTGTAAAGTGTAGTAAAGATGACTCTCTTTTTCCTTCGGTGACCTGTGCATCGAAATATCTTTTACTTTGCATATTCCGGCATTTTCATGAATAAGAAAACTACCGATCTGATACATAACATTTACCTCCAAGGCTAATTGCAGATGTTATTTACTAATGGTTAAACATCCGTAATTATTTTTTCAAGTCTAGAAATTAATAAACAGCGTGACTGCTTTAACAACCGAATTTACGTTCGTTAAAACATCACACCGCGTTCACTATATCTATTATAACATATATTTAGACACTTTGTAAGTATAAGTATAAATTTTTTAAAATAGTCTTTATTTGCAAAAAATGTTACCGCTTATCAGAAAGATATATGTTACTTGCCGAGAGAAAGAGTATTTTATATATTAAAAATGTCCGGCGTAATGATATAATAAATATATTATGTCGACTTTTTAATGTATACTGTAAATTTTTAAAGGGGGTGGAATTTAAAAATGAAAATTGATGCTTTGAAATATAATTATCCATCAAGGAGAAATGTTATTTTTGGAAAGAGAGGTATGGTAGCCACATCACAGCCGCTGGCGGCCCAAGCCGGCCTTGACATAATGAAGAAGGGCGGAAATGCGGTCGATGCGGCCGTGGCTACAGCTGCGGCGCTTACCGTGTTGGAGCCGACGTCCAACGGCATCGGTAGTGATAATTTTGCTATCGTTAGTATGAAAGACAAACTCTATGGTTTAAACTCCAGTGGTTATGCTCCTGCCGCTATATCTATTCAAAAACTTAAGGAAAAAGGATACAAGGAAATCCCAAAACGTGGCTTCATACCTGTGACCGTTCCGGGGGCTCCTGCAGGCTGGGCGCAGCTTTCAAAAAGGTTTGGGAAACTGCCTTTTGCAGAGCTTTTGGCCCCCGCAATAGAATATGCGGATAAGGGTTATCCGGTGGCGCCCACTACTGCATCTAACTGGGAGAATGACCTGGATGAGTTTTCACATACTTTAAAGGGTGAGGAATTTAATTATTGGTTTGAGACCTTTACTCCCACAGGTAGGGCGCCTGTACCCGGTGAGACGGTTATACTTAAAGATCATGCGAAGACCTTGCGTGAGATAGCGGAGACACAGGCACAGAGTTTTTATCATGGTGATCTTGCTAAGAGAATTGTAGGGTTCTCCAAGAGGTATGGAGGATATCTGGACGCGAGTGACCTGGCTGAGTATAACAGCGAATGGGTGGATCCCATAAGCATAAATTACAGGGGTTACGATATATGGGAGCTGCCGCCAAATGGCCAGGGGATTGTTGCCTTGATGGTGCTTAATATATTAAAAGGTTATGAATTTGAAAAAAGGGAGACCACCCGTACATATCATCTCATAGTAGAGGCGCTCAAGCTGGCTTTTGCAGATGCTCAAAAGTATATAACCGATCCGAGATATATGAATGTAGGAGTAAGCGAGCTTCTATCAAGTGCTTATGCAGATGAGCGGAGGAGGCTCATAGGCAGGACAGCCATGCTACCGGCGGCGGGAGATCCACACAGCGGAGGCACTGTCTACCTGTGCTGTGCAGACTCTGAGGGCAATATGGTATCAATGATACAGAGTAACTATCTGGGATTTGGTTCCGGCCTGGTTGTTCCCGGAACAGGAATCGCCCTTCAAGACCGCGGTTATAATTTTTCCATGGATGAGGCTCAGGACAACTGCCTTGCCCCGCGCAAAAGGCCTTATCATACGATTATACCGGGCTTTATGACGAAAAACGGCAGGGCGGTAGGGCCCTTTGGGGTTATGGGATGTTTTATGCAGCCGCAAGGCCACGTGCAGGTTGTAATGAATACGCTGGACTTTCATATGAACCCTCAGGATGCTCTTGATGCACCCAGGGTGCAGTGGGTAGGAGGTAAAAATATAGAGATCGAGCCGTTTGTTTCTTTGCCTGTGCTGCAGGGTTTAAAAGAAATGGGCCATGAGGTTACCGTGATGCATGATGTGAACGGCTTCGGACGGGGGGAAATCATTTGGAGGGGTGATGACGGTACATTATGTGGGGGAACGGAACCGCGTACGGACGGATATATAGCAGTATGGTAACCGTTACCATATAGGCAGAGATATGTGCCGAAATCGAACCTGAACTGTTGAACGTAGGTGGAGGACATTGTCACTTGATCTGACATGTCAGCGTATAAATGGTTTCGGCCATATCCTTTGCTGATCTGTTCATTCCATTCTTTAGCCAATTCTGTATAAGTCCGATGCTGCCGTTCACGATGAATATAAGATAATCCTCTTTGGCATTTAGAACTGAATACGGTGCGTATGATGATGATACACCCATCTCCTGGTAAATCAAGGTGAGTAGCTGCTTTTGAAAATTGATATCACCCTGTTCGCTCATCAGTATTTGTAGGTGTTTTTTGTTTCCGTTGAAGTATTGAAAGATCTCTTCAAGGACCTTCAGCATTTCATCTTTTTTGTCCCTTTTACCTATGAGGTCCGTAATCACTTCTTTTGCCCAGGATAGGGTTTCGCCCTCGATCGTACGTAACAAGTCGTATTGGTCTCTGTAATGTGCATAAAAAGTCGTGCGGTTGATGTCGGCTTTTTCACATAGCTCTTTGATCGTTATCTTAGAGATAGGCTTGTTTTTCATCAGTTCAAGCAGACTGTCCTGCAGTACCATGCGGGTATAGCGTGTTTTCCGGCTTTCTTTCATTTTCCTCATGGAGCGGCCTCCCTATCTTATACAAATTATTATGATTCTGTTTCAAACTAGACATTTACATGAGGTTTTGTTGTAAAAAATACAACTTGTAAACATCTGATGGTTGCAAAATAGTCACAGTGTCATTATAATTAATTCTTGATGGAATATCAAGATAATACTAATGCATAGGTATTAATTGTTAGAATATGCCGGTATTCGTGGAATATGGATCCTATCTATGAAAGAATTAGGTTCTTACAATAAGAGATCATCATTTGACAAGGGAGATCATATGAGCTTTATTACATTTGAGAATGTGGAGAGGGAATATCATGTCGGCGACAACGTCATAAAGGCGGTGGACGGCGTTAGCTTTGAATTAGAACAGAAGTCATTCAATGTTATCCTGGGGCAGAGCGGCGCGGGTAAAACCACATTACTGAATCTTATCGGAGGGATGGATTCACCGACGGCGGGTCACATCTCCGTTAATGGTGAAAAGGTCTCGGATATGTCGGAGTATGAGCTCACAGAATACCGCCGTATCCAGATCGGTTTTGTGTTTCAGTTTTACAATCTGGTACCCAACCTGACTGCTCTGGAAAATGTGCAGCTTGCCGAGGAAATATGCACGAATCCGCTGGATGCTCGTGAGATGATGCAGCGGGTGGGGCTGGATAAAAGGATGGATAATTTCCCCAGTCAGATGTCCGGAGGTGAGCAGCAGCGTGTCTCCATTGCACGGGCGCTAGCGAAAAACCCCAAGATTGTGCTGTGTGATGAGCCAACGGGTGCACTGGATTCTGAAACCGGACGCAAAGTGTTGCGTTTAATCCGTGATGTATCAAGCGAATTGGGAAAGACGGTGATCATCGTTACGCACAATGCGCCGATTGCTGATATGGCGCAGACGGTGCTTTATATGAAAGACGGGGAGATTGCGGAGACGAAGAGCCATGCTCATCCCAAGGATGTGGAGGATATAGTATGGTAAGAGGTGCTCTGTTTAAAAAATCCCTGCGTGATATGCAGGAGTCAAAGGCGCAGTTTATCTCAATTTTTATTATGGTTACTTTGGCTGTTTCTATTATGACGGGGCTGGATAGTGTTTGGTTTACAGTTGAACATACCGTGAATTCCATGTACAATGCAGCTAACCTCTCCGATCTGTGGGTGAACGTAGTTAATCCTACGGAAAGGGATCTATGGGGCATACGGCGGCTGGACGGTGTTACGCATGTGGAGAGACGTTTTTCCGGGGAGGCTGATGCCGATCTTTCGGGTAAGCCCACACTGCATGTTTATGCACTGGATGAAGGCAGCATACTTGACCAGCCCGAGATGCAACGAGGAAGGTTTAAAAGGCGCGGAAGTGGTGTGGTTTTAGACAGTACATTTGCTAAGGCACACGGGATCAAGGTCGGTGATTTTATCACCATTAAGATGGGCGATGTTTGGGCGAGGCTACCCATTGACGGCCTGGCCTTGGACAGCGAGCAGGTTTATGCCGTGAAGAATGCCGCGACCATCGCGCCAAATTCCAAAGAATACGGATTTGTTGTGATGCGTACCGGCTTATTGGAAAAATTTTATGGACGCAAGATTTATAATCAAATCAGTGTAGAAACCATGCCGGATACCGATCCTGATAAATTAGTTAAGCAGGTGGATTCCGCGATAGGCAAGAGACTTATCGGCATAACCCTTCAGAAGGACAACACCAGTGTCTTAAGTGTCAACGGACGTATACAGCAGTTTAAAACACTGTCTGCCGTGTTCCCGCTTCTTTTCTTTGTTGTTTCCGCACTCATCACTCAGAGTACAATGGTGAGGATGATTGACAACCAGCGCGGACAAATAGGTATACTCAAGGCCCTGGGTTACAGCAAGAAGAGTATACTTTGGCATTATACCTCTTATGGATTGATTACCGGTGTGCTGGGCTCGTTTGCCGGCCTTCTTATCGGACCTAATCTGTTCGGACGGGTTTTGGTTCCGCAGCTGAGGCTTACGCTCAGTAGTTACAGCATACACATCAATTACTTGAACTTTTTGTTTGCATTCCTTTTGATCTTGCTGTGTACTGGCGGTGTATCTCTTTATGCCTGCAAAAAAATGCTGGAGGATTCTCCCGCGGAGCTTCTTCGTGACAAACAACCCAAGAAGGGAACGCATATTTTTGCTGAAGCTATCCCTTCTTTTTGGGAAAGGCTGACCTTCAGCAGTAAGCTGATTGTGAGAAATACAATGAAAAATAAGAGCCGTTTCATCATGGGCATCATAGGGGTGATGGGTTGTGTTGGTGTGATTATTGCGGCCTTGACTATAAGAACCACTGTAGCGGGGTTGAATGATCAGATGTATGGCGATACTTTTACCTATGATCAGAAGGTACTCGTTGATCCCCAAAAGACGGATTCATACTACCTTGGAAACTTAGGACTGGACGGTGTCACACAACAGATAGAGGAATCCGCTGTAGAGGTGATCTGTCCCGACGGCATGCAGCAAATGGAGCCTATAACAATAACGACCCGAAAAAGCCCACTGATTCATATGCATGATACCGACGGGAGTTCCATTTCTCTGCCTGAAAAGGGAATCCTTATGAGCCGCAAGCTATGTGAGACGTTGGGTGTGCAGCAAGGCGACAATATACAAATCAAACGAACGAATAAGGGTTATGTTACCGTACCTATTACAGAGGTTTCATATATGGCCTCCGGCCAGGGAATTTACGTAACCGACAGCTATTGGAAATCCTTTGGTGAGACATTTTCACCGACTGCACTGCTTATTAAGTGGAACGGTAAACCCGATCAAGGTTTTTTGAAGAGCGATAAAGTATTGGATTCAGCAACACGGGAAAACCAGAATTCCAGTCTGTCTGACAGCATGCAGGTTGTAAACTTTGCTGTTGTGGCAATGATTATCATGGGCACGACACTGGCTTTTGTAGTATTATATAATATCAGCATACTGAACTTTTCTGAGCGTATACGGGATCTTGCAACACTTAAGGTGCTTGGTTTCCATAACCGTGAGATTCGTAATCTTGTGCTGTTGGAGAATTATTTTACAGCGCTGCTTGGAACATTTGTGGGCATCCCTATAGGAAGGTTTATCTCGTGGCTTATTGCCAGCAGTTTGGACGAGCGTTTGGATCTTAAGGGGAATATCGCATTGCCTGACGTACTCATTGCAGCTGTAATGACCCTGGGTTTTGCGTGGATCATCAATAACATTGTTGCAAAGAAGATAAAACATATTGATATGCTCGAGGCGCTGAAAAGCGTGGAGTGATTATAGGGGGTACCTTTATGAAGAACTGGTTTATATCACACAAAAAACAGGTATTGGCGGGGGCATGCGTACTTATTGTGCTTGCCGCTTTACTGGGTATCTTTTTCCACCATAAAAAAGAAATAGCTAAAACGGCAGCCAAACAGATTTCTCCTCACGAGGAAAGTGAAATCGATGCATGGGGAGAGGTGAATTATACCCGTATGGAAGACATCAGTATCGATTTTCCATCGGTGGTGACAGGTGTGCAGGTAAAGGAAGGAGACCGGGTTACACTCAGCCAGTCCCTCGTGAACCTGGACTTGTCCGAGCATAATGGAAATATTAGGAAATTGAAACAACAGCTTGCAGCTGAGAATGCCGCGCTTCCGGCAGCAAAACAGGAGATATCTGCCCTTGAGTCCGATATTACGGAAACACAAAATCAAATCGCACGCAAGACTAAAGAATATAACTATGGGACAAACTCCGACTTAAAGCTGCTTAAGAGTTCTCTGGGCCTGGCCCAGCACGACCTTGCTACTTCGAAGAGTGACCTTGCAAGGTACCAGGCCCTCTATCATTCTGGTGCCATACCCGAGGTAACTTTAAACCAATATAAAGATGCGGTGGTTCAACGCCAAAAAGCTGTAAATGACGTACAGTTAAATATACAAAAGACAAAAACTGCATTAAAAGATGAATTGGACCAACTGAATGTCTTGCTTAAGTCAAAACAGGACCAGCTTTCACAGGCAAAGCTGGCAAATACAGCCAATGTTGCTAAGCAGCAGGGCGGGATATCATCCGTCCAGATAGACCTGGATACCATGACGGCTAAAACATCAAAGGATTATATCAAGGGTAACAAGATCGTTTCAAATATAAAAAATGGGATTGTACAGAATATAGCGGTTACTGACGGTTCACATCTGGGTATACAGGGTGCACCGACCAAGGTGCTTCAGATAATAGATGCCGATTCACTCACTGTGTGCGCTGAGGTTGACGAGGAATTTATAGACAGTATAAAGATCAATGAGCCGGTGAGAATAGTCCTCGCCTCTTCGCCGGATGCTTCACTCTCAGGCAAGGTAGTACAGGTTCCCGATGCCGCCGTGGAAAAAGATGGAAGGCGGATAGTAAAGGTACAAGTCAAACCCAATGATCCGCAGCATTTGCTTAAACCGGGATATACTGCCGATGTATATTTTAAAAGATAAAAATAGACGAACGGGACTGCGCAGGAGCAGTCCTCATTTTTTTATAGTAAAAAGTGAATATTAATATTAAGATGGTATTTAATATTGCTAATTTAGTGCGGCCTGGCCCTACCGCATGATTACCATATATGATATAATATTATCTTGTTAATAAGTGTAGAGGTGATTTGATGTTTGACAAACTGGAATCGATTAAAGATAGATATGATGAGTTGACAAACAAAATTGCCGACCCAGAGGTTATTTCGGACAGTGATTTGTGGCAGAAGCTGGTTAAAGAACATGCATCCATAGAAGAAGTGGTTTTAAAATATGAAGAATATAAAAAAACACTTGATGTGATAGACGAAGACAAGTCAATGTTAAATGAAAAACTGGATAGTGATTTTAAAGAGATGGTTGAGTCTGAAATCAATGAGCTTGAAGGAAAAAAGACTAAACTGGAGGAAGATATAAAGGTACTTCTTATACCCAAGGATCCCAACGATGAAAAAAACGTCATTGTAGAGATAAGAGGGGGAGCAGGAGGTGAGGAGGCAGCTCTTTTTGCAGCGGACCTTTACCGTATGTATTCCATGTATGCTGAAGCCAAGAGATGGAAGGTTGAGGTTATGAACTCCAACCAGACCGATCTTGGAGGATTTAAAGAAATAGTATTCAGCGTGGAAGGCAAGGGAGCGTACAGCAGGCTGAAATATGAAAGCGGTGTGCACAGGGTACAGAGGGTTCCCGAAACAGAGGCAGGCGGACGTATACACACATCTACGGCTACGGTTGCCGTACTTCCTGAAGCCAAGGCTGTAGATATAGAGATAAAACCGGATGATATTAAAGTGGATGTTTTCCGCTCAAGCGGACATGGTGGTCAAAGTGTAAATACGACGGACTCGGCTGTAAGGATAACCCACCTGCCCACCGGCATTGTTATAACATGCCAGGACGAGAGGTCTCAGCTTAAAAACAAGGATAGGGCGATGAAATACCTTAGAGCTAAACTCTATGATATAGCCAGGGAAGAGCAAACTGAGAGCAGGGCTGAGAATAGGAAACTACAGGTAGGTACCGGAGACAGGAGTGAAAGGATAAGGACATATAACTATCCGCAGGGGCGGGTATCCGATCACAGGATAAATCTTACTTTGTATAAGTTAAATGCAATACTTGACGGTGATTTGGATGAATTGATCGATGCCCTCACGATAGCGGATCAAACAGAAAAATTGGAAGAAGAGGTAAGCTAAAAAGCATGCCTCTTTTTATTTTATAAATTGTACATGTATTATTTTGAACTTTACACCATTTCTTTTGATTGCTATAATAAACACAGTATTAACTGATCACATATTAAGAAGGGGGATCTGAAATGAATATAAAACAGGAAGTCAGTGTAAATAAAGTGGAAAAGGATGCCGAAGATTACTTTAGCAACGGATTTTTTTGCTGTGAGGCAGTCGTGGCATCGATCATGGACAATTTTGAGCTTGACATTCCAAGAGAGGTTATAGGTATGGCATCAGGAATGGCAGTAGGGGCTGGACGCTCCGGATGTATGTGCGGCGCATTAAACGGGGGTATATTAACGTTGGGTATATTTTTCGGCCGTTCGCAGCTAAGCGGGAAAGATGATCCCAAAGTAGTAAAATGTATGGCTTTAACTCATGAACTGCATGATTGGTTTAAGCAGGCGACCGGAAAGAATTCTACCTGCTGCCGTGTTCTTACCAGAGAATTTGATATGAGCAAGGGTGAAAACTTTAAGCAATGTGTGCGCTTCACAGGAATGACTGCAGCCAAGGTTGCGGAAATCGTTGTTCGTGAATTGGGGCTCACTAATTTGGATGGAAAAGAAAGTTTAAGCACGCAAACTGTGTAGGGAGGAAGATATTAGTTTAATGGATATCATTAAGAAAACACCGGTGGCTCTCTGCGGATTGATGTTAGGCGTGGCGTCTCTGGGCAATCTGCTCAAAAGTTTTTCCGAGGGCATTTATATGGCGTGCGGTATTGCAGCCGGCATGCTCATGCTCCTGTTTGTCCTGAGGTGTATATTATTTCCTCAAAAATTATCGGATGATATGAAGAGTCCGGTAATGGCAAGCATAGCCGGAACATTCTCCATGGCTTTGATGCAGCTCACCGTCTATGCCCAGCCATGGCTGGGCTCTGCCTCCATGTATATCTGGTTTCTGGCGATTGTCTTACATATCGCTCTTATTGTTTATTTTACATGGAAATTTATTTTTAAGCTGCAGATGACCAATGTCTACGCGAGTTACTTTATCGTATACGTCGGCATTGTAGTGGCCTCAATAACGGCGCCTGCCTATGAAAAGAACTGGATAGGAAAGGGTGCTTTCTGGTTTGGATTATGTACTTTTGTCGTTCTTCTTGTGCTGGTTACGGCAAGGTATGTGAAACATAAAGAAGTTTCCGACTCTACCAAACCCTTTATCTGTATTTATGCGGCGCCGATGAGTCTGTGCATAGCCGGCTATATTCAGTCTTTTAAGCCGGTAAGCTATAATTTTCTGCTGGCTATGTATGCTGTTGCCTGTTTACTTTATGTCTTTGCATTGATCAAAGCGATCACCTATTTAAAATTGCCGTTTTATCCAAGCGATGCGGCATTTACTTTTCCGTTTGTCATAAGCGCCATCGCTTCCAAACAGCTGATGGGCAGTGTTGCTGCGCTGGGTCATACTCTGCCCGCATTGAATTATATTGTGCCTGTTCAAACGGCTGTGGCTGCCATCGCGGTCTTATATACTTTTATCCGCTTTGCTGTCTTTCTCTTTACGAAACCGGATAGAGCGGCGGCTGTTTCCAATAGGTGATTTGCAGGTGTTGTAAGAGCCGGTGAAGGTAAGGGTTCGGAAATATTTAGGAATAGGTATGTGAAACAGAGGTGAATCATATGGTGGATGATAAAATCTACGATGAGATTGCCGCGAAGCATAAAGCAAGATGCAAGGATACTATTTTTCAGGATGCAAATATTTACATGTTAAGTATGCCGGGACAGGATGGTCTTTATAGCTGCTATGATACCGAGCAGGCCGTGCTTAAAGGAATCAGCCAGGGAGATGTGGAGAGGGTAGAGCAGCTCTTTTTAAGTGGCTTTGGCGATTCATTTAAAGAGGCCGGGTCTTTTTCAGATGATTACTATAAGAATTTTGAGTATGTCAGCGCCACCTCCATTGCCTTATATGCCCGGGCGGCTATAGAAGGAGGCGTATGTGTCCAGGCTGCCTACGTGCTTCAGGATTACTTTTTGCAGAAGCTTTCTAAGGTTACTTATTTGCAGGATTATTACAATTTGAATTATGAAGCCCCCATCACCTTTGCCAATATTGTAAGAGATTCCACACATACCTCAGCCCGCGATAACCGGATTAATCAGGTTAAAGAATACATACGCAGTAATGTCTGCAGTCATTTAACAGAACAGTCCATTGCAAAGGTTTTTAACATGAGCACGGATCATTTATCCCGGCTGTTTCATAAAGAACTGGGGGTCACTATTAATCAGTATATCCGGCAGCAGCGTGTATATGCCGCGCAGGACCTGCTGAAATATACCGATTACACTATTTCTAATATATCTGTTATACTGGGATTTTCATCACAGAGTTATTTTGGAAAAACATTTAAATATTACACCGGCGTGACCCCGGCAAAATATCGTGTTGAAAATAAGAAAAGCCTTGAAGTGAAGAAGGCTTAAAAAACTATTGTATCTGCAATAATTATCAAAAATAGCGGAAAAGTGATATACAGTTTATACCTTCCTGTAGTTATAATCATTCTATGAATACTTGTGAATTTGTTGTCAGATTCATGGTATCTAACAGAATAACTATGGGGAGGTTTTTTCAATGGGGGACGTTGTAAACAAGGAGATTTACTGTCAGCTGGCAAACGTTATCGATGGAAGGGCACCCGATGTGGAGAAGGGCAGGAATTGGGATGACCCCTGGGTGCAAATATTGGCGGAAATGGTGGACGAGCGCAGGGCAAAGGCTTCCATGTTGTGTAAACCTGTCTACCAAACTGCGCGGCAGATTGCAGATGATGCAGGCCTGTCAGTGGATGGTATTTTAGGTGACTTGTATATGGCTGCGGAGAAGGGCGTACTGATTGTTGTCGACCGGGATGGCACCGACTATTTCAAGCTTTCGGGCTGGGCGCCGGGCATAGCGGAGCACTGCCTGCTGAACCACGATATTAACGAAAAGAAGATGGCGCAGCTTTTTTGCAGTATTGGTGAAGGCGGTTTGATGATGTATCAGAATGTTCCGGAGGGACGAGGTATTCTGAGGGCGATACCTATCGGAAAAACTGTAGAGGCAGAGTCAAATATATTGTCCCATGAACAGGTCAAAACATATCTTGATCAGAGCGATTACTATTCTGTGGCAGATTGCGCCTGCCGTAAGGCCGAGTATCTGGTAGGAAATGCCTGCGAACATCCATGGAGGGATATGTGTCTGCAGATAGGCGATGAGGCGAAATACTATGTCCGTACCGGCCGCGCGAGGAGGGTCACACGGAAAGAGGCCGAGGATCTTCTGCTCAAAGCGGAGCGGCTGGGCTTAGTGCATCAGATCTTCAATAACGAGGGCGAGGACACCTCCTCATTCATCTGCAACTGCTGCGGATGTTCATGTATGGGGCTGCGCAGCGAAAATAATTTCCGCCTGCCTGATTTCAGCCGCAGTAACTTTGTTGCGGAAGTAGACCCAGATAACTGTGTTGCCTGCGGTGAATGTGTGGAGTACTGTAATATGGGAGCACTGCATCTCGGCAATACTTTCTGTGATATTGAGAAGCAGACACCGCAAATGGATAAATATCCTGCTGATAATTTCTGGACGGAAGAGGATATTAACCCCGAATGGAATAAGAAGGTCATGGTCAATGACTACGGAACGAGCCCATGCAAGGCTAAGTGTCCGGCGCATATCTCTGTGCAAGGTTACATCAGCAAGGCCGGCAAAGGCGAATATGACGAGGCGCTGAAAGTGATAAAGAGGGATAACCCGTTGCCCGCGGTCTGCGGACGTATTTGTCCGCGCAGCTGTGAGGAGGAATGTACCCGTGCCAAGATTGATGAGTCGGTTGCCATTGACGATATAAAGAGGTTTATTGCGGATAAGGAGCTTGACAGCAAAAACTGTTATGTACCGCCCGTTTATGAGCATTATCAGGATAAGGTGGCCGTGATCGGTTCCGGCCCGGCGGGCTTAAGCTGTGCATATTATCTTGCCGCAGAGGGTTACCCGGTAACGGTATTTGAGAAGCAGGACAGGCTTGGCGGTATGCTTACACTAGGTATTCCTTCTTTCCGTTTGGAAAAGGAGATCATTGATGCTGAAATAGACGTACTCCGTGAGCTAGGAGTGGAATTTAAGACTGGTGTCGAGGTGGGCAGAAACGGAACCATAAGCAGCCTGCGTGCGGAGGGCTACAAAGCCTTCTATATAGCCGTAGGTGCACAGGGCGGCCGTGCTCTTAATGTGGAGGGCGAAAACCTAGCCGGTGTTGTATCGGGTGTGGATTTTCTGCGAGAAGTCAACCTAGGCAAGACAGATAGTCTGGAGGGCAAGACAGTCGTAATAGGCGGCGGCAATGTTGCCATCGACGTGGCTCGGTCTGCTGTCCGTCTCGGTTCACAGTCAACGCAGATGTTCTGCTTGGAAAGTGATGCGGAGATGCCTGCACTGGATGAAGAAAAGGAGGAGGCTACTGGTGAGGGCATTGTTATAAACAATTCATGGGGGCCGAAACGCGTACTGGGTGAGAACGGCAGGGTAACGGGTGTTGAGTTCATGCGCTGCCTGTCTGTGTTCGATGAAAATAAACGGTTTGCGCCAAAGTATGATGAGAATGATACCATAATCGTAGAATGCTCTAATGTACTGGTTTCAATAGGCCAGGCCATAGAATGGGGCAGGCTTCTGGCAGGCAGCAAGGCTGCCCTGACGGTACGAAAAACCCTGAAAGTTGCAGACATCACATACCAGACCGGCGAGGTGGATGTCTTCGCGGGTGGCGATGCTGTTACCGGCCCGAGATTTGCCATTGACGCCATAGCGTCCGGCAAATCCGGGGCTATATCAATCCATCGTTTTCTGCGCAGCAGGAGCCTTACCATGCGCCGTGAACGTGAATACAAGCCCTTTGACCAGGACAATGCCGATTACAGCGGTTTTGATAGTATGCCTCGCCAGCGGCCGGCAAGCGTCAATCATAAGGCGTCCAAGGGGACGTTCAAGGACCTGCGCACCAATCTTACTGAAGAGCAAATCCAGAGAGAGGCCAAGCGCTGCCTTGGCTGCGGCGTAACCATAGTGGACCCGTGGATGTGCATCG
>ENA-UOOI01001386-UOOI01001386.1-fermentation-metagenome-genome-assembly--contig:-NODE-1386-length-25526-cov-4.746143_pt1 | contig 25526 bp, 21 predicted proteins | sample MGYA00245779_ERZ724027 | MGnify/ENA primary metagenome ERZ724027 (study PRJEB28704, sample SAMN03018318) | fermentation metagenome | biome: anthropogenic terrestrial biome; feature: soil; material...
CATGATGATCGGCGTGTTCACCAGCCGTCTCTCCTCCCACCTGGGCGACACCGGGGGCAGCCTCGAGGTCATCTACACGCTCGACATCAACTCTGCCCTTTCCAGCCTGAACGAACTTTCCATCACCGTCAAGGAGGCAAAAAACACAGATGTCCAAAATCGAGCTGCAGGCGACTGAAAACCTGAAGGAGTCCATCCGGGCGGCCGTGCGCCGCGCCATGGAGGCCGGCGCGCTGCCGAAGGCGGGGGCCGCGGAGATCCCGGATTTCACCGTGGAGGTCCCGGCGGACCGCGCGCACGGCGATCTGGCGGCGAACGCCGCCATGGTCTGGGCGAGGGAGTTCCGCTCTTCGCCGCGCAAGATCGCGCAGGCCGTCGTCGACAACATCCGGCTCGACGGCACCTGCTTCGACCGGATGGAGGTCGCCGGGCCGGGCTTTCTGAACTTTTTCTACGGCAGGCAGTTCTATGCGGACGTGGTGAAGGAGGTCCTGCGGCGCGGGCGCGACTTCGGCCGCAGCGACTGGGGAAAACACGAAAAGGTCATGGTGGAGTTCGTCTCCGCCAACCCGACGGGGCCGATGCACATGGGCAACGCGCGGGGCGGCGCGCTCGGTGACTGCCTGGCCTCGGTGCTCGACGCGGCGGGGTTCGACGTGAGCCGCGAATTCTACGTCAACGACGCGGGCAACCAGATCGCGAAATTCGGCCTGTCGCTCGAAGCTCGGTATCTTCAGATCTTCAAGGGCGAAAACGCCGTCCCGTTCCCGGAGGACGGCTACCACGGCGAAGACATCCGCGACCGCGCCGCCGAGTTCGCAAAACAGTTCGGCGACCGGTACGTGAACGCTTCGCCCGAAAAGCGGCAGAAGGCGCTGATTGATTTCGCGCTGCCGAAAAACATCGCCAAAATGAAAGCCGACCTCGAAAAATACCGGATCGTATACGACACCTGGTTCCTCGAAAGCACGCTGCACAGCGACGGCGAGCTCGACGAGACCATCGGGATCCTGAAGAAGCGCGGCATGACCTACGAGAAGGACGGCGCGCTCTGGTACAAAGCGACGGCGCTCGGCGCCGAAAAGGACGAGGTCCTTGTGCGGCAGAACGGGACGCCGACATACTTCGCGGCGGACATCGCCTACCACCGCAACAAATTCGTCAAGCGGGGCTTCCGGCGCGCGATCGACGTGTGGGGCGCCGACCACCACGGCCACGTGGCGCGCATGAAAGGCGCGATGGACGCGATCGGCTTGGACGGGAGCCGCCTCGACGTGGTGCTGATCCAGCTGGTGCGCCTCGTGCGCGGCGGAGAAACGGTGAAGATGAGCAAGCGCACGGGCAAAGCCATCGGCTTGGCGGACCTGCTGGAGGAAGTGCCGGTGGACGCCGCGCGGTTCTATTTCAATCTGCGGGAGGCGACCTCGCAGATGGATTTCGACCTCGACCTGGCGGTCAAGCAGGATTCGCAGAATCCCGTCTACTATGTCCAGTACGCGCACGCGCGCATCTGCAGCATCCTGAAAAACCTCGCGGCCGAGGGCATCCGCCCCCGCGAATGCACGGATGAAGAGCTGCTGCTGCTCACCGCCCCGGAGGAGACCGACCTGATCCGTCACCTCGCCGCCTACACGGGCGAGATCATCGCTGCGGCGCGCGACTACGACCCGGCGCGCATCATGCGCTATGTCATCACCCTGGCGACGCTGTTCCACAAATTCTATACCGCCTGCCGCGTCAAGGGCGAAGAGGAAAGCCTGAGGGCGGCGCGCCTCGCGCTGTGCGTGGCGACGCAGACCGTGCTGGAAAATGTTCTGTCCATGTTCAAAATCAGTGCCCCGGAAACCATGTGACCGGAAAGGATTGCTGGTGCAGTTAAAATGAACGTCCCCTTTGAGCTTCCCCTGCTGTTCGACGCCTGCGAGGATCTTCTGCCCGCCGACGACGGGGGCGAAACGAAGGAACCGCCGGAAAAGAGGCTTCTGGCCGCCCCCGGAATCCTCGCGGAGCGCGTGCACGCCTCCTTCGCCGCCGGAGCGGGGGCCGTATGCGCCCCCACCGCGGGCGCCAACCGGTGCGGCCTGGAGCCCTACGGCGCGCAGGACAAGCTGGAAGACATCAACGCCGGCCTGATCCGCGCCGTGCAGGCCGCCGCCGGGCTGCCGGGCGGGGACCGCCTGCCGGGCGGACGCCGCCTGCCGATCGGCGGCGCCCTGGGGCCGAGCGGGCTGCGCGTCCCCCCGTTCGGAGAAGATGATTTTGACGACATCTGTGCCGTCTACAAGGAACAGATCGACGCGCTGAAGAACTGCGGGACCGATTTTCTGCTGCTCGACCGGCAGGCGGCGCTTGCGGACATGCGGGCGGCGCTGCTCGCCGCAAGGCACACGGACCTGCCCGTGCTCGCCTGCATCGCCGTGGGTGAGACGGGAAAGACCCTGACGGGCGCGAGCCTTCTGCCCGTGCTGATCACGCTGCAGTCGATGGGCGTCGGCGCCGACGCCGTCGGGCTGTGCGCGTCCCCCGCTTCGGAAACGGTTCTGGCCGCGTTCGAGCGCGCCTGGCCGCACAGCCGCGTGCCGCTCCTCCTGCTCGCCGACGCGAGGCCCGGAGAGCCGCCCGAAGCCTTCGCGGCCCCGATCCCCCCGCTGGTCAAAGCCGGGGCCGGCATCCTGGGGATCGGATATTCCGCCGGGCCCGCCCACCTCGGCGCGCTCCGGGACGCGATAAAACAGCCCGGCCTGCGGGGATACCCGGAAAAGCCGGACTGTTATGCGGCGGCGACCGAACAGGAGGCGTTCTTCCTCGGGAACGACATCCGGTTCAGCGAGCCGATCCGCTGTTCTTCCCTGCTGGAAGACCACCTGATCCACTTGGAGGACGAGCAGGTCTCGGCGGCACTGGTTGAAATTTCCAGCGTCGCCGACGCCGAGATCCTCGCCCGCAGCGGCCCTATCGCGAAACTCCCCGTCGCCGTGCGGGCGGACAACGCGACCGTTCTGGAGGCCGCGCTGCGCTATTTTCAGGGCAGGCTGATCGTCGACTCCAAATGCCTGATCACGCGGGAATCGCTCGAGCCGCTCGCGGCAAAATACGGCGCGATCCTCTATTGAATTTCAGGGGCGCGGCCCGCGCTCTTCCCGGGTCCGGCGGTCTTCCTCGTCCTGCTCTTCCCACGCCTGCATGGAGACCGCGAGGGAGGCGAGCGCAAAAAAGCACGCCACGACTGCCGTGGTCAGGGCCCAATTGACGATGCCGAACGGCCCGATCACCATGGAGATCAGTGTCAGGACGAGCGCCAGGCCGATCAGGATCAGGCTGAATTTATGGCTGCTCACTGCAAGGTTCCCCTTTCCGGCCGCAGCAGCGCGGAAAGCCGCGCGAACTGCTGCATGGTGATCCGCTCGGCGCGCACATCCGGCCGGGCGCCCGTCTGCTTCAGCGCCGCCGCAACCCGTTCCTTCGGGAGGGACAGGCACGCCGCGACCGAATTCACCGCCGTTTTCCTTCTCTGCCCGAACGCCGCTTTCACAACGGTGAAAAACATCTTTTCATCCGGCACCTCGACGGGCGGAGCGCCGCGGACCGTCAGCCGGATCACGGCGGAGTCCACATTCGGCCGCGGGTAAAATGACGTGCGCGGCACCCCGAACAGGATCTCCGGCTCCGCGTAATACCGCACGGCGATGGAGACGGCGCCGCACGCGCGCGTGCCGGGCTGCGCGCACAGGCGCTCGGCGGCTTCTTTCTGGACCATGACCGTCAGCGCACGGACGGGCAGCTTCTCTTCGAGGAAGCGCATCACGACCGGCGAAGTGATATAATACGGAAGGTTGGAGCAGACGAAGATGTCCCCGCCCCCAAACTCGGAGCGCAGGAGCGACTTCAGGTCCAGCTTCATCGCGTCGCCCCAGACAAGGCGCACGTTGCGGCACGAGGCGAGCGTTTCCGCCAGAATGGGCGCGAGGGCCCGGTCCAGCTCCACGGCGACGACTTTGCCCGCCCGCGCAGCAAGCTCTTTGGTCAGGACACCGACGCCGGGACCGATCTCGAGCGCGCCGGATTCCGGGCCCGCGCCGCAGCTTTCCGCCATCCGCGGGCAGACGGAGGGGTCGGCGATGAAATTCTGGCCGAGGGAACGCGAAAACCGAAACCCGTGCCGGGACAAAAGCTGCCTGACCGCAGCGGCATCTGACAAATCCATTCCACATTCCTCCGCCCGTACTGTCGTTTATTATATCACATCCGGCGGAAAATCTCCATGGACCGGGCGCATTTTCATTTTTCGGGAGGAATCCACATGCAGCGCACAGACAAGATCAATTATTACCTCGACATCGCGGAGACCGTCTCCGAACGGGGCACCTGCCTGAGACGGAATTTCGGCGCGATCATCGTGAAGAACGACGAGATCGTCTCCTCCGGGTACACGGGCGCGCCGCGCGGCAGGCAGAACTGCATCGACACCGGCTTCTGCATCCGCGAAAAGCTGGGCGTGCCGCGGGGCGAACGGTACGAGCTGTGCCGCTCCGTTCACGCCGAGATGAACGCCATCGTCAGCGCCTCGCGCAATGAGATGATCGGCGCCACGCTCTACCTTGCGGGCCGGGAGGTCAGGACCGGCGAATACGTCTCCGACCCCGCGCCGTGCTCCATGTGCAAACGGCTCATCATCAACGCCGGCATCGCGCAGGTGATCGCCCGCAGGAACAAAACGGAATATTCCGTCACCGACGTGCGGGAATGGATCGACAACGACGAATCCTTAGCCGGCAAGTTCGGCTATTGACTTACAGCAAACTCCGCACGATCGCGCCCATCTCTTCGCAACCGACCTTTTTCGTCCCCGGGGTCCAAATGTCGGGGGTGCGCGCTCCGTCGAGCGCGCGGGAGACGGCGGCTTCCACCGCGTCGGCGGCCTGGGGCTGATCGAGCGAATGGCGCAGCATCATGGCGGCGGAAAGGATAGTCGCGAGCGGATTGGCCATGCCCGTGCCGGCGATGTCCGGCGCGGAGCCGTGGACGGGCTCGTAGAGGCCTGCGGCCGGCCCCCCGTCTGCTTTTCCCGCGCCGAGACTGGCCGAGGGCAGCATTCCGATGGAGCCGCTGATCATGGAAGCCTCGTCCGACAGGATGTCGCCGAACAGATTGGAAGTGACGATCACGTCGAACTGCTTCGGGTCGCGCACGAGCTGCATGGCGCAGTTGTCGACGTACAGGTTCGTGAGGGCGACGCGCGGGAACTCTTCGTCGTGCACGCGCGCGACGGTGCTGCGCCACAGGCGCGAGGATTCCAGCACGTTCGCCTTGTCGACGCTGCAGACCCGGCCGCCGCGCTTCTCCGCCGTGCGAAAGGCGACGCGGGCGATGCGCTCGATCTCCGGGACGGCGTACATCTCGGTGTCGAAGGCGGCGTCTGCGCCGTCTACGGTCTTATGGCCGCGCGCGCCGAAATAGATGCCGCCGATCAGCTCCCGCACGATCATCACGTCGAGACGTTCGCCGATCACCTCGTCTTTGAGCGGCGAAGCCGCGCGCAGCTGCGGAAAGATCACGGCGGGGCGCAGGTTCGCATACAGGCCGAGCGCCTTCCGGATGCCGAGCAGGCCCGCCTCCGGCCGCCTGTCGCCGGGCAGGCCGTCCCACTCCGGCCCTCCGACCGCGCCCAGCAGCGTGGAATCGGCGGCTTTGCAGCTTTGCACCGTTTCTTCCGGAAGCGGCGATCCGGTCTTGTCAATGGCGCGGCCGCCGAGGAGGGCGTCCCGGAACTCCACCCCGAAGCCGAACTTCTCCCCGGCTTTCTTCAGCACAAGCGCGGCCTGCGATACGATCTCGGGGCCGATGCCGTCGCCTTTCAGCAGCGTGATCCGATAGGTCTTCATGCCGATTCCTCCTGTTTTTTCCTCAATTCCGCGCGGTTGATGGCGCAGATGATCCCCTTGACGGACGCGAGGCTGATACTGTCGTCGATCCCGATTCCGAACGCCGGCGTGCCGTCGGGGGCGGTCAGCTGGATATAGCAGACCGCCTGGGAATCGGCGCCCGACGAAATGGCGTTTTCCCGGTAGGTGACAAATTGATACCGGTCGATGCCCACCTCGCGCAGGGCGTTGAAAAACGCGCTGATCGGCCCGTTGCCGACGCCGCGGATGCTGCGGTCGGACCCGTCGATCCGCATGACGCCCTCGAAGCGCACCTGCGTGCCGTTCTCCGTCTCGCTCCCGTCGAAGAACTTGTACTTCCGGAGGTTGTAGGGGGACTGCACGCCCAGGTAGTTCCTGCGGAAGACGGAAAAGACCTCTTCCGGCTGAAGTTCGCGGCCCGCCTTGTCGCAGGCCGCTTTCACCATGGCCCCGAACTCGGGGTGCATGGCCTTCGGCAGCTCGAAGCCGAAGCTCTGCTGCAGGACGAACGCCGCGCCGCCCTTGCCCGACTGGCTGTTGATGCGGATGACCGGCTCGTACTGACGGCCGACGTCCGCCGGGTCGATCGGCAGATACGGGACTTCCCAGTGCTCCGTGGCGCCGGATTTGATATACGCCTCTCCCTTGCTGATGGCGTCCTGGTGCGAGCCGGAAAACGCCGTGAAAACGAGGTCGCCCGCGTAGGGATGGCGTTCGCCGACGCGCATCTTCGTGCACTTCTCGAACATGCGGCGCACGTCGCCGATCCGCGAAAAATCGAGCCCCGGGTCCACCCCCTGCGAATACAGGTTCATGGCGACGACCAGAAGATCGGCGTTGCCGGTGCGCTCCCCGTTGCCGAACAGCGTGCCCTCCACGCGCTCCGCGCCGGCCATGACGCCGAGCTCGGTCGCGGCGGTCGCAGTGCCGCGGTCGTTGTGCGGGTGGATGCTGATGACCACGCTGTCGCGGTGCGGAATGTGCCGGCAGAAATACTCGATCTGATCCGCGTAGCAGTTCGGAGTCGCCATCTCCACCGTGTTCGGAAGGTTCAAGATCAGCCGGTTCTCCGGCGTGGGCCGCAGCGCCTCCATGACTTTTTCGCAGATCAGCACGGAATTGTCGATCTCGGTGCCCGAAAAGCTCTCGGGCGAATACTCGAAGCGGATGTTCGCGCCGCTGCGCGCCACTTCCTCGTCCGTGAGCTGCTTGATGAGCTTCGCGCCCTCCACGGCGATGTCGACGACGCCCCGCATGTCGGTCTTGAAGACGATCTTGCGCTGGAGCGTCGAGGTGGAGTTGTAGAAATGGACGATCACGTTCTTCGCCCCACGGATGGCCTCGAACGTCTTTTTGATCAGATGCTCCCTCGCCTGCACCAGCACCTGGATGGTCACGTCGTCCGGGATGAAATGCTTCTCGATCAGAGTGCGGAGGATCTCGAATTCCGTCTCCGACGCGGAGGGGAAGCCCACTTCGATCTCTTTGAATCCGATGCCGACCAGCGTCTGGAAATAGAGCAGCTTTTCCTCGAGGTTCATCGGGTCCACCAGGGCCTGGTTCCCGTCGCGCAGGTCCACGCTGCACCAGACGGGCGGCTTTGTGATCACCCGGTCGGGCCACGTGCGGTCCGGCAGCGGAACGGGCCGGAACGGAAGATACTTTTTACACCCTTGATACATGACGCAACACTCCTTTGCGCGGTGCCCGCGCGGTCAAATGCCGGGCGTGCAGCCCGGTGGGAATTGAAAGCCGTCTTTGCCCGGACAGTCTAAGACACTGTTCCTGCAAATAAAAAACATCATCGGGAGCTTCCCGCGACTCTCGCGCCCAAAACAAACTAATTTTTTTCACTTGGCTGAACGGCGCGGCCTGACCGCGGGGGCACCCCGCCACAAAAAAATCCCGAGCACAGCTTTTGCTGTGTTCGGGACGAAATTGCTTTCGTGGTACCACCCAAAATTCGGCTCGCCGTCGAGCCCTCCGCGGCCTCTGACAAGGCCCCGGCCGGTAACGCTGCCGCTGCGGCCGCTTCTAACGCTTTCGCATCGAAGACGGCGGCTCGGGGATGAGCTATACGCAAAAACGGAAGCACCGGACTCGCACCGCCCGCCGGCTCTCTGAACGCATTCCCGTCAATGCCTTATTCCCTTCGTTGCCTTTGTTTTGTGAAATTGCTCTTATTATAAGCACGACGAAACGGTTTGTCAAGATTTTTTTTCGCCTTTTTTCCCTCCGAATGCACGCTCGGCCGCCTCGCGGACGATGTCCATCAACGGAACGCCGTCTTCCCGCGCGGCCTCCCCCTGCCGGCGGCTTCCGCCCGGAATTTTGTCATAGACTTCCCCCACCATCGAACGCATCCAAAGCCCGGGCGTGATGCGCATGGAGTATCCGCACCCGCTCTCGCACATCCAATCATAAAACTTCGCCTTCGGCAGCCCGTACGCGGCCAGAATGGTCATGATGGCTCCGCCGTGCGTCACGATCACGCCGGACGTGACGCCGGAGCGCATCATGCCTTCCACGACCTTCTCGAACGCCGCGCAGACGCGCTGCGCAAACGCGCCGCCGCTTTCGCCGCCGGGGGGCGTCGCCCGGCCCGCGCCCCCCGCGATCCACCGGGCGAACATCGGGTCCTCCGCCGCGATCTCCCGCGCGGTCTTCCCCTCCCACGCGCCGAAATCGCATTCGCGGAAATCGTCGATCACAATCGGCTTCGCGTTCGGGTACAAAATCCGCAGGGTCTGGGTGCAGCGCGTGAGCGGGCTTGTAAAATACGCCTGCGCCCGGGGATAGGGCTTTCCCGCCGACAGCACCCGCAGGCGCTTTTCCCCCTGCGCGGAAAGGGGAAGGTCCGTGCTGCCGATATAGCGGCCCTCCTCGTTTCCCTGCGTCAGCCCGTGGCGGATCAGGTGAACGGTGTACGATTTCATGAAAAACCTCCTCGTTCGTTGTGCAGATTCCAAAATATAAGCAAAAGTTCAGCGCGGACACAAAATATAGCGTCTTTACAAAAAGTTATAAATGTTATATGATTTACTGGACGTTTTTTAGATCATTTTCGACAGGAGACTACGGGAATGAACAACAACTTTGCGCGGATCATCACTCTTTTGCGAAAGGAACGCGGCGACAGCCAGAAAAAAGTGGCGGCCGACCTGGGCATTTCCCAGGCGCTTCTTTCCCACTACGAGAAGGGGATCCGCGAATGCGGGCTCGACTTCGTCGTAAAAGTCGCCGATTACTATCATGTCTCCTGCGATTATCTGCTGGGCAGGTCCCCGCACCGCAGCGGCGCGACCCTGACGGTGGAGGACATTCCGGAACCGGATTCGGCGGGAAAGGAAAACGTGATGCACGGCCCGGGGCAGAGCGTGCTTCCCGTGCTGAACAAAAAGCTGATCGCGAACTCCATGAATATTATCTTCGCAATGCTGCAGAAATTCAACAACAAATCGCTGACGGCCGAGATCTCGGCTTACCTGAACCTGTGCGTCTACAAGGTCTTCCGGGTGCTGTACTCCGCCAACCCCAAGAACCCGCAGGGGCTTTTCGCCGTTCCGCGCGGGCAGAGCCACGGGCGGACCAGCGCCGCGCAGGAGATTGCGCTTTCCAATGCGGAATGCCTGGTCGCGGGCGAAAAGGTCGACGACATGGCGCCCGTCGAAAAAGGCGCCGCCCTGCCTTCTTCCCCGGAAAAACTCTCGGAGGAATATCCGCTGTTCTCCTCCTCGCTTTTCAACCTGATCCAGAATTCCGAAAGCCGGATGGGGCAGGCCAAGCCTGCACGCACGGCCGGGCGTGGCGCCCGGTGAAAACCAAGGTTTTTTTGCCCGGACGGCCTAGGCAAAATGAACCGCCCCTTTCGCGCCGGGGGAGTTGTCCCCGACCTCCCCGCCGAAGAAAGCGCGGGTTTTCGCCGTGCCGAACGGCGGTCACGGGTGCGGCGGCACGCCGCCACGCCGCTCAGCCCGTCAGGCCGAGCGCCATCTTCCACGCGAGGATGCGCAGGACGGAGTCGTCCAGCCGCTCCCGGGGGATGATCCCCTTCTGCACGGCGGCGGAAAGGGCCCGGTACCCGGACAGCCCGTCCGGCGTGAGCAGCATGTCGTTCCCCGCGAGGAACGCCTGCACGCAGGGGTCCTCCCCTTTGGAGAAATCCGTGACGGCTTTCATGCCGAGCGAATCGGTCACGACGACGCCCGAAAAGCCGAGCTTCGTGCGCAGGATGTCGTGCACCTGCGGCGAAAGCGAAGCCGGCCGCAGGGCGTCCATACACTCGACGACGTTGTGCGAAACCATCACGCACCCCGCGCCCGCCCTGATCCCTGCCTCGAACGGCAGAAAGTCCGAGCTCTGGAAGGTCTGGAAGCTGCGGGTATCCTTCGCCGAACCGGTGTGCGTGTCGGCGTTGTTCCCGTAGCCGGGGAAATGCTTCAGCACACAGCCGACCCCGCCCTGGGAATAAGCCTGGACGGAAACCGTGACGAATTTGGATGTCTGCTGCGCATTCTGCCCGAACGAGCGCGCGTGGATGAAATCTTTCGGGCTGGTGGAGATGTCGCACACGGGGGCCAGGTTGACGTTGACGCCGAGCGATTTTAAAAGCCGCGCCTTCTTCAGGGTGTCCGACGCGACGGCGTCGAAGCCTCCCGCGGCGAAGACCTGCTGCGGCGACCGGAATTTCTGCGGGGAAAGCGCCCGGTTGGAGCTGACGCGAACCACGGTGCCGCCCTCCTCGTCGCAGCATAGGATCATGGGGATTTTGCTGGAACTCTGGTAGGACTTCAGCGTCTTTTTCACCTGCGCCGCCGTCTTGCCCTTGAAATCCTTTTCCGAGAGGCACCAGCCGCCCGGGCGGATCGCGTCGATGACGGAGACGGCACCGGAAGAGGGACTCTCCACCAGAAGAACCTGCCCGATCTTTTCCGGCAGCGTCATGCCGCTCAGCTTCCGCCGGGCGGAGGCCTCATAAGCGCCGAGAGGGCCGCTCAGCGTTGCGCCGGCGGTTTGCCGGGCGGAGGCGGAACCCGCCTCCGCCGGTTCCGCGGAGGAGCGCGGCGCCGGCGCGGACGATCCCTCCGACGCGGCCGCTGGGCCGGAAGCCGCGCTCTGCGGGGGAAACATCCGGTTCATGGCGTTGGAAGCGAACTTGAACATGACGAAAACCGCAATTCCGGCGAAGGCCGCCACGGCAAGAGCCGCGGCGGCGGTCCGGAGCCTGCTTTTCCTTTTGCCGCCCATTATCCATCCTTTCGCGCACACAGTTAAGGCCTTGGGGCGCCGCCCCAAACCTTGCAAGCTTTTGAAAGCTCGAGCAAAACTTTCTTGCACGCGGGGGCACCCCGTTCAGCCGTTTTTGATCAGATCGCGGTACAGCCTGATGTACGAGTTCGCTGATTTTCCCCAGCTGAAATCGCACCCCATCGCACGGCGGACCAGCACTTCCCAGCCGTCCGGATGGGCGTAGCCCTCCAGCGCGCGCCCGATCGCGCCGAGCATGTCGCCGCTGTCATAGGTCTTGAAAGTGAAGCCGTTGCCCTCGCCGTCGCCGCTGTCCTGCACGGAGTCGCGCAGACCGCCCGTCTCCCTCACGACGGGGATCGCGCCGTACCGCAGGGCGATCATCTGCGCCAGGCCGCAGGGCTCCGTCTTCGACGGCATCAGGAAGAGGTCCGAAGCGGCGTAGATCTTGTGCGAAAGCTCGGGGACGAAACCGAAGCAGGCGCACAGCCTGCCGGGGTATTTCCCCTGCATGTCCTTGAAATAGTTTTCGTATTCCCAGTCGCCGGAGCCGAGGATCACGAACTGGATGTCCGTCTCCTGCATCAGCCGGTCGAGGGCCTCTTTCACGAGGTCGAGGCCCTTGTGCGAAACCATGCGCGTCACCATGCCCACGAGCGGCGTCCTCTCTTCCAGACCCAGATGCAACCTCTGCTGCAGGCCGAGCTTGTTCTGCGCTTTACCGGAGAGATCCTCCGCGGAATAGGGGGCGTAAAGGTCCGGGTCCGTCGCGGGATTGTAGACGTTGACGTCGATGCCGTTGAGGATGCCGGAGAGCTTCCAGCTGCGCTCTTTCAGGATGCCCTCGAGGCCGTAGGCGTACCACGGGTCGAGGATCTCTTTGGCGTAGGTCGGGCTGACGGTCGTCACGCGGTTCGCGCTCTCGACGGCGCCTTTCAGCATGTTGACGCACCCGCCGTATTCCAGCAGCGGCGTGGAATCCTTCGGGATGCCGAGCACGTCTTCGACCAGCTCTTTACCGTACTTGCCCTGATACTGGATGTTGTGGATGGTGAACACGGTCTTGATGCCCTTGTACCAGTCGTTGTTGGCGTAAAAAAGGCTGTAGTAGACGGGCACGAGCGCGGTCTGCCAGTCGTTGGCGTGGATGATGTCCGGCCTGAAATCGATGTACGGCAGCATCTCGATCGCCGCGCGGGAGAAAAACGCGAATCGCTCGGCGTCGTCGTAATGGCCGTACAGGCCGTGGCGCTTGAAATAGTACTGGTTGTCGATCAGGTAGAAAATCACGCCGCCGACATGCGTCTCAAAGATCCCGCAGTACTGCCTGCGCCAGGCGACGGGGACGGACAGGCTGGTGATGAATTTCAGATTCTCGCGCATTTCCTGGGGAATATCCTCGTACAGGGGCATCACGACACGGCAGCCGATCAGCCGGAGCCGGAGCGCCTGCGGCAGGGAACCGGCGACTTCCGCAAGCCCGCCCGTCGAGACGAAGGGGGTGGCCTCACTTGTGCAATACAAAATTTTCATTTTTGATACCTCCCAGTTAGAGTTTTAGTGGATTGGATTGTTAGACGATTAGAAAGGGAATGTGCTCCGCAAGCCGGAGGAGAAATCTAACACTCCAACTTGCTAATCTCCAATCTCTAATTCAGACGACGCTGCCCTTCGCGATGAACACCGGGTAAGACTCGAACCCGAGAAGCGAGCGGTCGTTTTTGATGACGACGTCTTTGTCCGCGATGACGTAATTCATGCGGCAGTTCGCGCGGATCACGCTGTCCTGCATCACGACGCAGTTCTCCACCACGCTCCCCTTGCCGACATGCACGCCGCGGAACAGCACGCTGTTGTTGACCTCGCCCTCGATGACGCAGCCGTCCGCGATCAGGGAATTGGAGACGGAGGCGCCGAGGCCGTAGCGCGCGGGCATGTCGTCGCGCACCTTGGTGTAGACGGGCCGGTCGGGGTTGAACAGCTGGGCGCGCACGTTCGGCAGCATCAGCGCCATGTTGGCCTCGAAATAGGCGACGGTGGAGCAGATGGTCTTCACAAAGCCCTTGAAATCATAGACGAACACCCGGCAGTTGGAAAGGTTCCGCTGCAGCAGGTCGCGCTTGAAATTGTAGAGGTTGCGGCTCACGCAGTCCGTCACCAGGCGGATCAGCAGGTCGCGCCGGATCAGCATCATGCCGATCCCATAGCAGCATTCGCCCTCCGTGCGGGGGTTGATGAGCATGTCGCGCACGCGCCCGTCGGGGTCCACCGTATAGACCGCCGGGTCGCTCATCCGCTCGGGCAGCTTGCCGAAGCGGGTGACGAGGGTGACGTCCGCCTGCGTCTTGAGGTGCTGCGCCAGGACCTCGCCATAGTCGATGTTGCAGACCGTGTCGCTGTCCGTCAGCAGCACGAACTCCTCGTTGGAAGTCCTGAGGAAACGGTTGATGGAGGCGAGGGACTCGATGCGGCTGTTGATGAGATTCGACTCCACCCCGAACGGAGGAAGGATGAACAGCCCCTCGCGCTTGCGCGAAAGGTCCCACGCCTTGCCGGAGCCCAGGTGGTCCATCAGGGACTGGTAGTTGCCCTTCGTGATGACGCCGACCTTGTTGATGCCGGAGTTCACCATGTTGGAAAGCGGGAAGTCGATCAGGCGGTAACGCCCCCCGAACGGAACCGAGCCCATCGTGCGGTTTTCCGTCAGCTCGCGGTTCTTCTCCTCATGGACATTGGAAAAGATCAGGCCCAGAACATTATTGCCGCGCATTTGTGGCCGCCTCCCCCTTCATCTGGTCCGCGTCGATCATCGCTTTGGGCGGAATCTCCGTCCCCGGCGGGATCACGCAGCCGTCGCCCACGACCGCGACGCCCCATTTGTCCTTGTCGGCCATGTCCTCCGGGCGCTCGCCGACCACGGCGCCCTTGCCGATGACGCAGTTCTCCGCAATGATGGCGTACTGCACGATGGCGTTTTCTTCGATGCGCGTGTTCGGCATGATGATGGAGTCGCGCACCACGGCGCCGGGGGCGATGTAGACCCCCGAGAACAGCACCGCGAAGTCGATCTCGCCGTAGACGTTGCTCCCCTCGGCGATGAGGGAGTTCTGCACCTTGGCGCTCTTGGCGATGTAGTGCGGGGGCATGACCGGGTTGCGGCAGTAGATCTTCCAGCTCTCTTCGCTCAGGTCGAGCGGGACGTTGGGGTTCAGCAGGTCCATATTCGACTCCCACAGGCTGTCGATGGTGCCCACGTCCTTCCAGTAGCCCTCGAACGGAAAAGCCATGATCCGCTCCCCCTCGCGCAGCATTGCCGGCAGCACGTCCTTGCCGAAGTCGTTGGAGGACTTCGGGGTGGCCTCGTCGGCCTCGAGATACTTGCGCAGCTTGCTCCACGTGAACACGTAGATGCCCATCGAGGCCTTGTTGCTCTTCGGGGCTTTGGGCTTCTCGTCGAATTCGTAGACCGAACCGTCCTCCCGGGTGTTCAGGATGCCGAAGCGCGACGCCTCCTCCATCGGCACCTCGATGACCGCGATGGTGCAGTCGGCCTCTTTCTCCTTGTGATAGGCGATCATCCTGGAATAATCCATCTTGTAGATGTGGTCGCCGGAAAGGACGATCACATATTCCGGGTGATACCGTTCAATGTAGGGGATATTCTGATAGATGGCGTTCGCTGTGCCCTTGTACCAGTCGGATTTGCGGCTGCGCTGGTACGGCGGCAGGACCCGGACCCCGGCGTTCATGCTGTCGAGGTCCCAGGGCTGCCCGTTGCCGATATACTCGTTGAGCACAAGCGGCTGGTACTGGGTCAGCACGCCGACGCATTCGATGCCGGAATTGACGCAGTTGGAAAGCGGGAAATCAATGATGCGGTATTTTCCTCCATAAGGCACGGCGGGCTTCGCAAGGTTTTTCGTGAGGACTCCGAGACGGCTTCCCTGTCCTCCCGCCAGCAGCATGGCTACAACTTCCTGTTTGGGCAACATAACAGGTTCCTCCTCCTTTATTGTTTCTCGGCTTTCTTGCGCTTGGCGGTTTGCTTCCTTTTGGTCGTTTCCCCCGGTTTGACATGCGGCCTTTTGCGCCTGCAGCGAAGATAAATGACGGAAAGGGGCGCCAGGGTCAGGCTGATGGACTCCTCGCAGCCGTGCATGCCGGGCGCGGAACTGACGATGCGGCTCCCGTTTTTGATGCCGCTGCCGCCGTACCGAACGTCGTCCGAAGAAAAGACCTCCTCATAGACCCCGGCATACGGGGCGCCGATTCGGTAATCGTCGCGGCGGACCGGCAGAAAATTGCACACCGCAATGATCTCCTTCCCCGACTTGTCGATCCTGCGGAACGCGATCACGCTCTGCGTGTAGTCGTCGTTCGCGATCCACGAAAAGCCCTCCCAGGAGAAATCCACCTCCCAGAGCGCCGGAGTCTTCAGGTAAAAGTGGTTCAGGTCGCGGAAAAAAGCCTGCTGTTTGCGGTGCGGCTCGTAGTCTAGAAGGAGCCAGTCCAGCTCCTTCTCGAAATTCCACTCGGCAAACTGGCCGAATTCCGTGCCCATGAAAATCAGCTTCTTACCGGGATGCGCCATCATGTAGCACAAAAAGGCGCGTACGCCCGCGAATTTCTGCTCGTAGCTGCCGGGCATCTTGCTGATGAGGGAGCCCTTGCCGTGGACCACCTCGTCATGCGAAATCGGCAGGATGAAATTTTCTGAGAACGCATAGAAGAAGGAAAACGTGATCTTGTCGTGGTGATACTTCCGGGCGAGCGGATCGAGAGACATGTAATAGAGCATGTCGTTCATCCAGCCCATGTTCCACTTGTAGTTGAAGCCGAGGCCCCCGCAGTAGGTCGGGCGCGACACCATCGGCCACGCCGTGGATTCCTCCGCGATCATCATGGCGTCCGGGAAAAGGGCGAAGACCGTCTCGTTCAGCCGTTTGAGGAAATCGATCGCCTCAAGGTTTTCCCGGCCGCCGTTTCTGTTCGGGATCCATTCGCCGTTCGGGCGGCTGTAATCCAGGTACAGCATGGACGCGACCGCGTCCGCCCGGATGCCGTCGATATGGTAGTTCTGGAACCAGAACACGGCGCTCGAGATCAGGAAGCTGACGACTTCGGCCTTCCCGTAGTCGAAGACCAGCGTGCCCCATTCCTTGTGTTCGCCCTTGCGCGGGTCCGCGTACTCGTAGCAGGGCATTCCGTCGAACTTCGCCAGGCCGTACTCGTCCTTCGGAAAATGCGCCGGCACCCAGTCCATGATGACGCCGATGCCTTCCTCGTGGCATTTTTCCACAAAATACATGAACTGCTTCGGATCGCCGTAACGCGAAGTGGGAGCGAAATATCCCGTCACCTGATACCCCCACGACCCGTCGTACGGGTACTCGGTCACGGGCAGCAGCTCCACGTGCGTGTAGCCCATCTCTTTCACGTACGGGATCAGCTCGTCCGCAAGTTTGTCGTAGGAAAAGACATTGCCGTCGCCGTACCTGCGCCAGGAGCCGATGTGGACCTCATAGATGTTGACGGGGCTGCTGTAATGCGGGTGAGCCGCCTTCCTGCGGAACCACTCCGCATCGTTCCATTGGAATCCGGAAAGATCGTAATATTTGGAGGAATTGCCGGGGGCCGCCTCGAAGTGGAAAGCATAGGGGTCAGTCTTAAAAACCTGGCGCCCGTCCGCCGCCGTCACGCAGAATTTATAGCATGCGAACTGCGGGAGCTCAAAAGGCAACCAGTATTCCCAAATGCCGTCTCCGGCCGTCTGCACCATGGCGTCCGCCTCGGCGTCCCACCCGTTGAAATCCCCCACGAGCGACACGCCCGCGGCATGCGGCGCCCAGACCCGGCAGCTCATGCCGGGTTTTCCGTCCCGAACAGATCTATGTATCCCAAAATAATCGTAGGCTCTGCTGTTTTTCCCCTCGTGAAATAATTTAGCGGGGAGAGTTTCGGATTCGATCGAGGAATAAGTCTGCACAGGAACAACTCCCTTCCGGATTGATGGCCGTCTTATTTGCTTTTATCATATCACAAATTGGTAAAAGATCAAGTATTTTGGTCATTTTCTTTTAATATATTCAGATATTACGTTGTATTTTTGTGTGTATTGCTACAAAAAGATTGGACCGTAGCGGATCAACGACTTTTGTTCTTATTGTAACACAGGCGGGGTGTCGATTCCTGGGCGGGCACAAGTGCCTTTCGCGCCTGCGGCGGCACGCCGCGCAGCTCCAGCACGACATCGTCCAGAAAGCCGGAGACGGTCGAACCGGCGGCTCAGGGCGCGGAGAAAAGCGGCGAGCATCAGATCGTTGACGGTCGCATGGCGTTCCTTGGCCCACGCGGCCATGCGGAGAAAGGAATCGCGGGGGATCGTCCTTCGCTCGAGGAACGGATTCGCAGGGTCGCCCTCCAGGTCGAACCGCGCCGGGTCGTGCGTCAGCATGTCGCTCTTCCCGGCCAGGATCTTCATCCTGCTCTCTTCCGCCGCATGCTCCGTCTCCGAGAACGTCACCATCTCCCCCGCCGGGCGAACCTCCCGCCAACGGGGACGCCTACCCGCGCCGACGAATTTGCACCGGATCAGCGGAAAGGGCGACCGCCTTCCGCAGAAGGTCCGGATCCAGTTCCCCGGAAAACGAAGCGGCGAAATGGAGCGTGTGGTCGTTGATCTCCCGCTCCTTGAACAGAAACTGCAAAATATCGCACGCTTGGGCCGGATACTCCTGAAAATGTCCCTCTGCCACATGTTTCCCCTCTCTTCTGCCGATAACAGAATTATATCATGGCGTCGGGCGGAAAACAACGCGGGCCCGCGGATATGAAAAATCCGCCAAACCCGTGTCTTTCGTCTGGCGGAAATCCGATTGAAATTTGCCTTCTGTCATCTTGTAAAAGCCGTACGCCTTTTGCCTGCGGCGACGACAACCAGCCCCATGAAGTCCCGTTTCCGCTCCCGCCGCGCGCGGGGATCAGACGGCCGCGTCGTCGACCGACGGGCCGGTGAACTGGCTGTTGTAAAGATCGGCGTAGAATCCTTTCTTCGCCATCAGTTCTTTGTGATTGCCCTTTTCGATGATGCTGCCGTGGTTCATCACGAGGATGAGCCTGGCGTCGCGAATGGTGGAAAGCCGGTGCGCGATGACGAAGCTGGTCCGGCCCCGCATCAGGACGCCCATCGCCTTCTGGATCAGCACCTCGGTGCGGGTGTCGACCGAGCTGGTCGCCTCGTCGAGGATCAGCACCGCGGGGTCGGCCAGAATGGCGCGCGCGATGGTCAGAAGCTGCTTCTGCCCCTGCGAGATGTTCGAGGCCTCCTCGTTCAGCACGGTCTTATAACCTTCCGGCAGGCTGCGGATGAAGTGGTCGGCGTGCGCGGCCTTCGCCGCCCGCACGATCTCCTCATGCGCCGCGTCCATGCGGCCGTAGCGGATGTTGTCCTCGATGGTGCCGTTGAAGAGCCACGTGTCCTGCAGCACCATGCCGAACAGGGTCCGCAGGCCGCCGCGCTTCATCCGGCGCAGGTCCACGCCGTCGAACGTGATGGAGCCGCCGCCGATCTCGTAAAACCGCATCAGCAGGTTGACCAGCGTGGTCTTGCCCGCGCCCGTCGGGCCGACGATCGCGACCGTCTCGCCCTTGCGGACGGAGAGGTTCATGTCTTCGATCAGCGGCTGGTCCTCCCGATAGCGGAAGCTGACGTGGTCGAAGGCGATGTCGCCGCGCGGATGCTCGACGATTGCGGCGTCCGCCGGGTCCGGGACCTCCTCTTTCTCGTCCAGCACCTCGAACACGCGCTCCGCGCACGCGACGGTGGACTGGATGATGTTCGCGATGTTGGCCGTCTGCACGATGGGCATCGAGAACGAGCGCGAGTAGGAGATGAACGCGGTGATGTCGCCGATGTCGAGCCATGTCTTGGTGACGAAGATGCCGCCGACGACGGAAATGAGCACGTAGCCGATGTTGCTGACGAAATTCATGAGCGGGAACATCGCGCCGGAGAGGAACTGCGCTTTCCAGCCCGAACGGTAAAGGTTGTCGTTGACGGCCTCGAAGGTCCGGACGGAATCCTTCTCGCGGCCGAACGCCTTGACGATGCGGTGCCCCGTGAACATCTCTTCCGTATGGCCGCTGAGCTCACCGAGATATTTCTGCTGATCGGAATAGAACTTCTGCGAATGCTTCGCGATGACCACCGTTACCAGAATATAGAACGGCAGCGTCAGCAAGACGATGGCGGTCAGCACGGGGCTGATGGTCAGCATCATGACGATGTAGCCCGCGATCTGCAGCATCGACTGAATCAACTGCGTCAGGCTCTGCTGCAGCGTGCCGGAAATGGTGTCGATGTCGTTCGTCATGCGGCTCAGGATCTCGCCGTTCGTGTGGGAGTCGTAGTAGCTCAGCGGCAGGCGCGCCAGTTTTTGATCCACGTCTTTGCGCATCTGGTACACGACCTCCTGCGCGACCGAGGACATAATGTACTGCATCACGAAGGTGAAGACGGAGCTGAGCGCGTAAACGGCCAGCAGGAAAAGCAGGGTCTTCCCGATGTCGCCGAACGGGATGCCGCCGCCGTTTTTGCGGATGTCTTCGACGTACCGGCTGAGCGTTTCGGCCGACGCGTTGGAGATCTTGACGCTGGAGGACGACAGGGACCCGCCGCCGGCAAAGCCGGCCGGCAGCTTTTTCATGCCGCCGAGGAAGGCCTGCGCGATCTCGGCCCGCTTGCCGAAGTCGCCGGTGCTTTTGATCTGCGGCAGGGCGGCGAGCCGGCGGAACAGGTCGAACTGCGCCTGCGTCATCTTCATCCGGGAAAGGAACGATTCCGTGACGGCGTCCTTCGCCTTCGATTCCGCCCGGGCTTTCGCCGCGGCGTACGCCTGCGGGTTCCGGGCCGCCTGTGCGCCGAACTGCTCCGCGACGGCGTCGTCGGCCGTCCGGGCCGCCGCCCGCTGCGCGTCGTCATACGCCCGGACCGCTTTTTTGAGGTCCGGCTGCGCCTTGTCGATCCCGTTCACGATCGACTGGGAGAGAAAGCCGTCCGTCACCTGGTTCATGGCGGTGCCCGTGATCTTCGGGCCGAGGACGGTAAACGCCGTGCCGAACACCGCGAACACGAGGACGACCGCGAGGCTGGCCCGCTGCGGCGCGAGATAGCGCAGCAGACGCCGGACCGTGCCCTTGAAATCCTTCGCCTTTTCCGCCCTCATCGCCATAGGAGGTCCGCCGCGGCCGTGGCGGCCGCCGCCGAACATGCGCGGGGACGTCGTACTCTTTTTGCTTTCTTCGCTCATGCCAGTTCCTCCTGTGTCAGCTGCGACGAGACGATCTCGCGGTAGACCTCGCAGGTCTTCATCAGATCGCGGTGGGTGCCGATGCCCGCGACCCTGCCCTCGTCGAGCACGATGATGCGGTCCGCGTCCATGACCGTGCCGACCCGCTGCGCCACGAGGATCACGGTCGCCTGCGCAGTCTCTTTTTTCAGAGCGGCGCGCAGTTTCGCGTCGGTCTTGAAGTCGAGGGCGGAAAAAGCGTCGTCGAACACGTAGATCTCCGGCCTGCGGACCAGCGCGCGGGCGATGGAGAGGCGCTGCTTCTGCCCGCCGGAGAGGTTGAGGCCCCCTTCGGAGAGCACGGTGCCGTAGCCGTCCTGCATGCCGTCGATGAACTCCGCCGCCTGGGCGACCTCGGCGGCGTGGGCAACCTCTTCATCGCTCGCGTCCGATTTGCCGTACCGCAGGTTTTCGGCGACGGTGCCGGTGAACAGGATCGCCTTCTGGGGGACGAAACCGATCTTCGCGCGCAGTTCCTCCTGCGTCATGCCGCGCACGTCGACGCCGTCGACCAGCACCGCGCCCTCCTCCGCGTCGTAGAACCGCGGGATCAGGTTGACAAGGGTGGACTTCCCGCTGCCGGTCCCGCCGATGATGGCCGTGGTCTCCCCCGGCCTTGCGGAGAAGGAAATGCCGCTGACGGCCGGCATCTCGGCGCCGTGGTAGCGGAACGCGACGTTCCGGAACTCGACGTAGCCCGCCTCCGAATCCGCATGGACCGGGTGCTCGGGGTCGACGATCTCCGGGGCCGTCTCGAACACCTCGGTCAGGCGCGCGGCGGCCGCCTGTGCGCGCGGCACCAGGATGAACAGCATCGAGAACATCAGCAGAGAGCCGAGGATCTGCAGCGCGTACTGCATGAACGCCATCAGGTTGCCGATATTGGTGCTGCCGTCGCCGATCCGGAAGGAGCCGAACCACAGGATGCTGAGCGTGACGAGGTTCATCAGCATCATCAGGGCCGGCATCAGCAGGGCCATGATGCGGTTGACCTGGACGTAGGTGTTCGTCAGGTCGCGGCTCGCCTCGTCGAAGCGCCTGCCCTCGTGGTCCATCCGGTTGAACGCGCGGATGACCCGCACGCCGGTGAGCTTCTCGCGCAGCACGAGGTTGACCCGGTCGATCTTTTTCTGGACGGCCCGGAACAGCGGGATGCCCTTCCAGGCGACCGCGCCGATCAGAAGCGCGATGACCGGCAGCGCGTACGCCAGGATGAACGTCATGCCGGGATCCTGCCGGAAGGCCAGGAAAGTCCCTCCCACGGCGGTGATCGGGGAGGAGATCAGCATGTTCAGCATCAGGAACGTCACGAACTGGATCTGGACGATGTCGTTCGTGGTGCGGGTGATCAATGTCGAGGCGCCGAACCGGTCGAACTCGTGCAGCGAGAAATCCTCGACCCTTCTGAAGATCCTGCTGCGGAGGATCCTGCCAAGGCCGATCGCCGTCGTGGCCGAAAGGTAGCTCGAGAAAACGGCGCAGGCGACGCCGACGGCGGAAACGGCCAGCATCCTGCCGCCCGTCCTCCAGATATAGCCGACATCGTCTTTCAGGATGCCGTAATTCGTGATGTCGGACATCAGGTTCGGAAGATACAGGTTCGCGATCACCTGCGCGGTCTGCAGGATCAGGATGCCGACGATCTGCAGCAGATACGGCTTGAGATTCCGGTATATTTTGATCATCTTACACCTCTGCCTCTGGAATGGGGAAAACCGCGGCCCGCCTGTTCATGCTGGACCTTGAGATACGCGAACGCCTCGTTGATCAGTTCCGTGAGCATGACGCTCTTTTCGACGCCGAGATATTCCACAAGCCCGCGGAATCGTTCGACCGTATGGTGCCTCTGTTCCCCGATCAGTTCCCGCCCCTTCTGCTTCAGCCGGACGCGCACGACGCGGCGGTCGTTGAGGTCCATCGTGCGCTCCAGCAGGTCCCTTTCCTCAAGCCCCGCGAGCAGCGGCGTGATGGAGGGCGGCCGGACGCCGAGGGCCCTGCTCAGCTCGGAGACCGGAACCCCCTCCGGAAAACGGCCGCAGGCCTCGTTCAGAACAAACAGCAGCATGATCTCGCTGCCCTTCAGGCGGCGGAGAGGCCGCCGCGGGTCGGCCCACGGCCTGCTCCCCTCCCGGCGCAGCTTTTTGAACTGAAGAAACGCGCGGATCAGGTCCTCCGTCACCGTGTTCAAATCCGTTTGCTGCGGCATAGACAGCACCTCCTTTTTTATTTAGGAAAAATAATATTTAAATTTCCTATTAATTAGTTCACCTAATTATATACGGGAAACGTCGCCGCGTCAAGGGCTTTTCGCATACAATATTTTTTAAAAAAGTCTCCGCGGCGGGCAGGCGGGCCGAAAAGCAAATTTTCGCAGATTCCGCCGCGCACAATTTACAAACCGGCGGGGATATGATACTATAAAACAAGAATCACGGCGGTGCGGACGCCGGCCGAAACAGGCCGAAGCTCAATTCGGGGGTGGTTTCTTGTTCAAAGCAAGGATTCAGTGGGTTTTGCTTCTGTCGCTGGTGCTTGCGATTTCCCTGTGTCTGTCCTCTGACTTCCCCTCCGCTGGCCCGGAGGGTCAGAAAACCGTCTTCCGTGCCTGCGCGCTCGTAAAAGAAAGGGAAAACCTTCTGGTCTACAAGGAAGATACGGCGGCCACGGACCGCCTCTGCATCCTTTCGACGAAGGCGGCCGCCCTGACCGGGCCGGAAGGACGGCCGGTTTCCCCCGACTCCATCGGGCCGGGGGAGATCGTCGAAGCGACGAGCAGCGGCGTCGTTCTCGCCATATGGCCGCCGATCTATCCGACGGTGGAAGGGATCGCCGCCACCGGCGCAAGGGACCCTCTGCTCTACGCCGAGGGAATGAAAGCGGCTGCCCCGCATCTAAAGGCAGGCGTCATCCCGCCTGCTTCCGGCAGCCCGGACAGCGAAGGCGCATAGGTACTTGTTGTAAAATTCTGAGAAAAGAAGGTCTCGGGATGAAACTCGGTTTTATCGGCTGCGGCAACATGGCAAAGGCGATCATGGGCGGGATCATCCGCAGCGGCATCGTCTCCGCGGCGGACATCATCGCTGCCGCCGCCCACGCAAAGACGCTGGAAGCGGCGGAAAAATCGCTCGGGATCCATACGACGCTGCAAAACGCGGAAGTCGTGCGGCGGTCGGAGACGATCTTCCTCGCGGTTAAGCCGCAGTATTACGAAGAGGTCATCCGCGGGATCGCCGACGAAGCCGGCGAGGGCAAGCTCTTCATCACCATCGCGCCCGGCAAGACGCTGGAATGGCTGGAAAACGCCTTCGGCGGGTCGGTGCACCTCGTCAGGGCCATGCCGAACACCCCGGCGATGGTCGGCGAGGGGATGACGGCGGCCTGCCCGAACCGATACGTGACGAAGGACGAAAAAGAGCGGACACTGACCCTGCTTTCCGCCTTCGGGAAAACGGAGCTGGTCCCGGAGAGCCTGATGGACGCCGTCGTATCCGTCAGCGGAAGTTCCCCCGCGTTCGTGTTCATGATGATCGAAGCGATGGCGGACGCGGCCGTGGCGGACGGCATACCCCGCGCGCAGGCCTATACGTTCGCGGCGCAGGCCGTGCTGGGCAGTGCCAAAATGGTGCTGGAGACCGGTCGGCATCCCGCAGAGCTGAAGGACATGGTCTGCTCCCCCGCGGGCACGACCATCGAGGCCGTGCGCGTGCTGGAGGAAAAGGGCTTCCGCAGCAGCATCATCGAGGCGATGAGAGCCTGCACAAAAAAGGCAAAATCCCTGTAAAACAGCGGGCGAAAAACAGAAAGGAGAAAAAGCATGGAATTTCAATATTATCTTCCGGTAAACCTGATTTTCGGGCGCGGAAAAGTTTCGGAACTGGGCGCAAGAACGGCCCGGTACGGTCACAAGGCTCTGATCGTGACGGGGAAAAGCAGCACGAAAAAATCCGGTCTTCTGGACCGCGCGATCGCGCTTCTGAAAGAGGCCGGCGTGGAATCCGCCGTCTTCGACAAAGTGGAGCCGAATCCCCTGACGACGACGGTCCTCGCCGGGGCCGCCCTCGCCAAACGGGAAAATTGCGACGTGGTGATCGGTCTCGGGGGCGGCAGCATCATGGACGCCGCCAAGGGCATCGCCTTTATGACGGTGAACGACGGGGACGTCTCCGACTATATCTTCAACAAAAAGCATTCCGAAAATGCGCTTCCGCTGGTGCTGGTCCCCACGACCTGCGGCACCGGGAGCGAAGGGAACGGGTTCGCCGTCCTCTCCAATCCGGGAAACGGGGATAAAAAATCCCTGCGCTGCCACGCGATCATCGCGAAGGAATCCATCATCGACCCGGACCTGATGAAAACGATGCCGAAGCCGGTCCTCGCTTCGGTCGGATTCGACGCCCTGTGCCACAACATGGAGGGATACCTCTCCGCCGCCTCGCAGCCGCTTACGGACATGATGGCCCTGGAGGCCATCCGGCTGATTGCGGAGAACCTGCCCCGCGTCTACGGCGACCCTTCCGACAACGAGGCATGGGAAAAGGTGACCTTCGCCAGCACGCTCGGCGGCATGGTCATCAACACGACGGGCTGCGTGGCCCCGCACGGGATGGAACACCCGGCCAGCGGCCTGCGGAACATCGTGCACGGCCGCGGCCTCGCCGCTCTGACGCCCGTCGTCTTTGAAGAATCCATCGCCGGCGCGCCGAAAAAGTTTGCGGTCATTTCCCGCCTGCTCGGCGGCAAAGACGAAAAGGACTGCGCCGGGCAGGTCCGCGCTTTTCTTTCCAAAATCGATCTGCGCACGACACTCGGCGAACAGGGCATAAAAGAAGAGGACATCGGGTGGATGGCGGAAAACTGTCTGAAGGTATCGGCCGGCACGCTCAAAAACAGCCCGGTCGTTTTCGGCCCCGAAGATCTGAAACGCATCTACCGCAAGGCCCTGTAAAGACTTTCGTGTCGGGCTGTTGCAAAATAGCCTCGTCGGAAAATAATGCATAAAAAATGCGTCTTGATTAGGCTTTTTAGGCCA
>ENA-UOOI01001387-UOOI01001387.1-fermentation-metagenome-genome-assembly--contig:-NODE-1387-length-25523-cov-16.099497_pt1 | contig 25523 bp, 24 predicted proteins | sample MGYA00245779_ERZ724027 | MGnify/ENA primary metagenome ERZ724027 (study PRJEB28704, sample SAMN03018318) | fermentation metagenome | biome: anthropogenic terrestrial biome; feature: soil...
GACTCTGAGGTGTTGCTTACCGGATGCTCTGCGCTCCCAGCTGAGCTAATACCCCATGGAATCATGCGCCGTTTTTCAACGGCTTTTTTAATATATCATATTTTCGGGTAAACTGCAAGGACTTTTTTGAATTATACCCTTCTCATCGCGACACCAAAGAACGCGCCACAAAAATTCCGCTGAAAACGAGCTTCTGCCGGAGTTTCCTCTTGTAAGCCGGCGGGCCGGCCATCCGGGCGGGTACCGGATCTGCTTCCGGAGCAGCGGCTGCGGTTCAGCCGCCGTTCCGCTTTGTGCCGTTCGGCTAATTCAGTTGCGTCCCTATGCGGAATATAGTATAATTTGTGAGAAGCGTTGGTTCCGCATCGGGAGGGAGTCGGGGATGCAAAAGCCGTCCGCATCGAAGAAAAAACGGGATTTCTCTCTGAAATGGGGACTGATCGCCGTGGTCCTGGTCTGCTGGATTTTCCCCGTGGCGCTGCTGAGCGGCGTGACCGGTTATTATATCAACACCAACATCAACCGCCAGGTTTCCGACACCATCACGTCCTCCGCCGAAGATTCCGTGAAAAACGCGCTGAGCCAGCTCGGCTCGATCATCTCGGCCTCGCGCTACGTCTCGTACAACGGGACGGTCCAATCCCTGTACCGGTCGTACCTTCAGACCGGGGACCGGACCGCGCTTTACGGCGACCTCAGGGAATTCCTCGTCAAGCAGTATAAATACGACGACCGGTTTCTGCTGACCACGCTGTATTTTACCGAAGCCCCCGACGACGTGTTTTTCGCCTACAACGAGACCTACTCCGGGGTCCGCAAATACCTGAGCGACGCTCATCCGACGGTCCGGCGCATTTCCGACACACTGGGAACGAATATCGGCTTTCTCAACGCGGACGGCAACGTTTACGTCGTCCGGAATCTTCTGGACAGCGACTATAAGACCTATGCGGTGCTGGTTCTGCAGCTCAACCTGAGCACGGTGTTCGGCGGCATCCAAAACGTCGCGTGGGAAACGGACGCCACCGTCTGGATCAACGGCGCGAAGGTGGTGCTGCAGGGCTCCGAGATCCGTTCCGACGTCCTTCCGGCCGATCTGCCGCAGAGCGGCCTTTTCTACAAGCAGGCGGGGAGCGCAGCCTATGTCTACGGCTCCAGCCGGGTCCCGGACTGCCGCCTGTCCTATGTGATCCGGGTGAACAGCGTCCCGCTCGCCAAAGAGCTTTCCGGCTTCAAAATCACGCTCGCGGTGATCGTGGGGCTGATCCTCCCGCTGCTCGCCGCGGTGCTCGTGTTTTTCACGCGCAACGTATCGGCGCCGATCCGGCGGCTGACCGAGCAGGCCGGGCGCATCGAGAGCGGGGACTTCGGCGTTCAGATGGAAGACCGGTTCCCGAACGCCGAGTTCCGGCACCTGGCCGGCGCGTTCAACAGCATGTCCTACAAGCTGAAGCACCAGTTCGAGCGGATCTATAAGGAAGAGCTTGCGCTGCGCGACGCGCGGATCACGGCCCTTCAGCTGCAGATCAACCCCCATTTTCTGAACAACACGCTCGAGATCATCAACTGGGAGGCGCGGATGGCGGGCGACGGGAAGGTCTCGCGCATGATCGAGGCGCTCTCCACCCTGATGGACGCCGCCGTCGACCGGAAGGGTCGGCCGATCGTCCCTCTTTCCGAAGAGCTGACGTATGTGGACGCATACCTCTACATCATCTCCGAGCGGTTCGGGAAAAGGCTCGCAGTACGGAAAAAGATCGACCCCGCGGCCGCCGATCTCCGCGTTCCGCGGCTGATCCTGCAGCCGGTCATCGAAAACGCGGTGGAGCACGGCTTTCGGGCCCACCAAAAAGGGATTGTCGAGATCCGGGCCTTCCGGGAAGGGAACCGCCTGATTCTGGAGGTGGAAAACGACGCCGCGATGGCCCCGGAAGACCGGGAGCGCGTGCGGCTCCTCCTTTCCGACGATTACGACTCTTCGGGGGAAAATTCTGCGAACCTCGGGATCCGGAACGTCCACCAGAGGCTGAAGATCCTGTTCGGAGAAGGCAGCGGCCTTTCGATGTCTGTGAATGACAAAAAGCACACCGTGGCCCGTATGGTCCTTACTCCTGTACAAAATAAACAATAATATACAATAAACAGCAAAACTAATCATTACTATTTATTCTTTCAGGGCGTAAGATAGAAAGCGCAGAAATGATCTCTGTCATTCTGAATTTTAGGGAGGTAAAATTATGAAAATCAGAAAAGCGGCGGCCTTTGCGCTCGCGCTGGCCCTGTGCGGCGCGATGCTCGGCTGTAAGGGTCCCCAGCAGACCCAGACGCCGGCGTCCTCCGCGGCCGAGGCGCCTTCCGCGGCCTCTTCCGAAGCGCCCAAACCGGCCGAGATCACGGTCGTGACCTCCTACGGCGGCGACGACGGAAACCGCGCGAACTACGAGGCGGCGGTCAAGGACTATGAAGCCGCGACCGGGAACACGGTCAAGGACGCCTCCAGCACCTCCGACGAAGAGTGGAAGGCCAAGGTCATGGCCGACTTCGAGACCGGCGCGGAGCCCGACGTGCTGTTCTATTTCAACGGCGTCGACTCGAACAAGATCGTGCAGGCCGGCAAGGTCGTCAGTGTCGACGAGATCCGCGCGAAATACCCGGATTACGCCTCCAATATGAAAGACGAGCTGCTCGGGGCCTCCCCGGTGGACGGCAAGAACTATTCGATCCCCGTCAACGGCTACTGGGAAGGGCTTTTCGTCAACAAGAAGGTCCTGAGCGACAGCGGCGTCCAGGTCCCCGGCAAAGACTACACGTGGGACCAGTTCCTGCAGGACTGCGAGAAGATCAAGGGCAAGGGCTACACGCCGATCGCCTGCTCGCTGCAGCAGATCCCGCACTACTGGTTCGAGTTCACCATTTTCAACCACGACACGATCGAGGCCCACGCGAAGCTGCCGGCGTCCTCTTCGGACGAAGAGGGCAAGGCCTGGGTCGCCGGGCTGAACGACATCAAGACGCTTTACGGGAAAGGGTATTTCCCAAAAAACACCCTGACCGCGACCGACGCCGAAACCTTCCAGATGATGGCGGACAATAAGGCGGCGTTCGCGATCGACGGCTCCTGGAAGGTCGGCTGGTTCCAGGAGAACGCGAAGAGCATCGACGATTTCACCGTGACCTACGTGCCCGCCGCGGGCCAGAGAAAAGCGACGGACATCATCGGCGGCATCTCGATGGGCTATTACATCACCAAAAAGGCGTGGGACGATCCGGCCAAGCAGGAGGCCTGCGTCAAGTTCGTCGAGGCCATGACGACGGACGAGGTCGTCTCCAAGTTCGGGGCCGTCTCGGTCACCGCCCTGAAGAACGGCGCGACGCCCCCGAGCGGAGCGGATTCCCTCACGCTGGCGGCGATCGAGATGGCCAAGGGGCAGACGGGCATCGCCCCCGCCGCGCAGGATAACCTCGGCCAGCAGGCCCGCACCGCGCTGTTCGCGGACATCAAGAATATCGTGACCGGCAAAAAGACCGCAGCCCAGGTCGTGGACGCGTGTCTGGCCGTCAAGGGCTGACGCCCTCCCTGCCGAAGTTTTAGCGGAAAACCGGAGAGATCGCCGTCTCTCCGGTTTTTCTAAGAGGAGCGATGCTGAAAATGGATTCGACGATCTATCAGAAAAAAACGCCGCTGTTCGCTTTTCTTACGCCCGCTTTTCTGTTCATGGGCGTCTTCCTGTACTACCCGTTCTTCATGAATATCTACAACAGCTTCTGCAATATCGAGGGGCTCGGGACGGCGGCGAGCGGGATGAACGCGCCGTGGTATCTGAATTACGCCAAGCTGTTCCAGGACCCGCTGATGGCGACCGCGGTGAAAAACACCCTGCTGCTGATGCTGCTGACGATCGTTTTTCAGGTCGGCATCGCCCTCGCGCTCGCCCTGCTGGTCGACAGCATCGGCGCGGGAACGCAGTTTTTCCGCACGGTCTACTTCTTCCCCATCGTGATCTCCGCCACCGCGCTGGGCCTTCTGTTCAACCTGATCTTCCTGTACGACGGCGGCATGGTCAACCAGCTTCTCCTGAAATTCGGGGCGGCGGAGCCGGTCGACTGGAAGGACGAGGCGCATTTCTTTTTCACCATGTCGGCCCCGGTCATGTGGCAGTACGTCGGCTTTTATTTCGTCATCATCGCCACGGGGCTCAACAACATCTCCCCGGAGCTCTACGAGGCCGCCGAGATCGACGGGGCCGGCCGGTGGCAGCGCGTCCGGTACCTCTCGCTGCCGCTGCTGCACAACGTTTTATGCACATGCCTGATCCTCGCGATCACCGGCGCGCTGAAGATTTTCGACCTGCCGTGGGTCATGATGGGCGACGGGATGCCGCTCAACCAATCGTGGCTGACGGGCACCTACATGTATAACCAGACGTTCACCTCGGGCGACGTGGATTACGGCTCGACCGTCGCCATCGTGATCGTCGTGCTCGGCGTCGTGATTTCGCAGGCCGCCAACGCGGTTTTCAAGGAAAAAGACTACTGATTTTTCCCTCCCGCGGGCAGGGCGGCCTGCCCGGGCCGCGGGAAACGGCTCCGCAGAGCCCGCGCTTTTATGCCACGAAAGGATGGATGGTAGGATGACGACAACAGCTGCAGCAAAAAAGAGCAGGGCCCGAAGATCCGTCCCCGGCGGCGCGCTGACCTATCTGCTTTTATCCCTCTGGGCTTTGACGACCATCTATCCCTTTTTCTGGGTCATTGTGAATTCTTTCAAGCGGAAGGGTCTCATCCGTTCCGATTCCTTTTCGATCCCCGTCGGGGAAAGCTTCACGCTGGACAATTACCGGACGGCCTTCGAGCGCGTCGATATCCTCGGCGCGTACAAAAACAGCCTGATCATCTCCGCCGTCGTGACGGCCGCGGTGATCCTTCTGGCCGGATTCGCCGCCTACGGCATGGCGCGCTACCGCTTCAAGGGACGGCAGGCCCTCTATTCGCTGATCGTCGCCAGCATGATGTTCCCGGTCTTTTCCACCGTGATCCCGGTCTTCCGCATGATGTTCGGCTGGCATATCGTGAACACGGACAGCATCTTCCTTTCCCAGCTCAGCGTGATTCTGCCCCAGATCGCCGGGAACCTCTCCTTTTCCATCCTCGTGCTGACGGGATTCATCCGCGGGCTGCCGGTCGACCTGGAGGAAGCGGCGTATCTCGAGGGATGCAGCGTGTTCCAGATCTTTTTCCGGGTGATCGTCCCGATCGTGAGACCGGCCTTCGCGACCGTGGCGATCTTCACGTTCCTGTGGTCCTACAACGACCTGTTCACGCAGATGTTTTTCCTGCGTTACCGGGATACCTTCACCATCACCCGCCTGCTCAGCGAGATCAGCTCGCTGGCCGGCGTGAACTACGGCCTGATGGCCGCGGCGGTGGTGCTGGTCGTGGTCCCCGTTCTGATCGTTTACGTCTTCCTGCAGAAATACATCATCAAGGGCCTGACGATCGGCGCCCTCAAGGGCTGAGGGGTTTTTTCGGAGGCGGCGCGCTCATGTACAAAGTGGTTCTGATCGACGACGAGGAGATCATCGTGGAAGGGCTGAAAAAGGTCGTCGACTGGCGGAAATTCGGCTGCGAGGTGGTGGCTTCGGCGCCGGACGCGAAATCCGGCGCCCTGGCGATCCGCGAGAACCGGCCGGACATCCTCTTTACGGACATCAAGCTGCCGAACATGGACGGCCTGACCATGCTGGCCGGCCTGAAGGGCGAATTCCCCGAGATGCAGATCGCGGTGCTGACCGGCTACCGGGATTTCGAATACGCCAAGCGCGCCGTCAACCTGGGCGTGACGCGCTTTCTGCTGAAGCCCTCCAAAATGGCCGAGCTGGAGGAGGCCCTCCGCACAATGACGGAAAACCTGGGGAAGCGCCGCGCCGCGCGGACGGGAGAGCGGGAAAAAGAAGAAAGCGAGGAAGCCGGGGAAAGCCAGGCGAACAACCTGATCGTCCGGAGCGCGCTGGAGTATATCAAAGTGCATTACGCGGATAAGCTGACCCTGAAGGAGCTTGCGGAGAAAACCTATGTGAGCCCGTGGTACCTGAGCAAGCTGCTGAACCGGGTGACCGGCGAGAGCTTCAGCGGCCTCCTGAACCGCACGCGGCTGGAAAAGGCAAAAATTCTGCTCAAAGATCCGTCGCTGAAAGTCCACGAGATCTCCGATATGGTCGGCTTCGGCGACGTCGCACAGTTCTCCCGCCTCTTCAAAAAGGCCACGCGGCTCTCGCCCGTCGAATACCGCAACGCGGCGGACGTCCGGTGACCGCCGCTCCGGCTTCCCCTCCCGATGCAGCCCGTCCCATCATGCCGCCCGAAAGGCGGCATGAATTCTTTTTTACCCGTGGCCTTTGCGGACGGGTCGTATTATAATAAATGCAGATTTCAATCACGAAAGGAAATGGTCTCTTTGAATCCCGTCATTGAAAATCTGCACAGCCGAAAATCCGTCCGCGCCTTTGAAAACAAACCGATTCCCGGCGAGATTAAAAAAGAAATCCTGCTGGCGGCAATGGCCGCGCCGACGGCGGGCAACCTGCAGCTCTATACGATTCTGGACATCACGGACCAGGCGCTGAAAGACCGTCTGTCGGCCACCTGCGACCACCAGCCCTTTATCGCCAAGGCTCCCATGGTGCTGATCTTCTGCGCCGACGTGCAGAAGTGGTACGACGCTTTCGCTGACTGCGACTGCCGGCCGCGGGAACCCGGCAGGGGCGACCTGATGCTGGCGGTGGAGGACGCGGTGATCGCCGCCCAGAACGCCGTCACCGCCGCCTGGAGCTGCGGGGTAGGCTCCTGCTATATCGGGGACATCATGGAGCATTGCGAGGAGCACCGGAAACTGCTGCGCCTCCCCCGGTACGCGTTTCCGGCGGCCATGCTGGTTTTCGGCTACCCCACCCGGCAGCAAAAGGACCGGCCCAAGCCGCTCCGCTGCGATCCGGAACACATCGTCCACGAAAACGGCTACCGCCGGATGGAGGGACCGGAGCTTCGGCGGATGCTTCGGAACCGGCCCGGACACCTGACTTACGAAGCGTGGTGCCAAGCTCTTTATTCCCGGAAGTTCAATACCGACTTTTCAAAGGAGATGACCCGATCCGTCGAAGCCTATCTGGAGGATTTCAGGTACGGAACAAAATAGACGCCGCGATAAGGCCGCCGCTTCGCAGAACAAGGCGGCCGGCCTGCCGCAGGTCCCCCGGAAGGCTACGCCCTCCGCTCGTTCCGCCTTTTGCCGAAGGCGAGAAACAGCATGCACGCCGACAGCAGAACCGCCGCGTTCATCCGCAGGCCGGCGGAATCCGAAAAGCGGTCCGCGACGAGGAGCGAGGGGACGTTCAGCGCGAGAAAGCACAGGATCAGCATCAGGACTTCAAACGGGCGGTTCGAAGCGGTGAACTCGCCGAGAAACAGCGCCATGGACGGGACGAACAGTGCGAAGATCAGAGCGGACAGAAATCCGGCCCCATCCGCCAGGCAGAACAGGCGGACAAGCGCCGGAAGCGCGGCCACAAGAGAAACCGCGGCCCCCGCTTGCCAGCAGGCCAGCGCCTGCCGGGCCATGGCGCCGGGAACGGCGCGAAGGACGGACGTCATCCCGCTCTGGTGCTCCATACAGCCCATGCGGGAAAAAACCGGGATCAGCCAGGCGAACGTCAGCGCGAACAGGGCGCTCCGCACGGTTTCCATCGGGGAAAACAGGCACGCGGTCCACAGCCCCGCGGCGCAGGCCCACCAGAACGCCGGCTGCGGCCCGAGCGCCTTGCGGAGCTCGGAAGGAAACAGCCCGAAGCGGCAGGCGGGGACCGCCGGGCGGAAGGAACCCTTCGCCTTGGACGGCGCCGGCGAAGGCCGCCGAGCGGCGGAGACTTTTTCCGTTTTCGGCAGCAAGCGGGACGCCAGAACGGTAAGCAGGACGCTCGCCGCCAGCAGGACCAGCTTGTCGGTGAGGTATAGAACGGACGGCGCGAGGCCGTGGAACGCCAGAATTTTCAGATTCGCGCCGCCGACATGGGAGTCCGTAAAGATGCTGATCTGCGTCAGGGGCCGCCCCGTCACCGAGCGGGCCGCCGCCGAGATGCTGTCCCGCATCCACAGGTATCCGCTGAAATCCAGGACGGAAATCAGGCGGTGCGGGTTGATATCCACCGCGGCGAGCGAGAGGACGGCGATGGAAAAGCAGAAAAACAGCGCGATGGAAAGGCCGCTTCTCCGGCGGAACAGCGGGGCGCACTCCGTCAGCAGCGCAAAGGCGGAAACAAAGATCAGGCCGGGAACGACGCACAGAAACGGCGAGAAAAAGTCCCAGGCCGGAAGAAACCGCCCCGGGAAACGGATCTCCATGATCAGGAACGCCCCCGCCATGACGGCGGCCAGCAGGCAGAGCAGGAGCAGGGCGTCGGAAACCAGCTTGCCGAGCAGGTAAGGCAGGCGCTTCGTCGGAGAGGTCCTTAAGAGGGACAGGACGCCGCTTTCCCGGTCGCGCCGGACCGAATTCAGGATGTAGGCGAACCCGAACAGGCACAGCAGCATGCCGCCGCACATCGCCGCGGACATCGGGATCCAGGAGGGATCGCCGCCCTGGACGAACTCGCCGGGATCGATCACCAGGGCCGTGAAGCCGGCGGGGCGCGGAACGAACCAAAACGTAAAAAATACGGCGAGGGCGCACAACGCGAGAAACGAAAATCGCCTCGCCCGCTCCAGAAAATCCGCCTTCGCGGCTCCCCACACGGCGCGCGCCGTTTTCACAGCGACTCGCCTCCCATGGCACAAAGGCAGGCGTCCTCCAGCGTCGGGGGCGCGGAGCGCACGTCCGCGGCGGAGGGCCGCGCCCCGACCGTCTTGACGCGGACGCCCGCGGTCTCCTGCACGGCGGAGCTGACCGCCGAGCCCGCCGGGATCCGGGAAAGATCGGGGACGGTGTATTCCCACACATGGCCGTCCGCACGGCGGATCAATTCTTCCGGCTCGCCGTGGAACAGCACTTTTCCCCCTCTCAGCACGACAAGGTCGGACGCGACGGCCTCCACGTCGGAGACGATATGCGTGGAGAGCAGGACGATCCGGCTCCGGGCCAGGCCGGAAAGCAGGCTGCGCAGCGTGACGCGCTCCTGCGGGTCAAGGCCGGTCGTCGGCTCGTCGGCGATGATCACCTTCGGGTTCCCGAGCAGCGCGCAGGCGATGCCGACGCGCTGCCTCATGCCGCCGGAAAACTCGGAAAGCCGCTTTCTGCCGACGTTCGAGAGATGCAGCGTCCTCATCAGCGCCCCGATCTGCTCCCCCGCCGCCGCGGGGTCCAGCCGTTTGACCGAAGCCATGAACGAGAGGAATTCCCACGCGTTCAGGCTGCCGTAGACCGGAACCTCCTGCGGCAGATACCCGAGGACGCCCCGCATCGCGTCCGGTTTCTTCCGGATATCCGCACCGTCGAGCAGAATTTCCCCCTTCGACGGCCGCAGAAGCGTGGCAAGGATCTTCAAAAGGGTGGATTTCCCGGCCCCGTTCGGCCCGACGAGGCCCGTCAGGCCGCCGCTTTCCAGCGTGAGGGTCACGTCCGAAAGGGCCCGCGCCTTTCCGTAATTCATCGACAGATGCCGAATCTCAAGCCTCATGACGATCCTCCTTTGCGCCGCCGGCCGCCCGCTCCGTCTCCGCGGGCCGGGAGCGCCTGCGGGCGTCCGAAACCCCCGCGCAGACGAACAGCAGGGCCGCGGCCAAGCAGGCGATCGCGATCAGGGCGGTCACGTTGCCGTTCCAATAATGAAAGTCGCCCCAATTCCCCAGATCGACCGCCGGCCACGCCAGCGGCACGCGGTCAGTGATCGCGGCCGACACGCCGTTGACCATAAAGGCATACAGCCCGAAGACCGCAAGGCAGACGGAGGTCCGGAACCGCGCGCTGATTCCGGCGTACCGGATCACAAGAAGGAAAGCCCACGGCAGCGACAGGAGATAAAGCGTGAGGACCCCGTCGGGATAGAAAAAGCGGGAGAAATCGTTCCGATACGCGCAGGCCGCCGCCTCCAGCAGAAACAGCAGCAGCGTATCCGCCCCCATCGAAAGGAGGGCCTTGTGCCCGCAGAACTCCTTCGGCAGCACGATGTTCCGCAGCACGAACGGCGCGAAGACCACGGAAAAAGCGAACGCCAGCGACGCCAGCGACACGAAGAACCAGCGCCCGGAGGTATAGACGCAGCACACCAGCAGCAGCAGGTTCAGCGAGAGGAAAAACGCGCCGAGCGTGACGAGCCCTTTTTTCTTTACGGCGAGCACCGGCACGGATGTGACGGAAAATGCCGTAAGGCAAGAGGCTGCGACGATGAAAAACCAGCTCAGCGTATGATCGACGGCCAGATTGCAGATCAGGCATACCAGCAGCGCCGCGCCGTAGAGGATATCCAACGTCCGCAGATACCCCCTTCGCAGGCGGCGGTATTTTTCGGCCTGCAGCTCCACTTGGCGCTGGTGCACGTCGTCGCTGGCGGTGATCAGCTCGTGCTCGCTGATCCCCAGCGCCGAGCAGAGGGCGGTGACCAGCGTGATGTCCGGATACGAAATTCCGCGCTCCCATTTCGAGACGGCCGACTCCGTCACGTAAAGCCGCTGGGCCAACCCGCCCTGCGTCAGCCCCTTTTCTTTCCGCTTGGCGGAAATGAACTTTCCAAAAGCCGTTTTTTCTTCCATAAAGACGCCCCCGTTTCAAAACTCGCCACATCGAATCCCTCCTCTCCGTTATAGGGGTTTCGGTCCGGCAAGTCAATGAAAACGGGGGTTTTTGGCACTCGACCGTCAAGCCACCCGGAATTTATTCCCGGAAAAGCGTGTCCATATCCTCGGTCACGGAAGGTTCGATCAGGCCGTCGCGCGCCATGCCCTGCATCAGCTTCATGGCCTGGGCGTGGGGAATCGCTTTCCGGTAGGGCCGGTCCTCCGTAAGGGCCTGGTAGATATCCACGCAGGCGAGGATGCGGGAATTGAAGTCCAGCTGCGAGCGGTCCAGCCCGTAAGGATAGCCGGAGCCGTCCAGCTTCTCATGATGGTTGGAGGCCCATTCGGTGATCGCCTCGAACCCGCGGATCATCTCCAGGATCCGGCGGGTGTAAAACGGGTGCGACTGGATGATCATGAACTCCTCCCGGTCCAGTTTGGCGGGCTTGTCGAGAATGCTGTTCGGCACGGCCAGCTTGCCGAGGTCGTGCAGGTCCGCGGCGATGCGCATCATCCAGTAGGTTTTCTCGTCAAAATCGTAATAGCGGCAGAGCACCCCCGTCCGCTCGCTGATCCCGCGGGAATGCGAACCGGTGAACGGGGACTTCGCGTCGATGACGCGGCTGAAAATCTGCGAAATACCTCGGATCTGGCGGTAGGTGAACTCCCGCGTGACCTTCGGCAGCATCGTAAGCAGGGTGCTCTTCACGAACATGTCGTCCATCCCGAGCCAGAATTCGATCCGCCCGCCCAGATCCATCACGGCATCGTACACATCCGGGTCGAAAAAGCGCGAATCCCGCCGGACGGTTTGCAGGATGTCCGCGCTGCTCATTCCTTCGGAATACAGGATCGCAAGGGTGTCCGCCATCGCAATGATCCGGGAATACAGCGGGATATCGCTCCCGGAAAGGCCGAAATATCCGCTCCCGTCGAAATGCTCGTGATGGTACAGAATCACGTTCTTCTGCGGGTTCAGGAACGGGAACGACCGGATGTTCTTCTCCCCTGCCACGCAGTGGTCCGGGTCGGCCTCCAGGACGGCTTCGGCCGGCTTGCGGAGCCGTCCGGTTTTTTTCAGCGTCCCCACGACGCCGTTGTCGTGCAGCAAAGAATAGGAGATCAGGTCGAAAAGCGGCTCGTCCGGAACGGCGAGCTTCCGCGCGATCCGGCCGGCGATATAGGCCGCCCGCGTCCCATGGTTCGTATTGTTCGGCAGAATCTCCTTTTCCGCAAAATCCAGCGTGCGCGAAAGGGAAATCAGCAGTTCGTTGACATTAAAAAGCATAGGATCACAGCGCCTTGTTTCAAAATAAAGAAACGGAAAAGTCCCCAAAGGACACGGTACAACTCTGTTCATTATAACAACCGTATTCCGGCCCATTTTTCTAAATTAGATACAATCCGGCAGAATCAGGTAGAAAAGGCTCCAATATTTTCATATTATGGGTCCGGCGTCTCATTTTGCAAACCTTTCCGAAAAACAATCCGCGCGCCGGATTCCAAATTTTTCCGCGGATTTTCTCGATAAACGGTCCTCCGGCTGCAAAAGCTATAGCGATTCCAGTCGCGATTGCGAGAAGCAAAAGGGATTCCGAAGCTCAACTGGAAATGCTGCAGCTCGGGAGGTGAAAACCATGCCGGAACAATACAGCGGCCTCGACAGCCTGATCCGCGGGGACGGCGAGGCCCGCCGCTATTTCAATTCTCTGCCGGGCTATGTGCAGGAGGCGGTCGGCCAGAGGGCGCAAAGCGTGACCTCGATGGAGAGCCTGCGCAACTACGTGGAGAATCTGACGCGCGGCGAGGAATAAAAGGAGACCGGCCCGGTCGGCGCTGTTCCCGGCGGCCGGCCGGCCTTTTTGTGCGCGGAAGCAAGGGAGGCAACTCCAGCCGTGACCGCAAGAAACCAAAAGCGTTCCGGAACCCGACCGGAACAGCCGCAGACCGAGTCTGTTCTGATAATTTGAAAAATAAATTATTAAATCTATTGACAAATTATATTGCTCTGTTATACTGGTGAGGAAGCGGAGACCGAGGTGAACCCTTTGGACAAAAACGTTTACAGCCTCGTTCTGATGGACGAGATCGTCGAGGCGGTGGATAAGCTGGCCTATGAACAGCGCACCAGTCGCAGCGGGATGATCAACCGCATCCTCGCGGAGTATCTGTCCTTCCCCACGCCGGAAGCCCGGATGAGGGAAATCTTCGGCTGCATGGAGCGGGAATCCGCCGACATCGAGAATTTTCAGATGAGCGGCCGGCCGGGGGCGCCCCGGATCACCATCCGCAGCGCGCTGCGCTACCGCTACCGGCCAACGGTGCACTACGCGCTGGAGCTGTACCGGCGGTGCGCGCCGCTGCTCGGGGAGCTGCGGGTCTCCCTGCGGACGCAGAACGACGCGCTGCTCTCGCTGGCGGACGCGTTCTTCCGCTGTTTCAACCGCATCGAAAGCGAATCGATCGGCAGCTTTTTCCCCGGCGGCGAAATTCCGTGCGAGATCGCCCCGGGCCGCTGCACGCGGAAGCTCCGGTGCCCGCCGGACGCGGAAAACGGCGGAAGCGAACGGATCGCCGGGGCGATCCTCGGCTATATCCGCGAGTTCGATTCCGACCTGAAGCTTTATTTTTCGGATTCCGACGATCCGCGGGAAGCGGAGCGCAAAGTGCGCGGACGGTATCTGGATTATCTGAACGGCGCGCCCGTCCTTTGACGGGGCGCGAAGGAGGCTTTTTTTTGGATATACAGAATTTTACTCAGAAATCGCTGGAAGCCCTGCAGCAGGCGCAGGACCTGGCCGTTGAAAACAGCCATATGCAGGTCGGCCAGGAGCATCTGGCCGTGGCGCTGCTGCGGCAGAAAAACGGCCTGATCCCCGAGCTGCTCAAAAAAATGGGGACGGAGCCGGAAGCCGTGCTGCGCGCGGCGGAGGAGCAGCTGAACCGGCTACCCGGCGTGACGGGCCCGGGCCGCGAGCCGGGAAAAATCTATATCTCCCCCGACCTGGACGCCGTGCTGACCGAGGCGAAGCAGCAGGCCGGCCACATGAAGGACGAATACGTCTCCGTCGAGCACATCATGCTCGCCATGATCGACAAGCCGAACGCCTCGATGCGCGAGGTCTTCGGGCGCTTCGGCATCACCCGGAACCGGTTCCTTTCCGCCCTCTCCGCCGTGCGCGGCAGTGCCCGCGTGACCAGCGACAGCCCGGAGGAGACCTACGACGCGCTCTCAAAATACGGCCAGGATCTGGTGCAGCTGGCGAAAAACCACAAGCTGGACCCCGTGATCGGGCGCGACGAGGAGATCCGCAACGTGATTCTGATCCTCTCGCGCAAAACCAAAAACAACCCGGTCCTCATCGGGGAGCCGGGCGTCGGGAAAACCGCCATCGCCGAGGGCCTGGCGGAACGCATCGTGCGCGGGGACGTCCCCAACAGCCTGAAAGACCACAAGGTCTTCTCGCTGGACATGGGCTCGCTGATCGCCGGGGCGAAATTCCGCGGGGAATTCGAGGAACGTTTCAAGGCCGTCCTGAACGAGGTCAAGAAAAGCGAAGGCCGCGTGATCCTGTTCATCGACGAGCTGCACACCGTGGTGGGCGCGGGCAAGGCCGAGGGCAGCATGGACGCGGGCAACCTGCTGAAGCCGATGCTCGCGCGCGGCGAGCTGCACTGCATCGGCGCCACGACGCTGAACGAGTACCGGCAGTACATCGAAAAGGACGCGGCGCTGGAGCGCCGGTTCCAGCCGGTGATGGTCGAAGAGCCGAGCGTGGAGGACACGATCGCCATCCTGCGCGGCCTGAAGGAGCGGTACGAGGTCTTCCACGGCGTGAAGATCCAGGACCAGGCGCTGATCGCCGCGGCCGTGCTGAGCAACCGCTATATCTCAGACCGCTTTCTGCCGGACAAAGCCATCGACCTGGTGGACGAGGCGTGCGCGATGATCCGCACCGAGATCGACTCCATGCCCGCCGAGGTGGACGAGGTCGGCCGGCGCATCATGCAGCACGAGATCGAGGAGGCCGCGGTCAAGAAGGACACCGATCCCCTCGCGCAGGAGCACCTGAAGCAGATTCAGAAAGAGCTGGCCGACGAGCGCGCGCAGTTCAAGGCGATGAAGGCCAAATGGGAAAACGAGAAAAGCGCCATCGGCCGGGTGCGCGGGCTGCGCGCGCAGATTGAGCAGATCAATGCGGAGATCGAAAAAGCGGAGCACGGCTACGACCTGAACAAAGCCGCGGAGCTGAAATACGGCAGGCTGCCGGAGCTGAAAAAGCAGCTCAAAGCCGAAGAGGAAACCGTCGAAAAGAACCAGGCCTCCGGCTCGCTGCTGCACGACCATGTGACCGAAGAGGAGATCGCGAAGATCGTCGGCAAATGGACGGGCATCCCCGTTGCCCGGCTGATGGAAAGCGAGCGGGAAAAGCTGCTGCGCCTCGAGGATATCCTGCACGAGCGCGTCGTGGGGCAGGACGAGGCCGTGAAAAAGGTCTCGGAGGCGATCCTGCGCTCGCGCGCGGGGATCCAGGACCCGAACCGCCCGATCGGCTCGTTCCTGTTCCTCGGCCCCACGGGCGTCGGCAAGACGGAGCTCGCCAAGGCCCTGGCGCAGGCGCTGTTCGACGACGAGAAGAACATGGTGCGCATCGACATGACGGAATACATGGAAAAATTCTCGGTCTCACGCCTGATCGGCGCCCCTCCGGGCTATGTGGGCTACGAGGAGGGCGGCCAGCTGACCGAGGCCGTCCGCAGGCACCCCTATTCCGTCGTGCTGTTCGACGAAGTGGAGAAAGCCCACCCCGACGTGTTCAATATCCTTCTGCAGGTGCTGGACGACGGCCGGATCACGGATTCTCAGGGCCGCACGGTGGATTTCAAGAACACCATCATCATCCTGACTTCCAACCTCGGCTCCAGCTATCTTCTGGAGGGCATCGGGCCCGACGGGCAGATCAGCGAGAAGGCCCGCAAGCAGGTCGGCGCGCTGCTGAAGCAGCAGTTCCGCCCCGAATTCCTGAACCGGCTGGATGAGATCGTGTTCTACCGCCCGCTGACCAAAGCTGAAATCTATAAAATCGTGGACCTGCAGATCGAGGATCTGAGAAGGCGTCTGAAGGAAAAGCAGCTGGACGTCCGCCTGACGGACGCGGCGAGGGACTTCATCGTTGCCAGCGGATACGATCCCGTCTACGGTGCCCGCCCGCTCAAGCGGTTCATCCAGAGCCGCGTGGAAACGCTGATCGCAAAAAAAATCATCGCCGGCGGTCTCAAGCCCAAAACGACGCTGCAGATCGGCTGCGACGGCCGCGGACTGACGATTTCCGCGCTATAAAATTTCTTCCGCTTCCCCGGCGGGGTCTCCCGAAAAGGCGACCCCGACCGGGGATTTTATTTGCGTCCGGCCGCCGCGCGGCGGCTCGCCCAGCAGGAGCAGAAGCCGGCGGCGGAGAAGATGTCCCCCGCCGCAGATGCTGTCCGCCGCCAGGGCGCTGTACATCAGGAAGGTCATGGACCGCGCGTCTCCGCCGGCGCCCTCCGCGCAGAAGAGCCGCCGACCGAGCTTAGCCAGCTCCTCCTGGAATTCGCGGCGGGCGCCGCTGCAGAGCCCGCCGTACAGCGGATGCGCCAGCACCTGAATCACGAACCGCCCGCGCTTTTCCAGCCGGAAGCGGCGGCGCTCCGCCTCCCGCACGCGCTCCCCGAGCGGCCGCCGCGTATCCGTGAGCAGCGGGAAGATCCTCTCCCGCACCGTGTCGAAATACCGTTGGACGCATTCCACCACGATGGCGTCCTTGTTCCTGAAATATTGGTAAATGGATGCTTCGTTGATCCCCGCGGCGGCGGCAAGCTTTTTGATCGACGTTCTGTCCAGGCCGTTTTCGGCAAACGCTCCGAGGAATTTATCGAGATATTCTTTCCTTCGTTCTTCCCGTTCCAAAAACGTTCCTCCTTTTTCGCGGTTTCTCGACAGCAATTTGGTCTCCGGGAATTTATTTTATGCAATTTTAGGAATAAAATAAGTGCATATAGGAATTATAATTTTATTTTAATAGAATTTTATATTTTTGATGTTTCTTCCGTGATTTTTCAAACCAAGCGGCTGAAAAAAGCCCCGCCCCGGCCTTTCGCAGCCGGAGCGGGATTTTCCGTTTTCGTTCCTGCGGCGCGCCGTTACCGCTCCTGTTTGAACGTGGCGCATTCGGTCTTGGTCTGCCCGCCGTTCACCCGGGTCGTCCGGATATCCACGTGCCGGGCGTGGCAGGCGCGGTCGTCGTTGAAAACGCAGCCGGCCACCTCGCAGTGGATATCCAGCGCCGGATTGGGGGACTCGGAATCCACGGCGTCGGCGGGGGCGCCGCGGGATTCGTCCAGGAAATTGGCGCAGTACGTCTGTGCGGAACATCTGGAATCCGGGCCGCCGACCATGATATCGGGCCGGCAGCAGAGTTCCGATCTGTTGTTGGCACAGCCTTCCACGCTGCAATGCAGATCGATCATCGTTCGGCACCTCGCAATATTCAAAAATCGGCCTTGTAAGGCCGATCTTTATTTTGCGCCGAACGGCGCGGTTTATTCAAAATTATGCTTTTGATGCTTTTTCAGAGGATAGCCGACGAAATATGCCACGGCGGCGCCGACGACGGCCTCGGGCAGGCCGTTGGTCAGGACCGTCAGGCCGATCAGGGCGGGCAGCGCGCCGTAGTTCTGGCCGATGGCGGAGGCATACGTGCTGCCGAAGAAAAGATAGATTCCGCCCAGCACCAGAGCGGTATTGGTCAGGCTGCCGAGCGCGCCGCTCACGGCATAGGCGGCCGGGACCTTCCACTTCAGCCGCGTGAAAAGGCGCAGGCAGGCCGCCGCGACCGTTCCCGTCAAAATGCGGGGCACGAAGCAGATCGCAAGGCTCCAGAAATTCCCGCGCGCCGGGCCGAGCGAATACGCCGGCGAAAAAACGAACGCCGTCAAGGGATTCGGCGGCATGAACGTCCACACGAGGAAGCTGAACAGGCCCGCGAAAGCGCCCATCGCGGTGCCGGCGCCCAGGCCCATCACGACCGCCGTGAGGATTACGGGCACCATGCCGAGCGTCGCCACCACGGGGCCCACCGCGGGCAGAGAGCCGAGCGGCGTGAAACAGACCACCGCCTCGATGGCGAGCAGCAGAGCGAACTGCGCCAGTCCCAGTGTTTTTTTGCCGACAGAAGCTCTCATGACACTTCCCCCATTTCGGAACGGAACCGCTCATCCGCGGTCCCATTCAATAAATTTTAACCATTATAACACACCCGTTAAAAAAAAGACATACTAAGGATATATTTTTTGAACACCGGCCGGGAACGCCCGGCTTCCTTGACAGGATTCCCCTTTCCGGATAGAATCATTCCGGGACCCGTTCCGCCGGAAAGCGCAGAGAGCCGGCAAAATCCCGTATCCGGCGAAAAGGGGTTCCATAAGCTTAAAGTCCGGGGGCCGCAACGGCTGCCGGGGACGGGGAAACGGAAATTAAGGAGGGCAGCATGGATTTTGAGGCAAGAGACGTTGTAAAAAGCTTCGGGGAAAAGCAGGTGCTCCGCGGCGTGGACCTTCAGGCGGAGCGCGGCAAAGCGCTCGGCCTGCTGGGCCGCAACGGCGCGGGCAAAACGACGACCATCCGCATCATCATGGGGGTCTTTCCCCCCGACGCGGGCGAGCTGCTGCTGGACGGGAAGCCGCTGCGGCACGAAAAGATCAACTTCGGCTACCTGCCGGAGGAACACGGGCTTTACCCAAAGCAGGTCATCTCGGAGCAGCTGACCTATCTGGGCAGGCTGCGCGGCCTGAGTCCGCGGGACGCCCGCGCCGCTGCGAAAAAATGGCTGCAGCGCCTCGGCATGGAGGAATTCCTCCCCAAAAAGCTCGACACGCTCAGCAAGGGCAACCAGCAGAAGATCCAGCTCGCGGCCGCATTGCTGACGGACCCCGATTTCATCATCCTCGACGAGCCGTTCTCCGGGCTGGACCCTGTCAACGCGGCCGTGCTCAAGGACATCATCCGCGAGCTGATCTCCGCCGGGAAGCTGGTGCTGTTCTCCAGCCATCAGATGAATTACGTGGAGGAGTTCTGCGACGACATCGCCATCCTGAACCGTGGGAAGATCGTGCTGGCCGGCAGGATCCGCGAGATCAAACGCTCCTACGACCGCAGCCGGATCGTGGTGGATTCCCGGCAGGCGGAACAGATCGCCGCCTGGTGCCCGGAGAACCTGCAGGGCATCGTCTCGGGCGCCGAGGCGGAGGGCGCGAGGGCGCGCATCACCATGCGGTCCGCCGACTGCAAGAACCGGTTGCTCGCCGCGCTGGCCGGGCAGGGGTTCGACATGGACAGCGTCCATGTGTTCGAGCCGTCGCTGAACGACATCTTTGTGGAATACACGGAGGACGCGATATGAAAAAGATGAGGACGATCTTCGGGTTTGAATTCAGGAACTACGCCAAGAGCAAATCTTTTCTGATCCTCACCGTGCTGCTCGTCGCCGCGGCGGGCGTCGCGCTCTCCATCCCCCGCCTTCAGGAGGCGTTCGGCCCGGGCGGCGGGTCCCCGGCAGAGCGGCAGACCGTCGCCGTGGTGGACAAAACGGGAACGGGCGCAGTCGTCCCGGCGCTGACGGCGGCTTTCGTGGATAAAAAGGTCGCGGCCGTCGACCTCGGCATCGACGCGCTGAAGGCGGAAGTCGGGAACGGCAAATACGACGCCGCGTTCGTCGTCGACTCCGGGCTGCACTACACCTACGTGGTGAAGAACCTCGGCATGTACGACACCACCCCGGCGCAGGCCGAAGAGGCCCTGCTCGCCGTCTACCGCAGCCAGGCGCTGCAGAAGCTCGGCGTTTCTCCGGCGGAATCGCAGAAGATTCTTTCGGCCCGGATGCAGTCCGACGTGGTGAAAACCGCGGACGGGAAGGACCAGATGAAAAACTTTTTCTTCACCTACGTGATGATCTTCGTGCTGTACATGGCCATCCTGATCTACGGCCAGCTGGTGGCGACCAGCGTGGCGACGGAGAAAAGCACGCGGGCCATGGAGCTGCTCATCACGGCGGCCCGGCCGACGGACCTGATGTTCGGCAAGGTGCTGGGCGCGGGGACAGCCGGCCTGGTGCAGCTCGCCGCGATCCTGGGCAGCGGCTACGTGTTCTATCACCTGAACGAGAGCTATTACCGGAGCAACGAGATCGTGCAGTCCATTTTCGGGATGCCGGCTTCCATCCTCCTCTACGCGCTGCTGTTCTTCCTGCTTGGGTTTTTCATCTACGCCTTTCTGTACGGCGCGCTCGGCTCCCTCATCAGCCGCATGGAAGAACTGAACCAGGCGGTCATGCCGGTCACCTTTCTGTTCATCATCGCGTTCATGATCGTGATGTTCAGCATGGGGAGCGGCCAGGTCGACAATCTGCTGATGGTGGCCCTCTCCTATATCCCCCTCACGTCGCCCATGGCGATGTTCGTGCGCATCGCGATGGGGAACGTGGCCGGATGGGAGGTCGCGCTCTCCGTGCTGATCCTGGTCGCCAGCACCGTCGGCATCGGCTTCCTGGCCGCGGCCATCTACCGCATGGGCGTGCTGCTGTACGGCAAGCCGCCCAAGCCGGGCGAGATCGTCGCCATGCTGCGGAACAGCAAGTGAAAAAGCCCGCCCGGACGGAAACGGGCGGGTTTTTCGTCGGAGCCCCGGAAAAGCCCTCTTGTTTCCGGGAACGAAAGACTCTATAATAAAGAAAAAAGCAGGAGCGTGAGGAGTGCCATGGCCATCGGACTTGTGCTGGAAGGCGGCGGCATGCGCGGCTGGTACACCGCCGGCGTGCTGACCGCGCTGAACGAAAACCGGATCTCTTTTCCCGTCGTTTACGGAATTTCGGCGGGGGCGCTCAACGCGCTGGATTATATTTCCGGGCAGAACACGCGGGGACAGGCTGCCAAAGCCATGAAATACGCCGCGGACGAACGCTATGTGAGCGTGAGCAATCTGCGCAGGACCGGCTCCCTGTTCGATTTCGACTTCATTTTCGGCGAGCTGTACCACAAGCTGATGCCGTTCGATTACGGCGCGTTCTTCAGCTCTCCCGTCGAGCTGAAGGCCGGCGCCACGGACTTGAAAACCGGGCAGGCCGTCTTTTTCGGCAAGGCGGATATGGACGAAAATTTCACGCCCGTGCGGGCCTCGTGCTCGCTGCCGATGGTCTCGAACGTTGTGAGCTTCCGGGACCGCGAGCTGCTGGACGGCGGCTGCGCGATGCCGATCCCCGTCGAGCGCTCCATCTTCGACGGGAACCGCCGGAACGTGATCGTGCTGACGCGGGACGCCTCCTACCGGAAGGGCCCGCACCCCGAATTTCCGCGCGCGGTGCTGCGGGTCCGGTACGGGGCCTACCCGAATTTCGTCGAGACCATGATGCGCCGGCCGGAGGTTTACAACGGCGAGCTGGACGTCTGCAGCCGCCTGGAACGGGAGGGCGGGGCGGTCGTGATACGGCCGAGCGTCCCCATCGTCACCAGCCGGTACGAGAAGGACCCCGCCAGGCTCCGGGAGATCTACGATCTCGGCATCCGGGACTGCGAGGCCAAACTCGGCGCCGTGCGGGAATTCCTGCGCGGCGGGGAGCGGGGTCAGTAAGCCTGCATCTCGCCGAGCCGGCGGTGCAGGCGCGCGATCTTTTCGAGCGTCGGCGCGTCCCCGACCTTCCGGCCGGAGATATAATATTCCACGCCGGGCTCCCCGCCGCCGGAAAGGCCCGCCTGCCGCAGAACGCGCGCAAGGTTGTTCACGGTGCCGGCGCACCCGTCGATCAGCGCGGCCCCGGCGGGGAAGATCCGCGCGAACGTGTCTTTGAAATAGTTGAAATGCGTGCAGCCGAGCACCAGCGCGGAATATTGCGAGAGGTCGTAGGGAGAGAGCGCCCCCTCCAGATACCGCCGCACGGCGGGGGAATCGAATTCCTCCCGTTCCGCGAAGCGGACCAGGCCCGGCAGGGCCAGCAGGTCGACGGAATGGTCCCGGTCGACCCGGCGGATCAGGTTCCGGAGCTTGTCCTGCCGCACGGTGACGGGCGTGGCGACGACCATGACCCGCTTTCCCCCGCTGACCTGCACCGCCGGCTTGACGGCCGGCTCCATGCCGAGGATGGGGAACCGGTACTTGCGGCGGAGAAAGCCGATGGCCGCGCTCGTCGCGGTGTTGCAGGCGACAACGGCCGCCCGGATGCCGCGCGCCGCCAGAAAGGCCATCGCCCCGTCCGCGAAGCGCACGATCTCCTCTTTTTTCTTTTCGCCGTAGGGGACGTGGTCCTCGTCGGCGTAATACAGGTACCTCTCGTTCGGCAGGACCTCAAGGGCCCGGTGGAGCACGGTGATCCCGCCGATCCCGGAATCGAAGATCCCGACGGTCATTCGACCCCACAGGGCTTTCCGGCGTCCCGGCTCAAGGCGGCGGCCATGGCGTATTCGCCGTATTCCGGCAGGGGGCTCCTGCGCTCCATCAGCACGGTGTCGCGCCAATGGCCCAGGCCGTCGCGCGCGATTTTCTCGCGGTAGCCGACCGCGCGGAACCCGCATTTCGCGTGCAGGCTCAGGCTCGGCGCGTTGTTGCGCATGATGCTGGACTGCAGGGTCCAGACGCCGTTTTTCTCGGACGACTCGATCGCCTTCCGCAGGAGCAGCGTGCCCACGCCCTGGCGCCGGACGCCGTCCGCGATGTAGATGCTGACCTCGGCCACGCCGGAAAAGCACGCGCGCGCCGAAGTGGGGGAAAGCGCGACCCAGCCCCCGATCCTTCCGCCGTCCTCGCACACGAAGCGGCCGAACGGCAGGTGCGCGCGGTCCCATTTTTCATACGGCGGGCAGACCGTCTCAAAGGTCGCGAGACGGGTCTCCATCCCCTGGAGATAAATGGCGGCGACGGCGTTCCAGTCGTCCCTGCGCATCTCTCTGACGTTCCACAAGCAAACCAGTCCTTTATCTTTCGGATTTTTTGTTTTGGTTGAAGAGCACAGCATATTGTATCACACTCGCGCGTCGGAAAAAAGTCTATTTTTCAAAACTTGTTTCCGTTCGCGGAAGGGAGGAAAAAGGGACGTGATCGTCAGCGCAAGCAGGAGGACGGACCTCCCCGCCTTTTATTCGGACTGGTTCTTTCGCCGCGTGAAGGCCGGCTTCGCGTTGGTCCGCAACCCGTTCCGCTCCTCGCAGGTTTCGCGCGTCTCCCTGCTGCCGCAGGACGTGGACTGCGTCGTGTTCTGGACCAAAAATCCCGCCCCCATGCTGAGCCGGCTGGACGAACTGGAGCGGGCCGGTCTGCCGTTCTATTTCCAGTTCACGCTGACGCCCTACGGGAAAGATCTGGAGCGGAACCTTCCGCCGAAGCGGGAGCTCATCGGGACGTTCCGGAAGCTGAGCCGGGAAATCGGGCCGGACCGCGTGGTCTGGCGGTACGACCCGGTCGTCTGCTCGCCGGAGCTCACGCCGGAATGGCACCTGCGGCAGTTCCGGTCCCTGTGCTCCGCGCTGGAGGGCTGCACGCGGGAATGCGTGTTCAGCTTCCTCGATTTTTACGCCAAAACGAAGCGGAATACGGCGGGGCTCGGCCTGCGCCCCGCCCCGGCCGCCGTGATGGAGCACGTCGTGGCCGGCTTTGCCGAAACCGCGGCGCGTTATGGGCTGACGCTGAAAACATGCTGCGAAGCGGCCGATTTCGAGCGGTTCGGCATCCGGCGCGGCGCGTGCGTCGACGCGGAAAAGGTCGAACGGATCACCGGCCGCCCGCTGCGCGCCCGCAAAGACCGCGGCCAGCGCCCCGGCTGCCGTTGCGCCGCGAGCGCCGACATCGGCGCCTACGACACCTGCCGGAACGGATGCGTCTACTGCTACGCGACCGACCCGGCCCGCGCGGCCCGGAACGGCGCCGGGGCGGGCGGCCCGGATTCCCCGTTCCTAAACGGGCGGCCGTAGACGGCGAAGCGGGCCTCCGCTTTCGGCGGAAGCCCGCAAAGGGCGCTCGGCCTACCGCGGCAGGTCGAGCGTTTTCAGGACACCTTCGAGCGACGCGGCGGATTTTTCAAGCTGGGCCTGCTCTTCCCCGCTGAGCTGGATATCCACCAGCTTCTCCACGCCGTCCTTGCCGACGACGGCGGGGAGGCCCATGCACAGGCCGCTCAGGCCGTAGTGGCCCTCCACCAGGCTGGAAACCGGCAGGATGGACCGCTCGTCCCGCAGGATGCTCTCCGCGATGCGGCGCACCGCCATGGCGATCCCGTAGTAGGTCGCGCCCTTCTTCCGGATGATCTCGTAGGCGCTGTCGCGCACGCTCTCATAGAGCTTCCGCATGTTCTTCATATGCTCGGAATAACTGCATTTCTCGCAGAAACGGTGCAGCTCCACGCCGGAGACGTTCGCGCTGCTCCAGACAGCGAGCTCGCTGTCGCCGTGCTCACCGATGATGTAGGCGTGCACGCTGCGGCTGTCCACCTGAAGGTGGCGGCCCAGCAGGTATTTCAGGCGCGCGGTGTCCAGCACGGTGCCGGAGCCGACGACCCGGTTCGCCGGAAAGCCGGAAAGCCTGAGGGCGGCGTAGGTCAGGATATCCACCGGGTTCGAGACAATCAGCAGGATGGTCTCGGCGTTGCGCCGGGTGATCTCGGGGATCACCTGCCGGAAGATGCCGACGTTCTTGTTCACGAGGTCCAGCCGCGTCTCACCGGGCTTCTGGTTCGCGCCGGCGGTCACGATGACCAGGCCGCAGTCCCCGATGTCGTCGTAGCTCCCCGCGTAGATTTCCATCGGCCGCGCGAACGGCAGGCCGTGGCTCAGGTCCATCGCCTCGCCCTCGGCGCGGTCCCGGTTCACGTCGATCAGGACCATCTCGGAGAACAGCCCGCTCTGCATCAGGCTGAAAGCGGAGCTGGCCCCGACGAAGCCGCATCCGATGATGGCGCATTTCCGGTCATTCAGCATTTTGATCATCCTTTCCGACTGCGATCGATTTCCGTTTCATGGAGCGGATCAGCTCCTTCGTCTCCGCGCCGACGCGGCGCGATTCCGTGATCTTCTGCAGCGATTTGTTGTAGGTCCAGTCGTCCAGCCGCGCGCGGCGCAGGTATTCCATCGTCCGCCGCGGGTATCGGACGAAGCAGGCCGAAACCGCCCACGCGACCGCCATCCGCGCGTAATATCCGCCGCGGCGGGCGCGGTCGAAATCCGCGAACAGGCGCGGGAGATATTTTTGATCGAGGAAGAATTCCATCATTAAGGTAACCGCAAACCGGACGGAAAATTCGTTCTCATCGGAAAGATAGCTTTCCAGGAACGCGAGCGACCGCTCCGGGTTTTGCTTTAGAAAGCGGAAGGAAGAGCAGCAGATGTCGCAGGCCGCCCAGCTCTTGATCTTCGGCACGAACGCCGCCGCGCGGGCAAGCGCCTCGTCGTATTTCATCTCCGCCGCGCCGATCACCAGTCCCTGGACCATCACTTCTTCGAGGGAATCGTCCCGCGCCTCGGAAAGAAACCGGCGCCAGTCTCCCTTCGCGATCTGTTTGGCCAGGGCGCGCAGCTTCGGCGTGCGGACGCCAAGGATCCTTTCGCCGGGGATCAGCCGCCGCTGGAACCGTGCGAACGGCTCTTCCGCAAGCGAATCCAGCCCGCGCAGAAAATCCGGGTAGCCCGCAAAAGCTTCTTCCATTTCCGCCCTCCAAAATATACCTTTTAAGTATATTATATCTGCTTTT
>ENA-UOOI01001388-UOOI01001388.1-fermentation-metagenome-genome-assembly--contig:-NODE-1388-length-25515-cov-44.735192_pt1 | contig 25515 bp, 14 predicted proteins | sample MGYA00245779_ERZ724027 | MGnify/ENA primary metagenome ERZ724027 (study PRJEB28704, sample SAMN03018318) | fermentation metagenome | biome: anthropogenic terrestrial biome; feature: soil...
CATTCACCAGATAATCCGTCTCCGGCTCCGGATTCTCCGGAATCTGATAAGGCAGCACCACCTGCGCATTTCCTCCTGCAGGAATCTCCGGAAGCTCCAGTGTACCCTGCTGCAGTACTTTCCCATCCGCTTCCAGGGTCCAGGCCGCCCGAAGATGATCCAGACCGAGGAAATCATAGTGATTGAGAATCCGGACGATTCCTTTCTTCAGATCCACTTCCTCCACCTTCACCGGCTCAATGACCTTTTTATATTCCGTCAATCCCGGAGAAGGTGTCCGATCCGGGAAAACCAGGCCGTCGATGACGAAATTCCCATCGTTGGGCTGATCTCCGAAATCGCCGCCATAGGCATAATATGTTTCTCCCTTTTCATCCATTTTCGGGATGCCATGGTCCAGCCATTCCCAGATAAAACCACCCTGCAGCCGTTTGTAAGTATAAAATGTTTCCCAATACTCCTTCAGCCCGCCGGGGCCATTTCCCATGGCATGGGCGTACTCACAGAGAATATGGGGATTTTTCATCGTTTTCTTTCCCACTTCCTCCAATTCTTCCACGGAGGTGTACATGGTGCTGTAGACATCGCCGGCCTGCAGCTCATAATTCTCCTCTTTGAAATGCCTGCCGGATTCCCCTTCATAATGAACCAGACGCGTCGGATCCTTGGCTTTCACCCATCGATACATTGCCTTATGGTTCCGTCCAAATCCGGATTCATTGCCCAGGGACCACAGAAGGATGGAAGGATGATTCTTATCCCGCTCCAGCATTCTGGCAACCCGGTCGATATAGGCGTCCTCCCATTCCGGATCATCGCTCAAAGCCTGATATCCATGGGTTTCCAGGTCGGTTTCATCGATCAGGTACAGACCGTATTCGTCGCACAGATCATAAAACCGGACATCATCCGGATAGTGGGAAGTCCGCACGGCATTGATGTTGTGCCGCTTCATCAGAAGCACATCCTGCAGCATGCTTTCATAAGGAATGGTCCGTCCAAGACGGGGATGGTGCTCATGGCGGTCCACGCCCTTGAACTTGACTGCTTTCCCGTTCACCAGAAGGGTTCCGTCCTTCAGCTCCACCATGCGGAACCCGATCCGGGAAGAAACTGCCTCCACCGTATGGCCGTCAGCATCCGACAGGACCAGCAAAGCGTGATACAAACAGGGAGTCTCCGCCGACCATTTGTCAGGATTCGATACCGGAAGGGAGAGTGTTACGGTAAGCCGGCCTTCGTTTATGCTGAGATTCTCTGCACTGCAGCTGCCGATTTTCCTCTTGTCCGCATCCAAAAGAATCATTTCCAATTGCCAGCCGACAAGATCCGTTCCGCTTACATTGGACAGGGACACATCCGCATCCAGTACCGCATCCCGATAATCGGAATCCAGCTTCGTCCGGAAGAAAAAATCCGCTATCTTTGTCTTCGGCATGGCCAAAAGGGAAACATCCCGAAAGATGCCGCTGAGCCACCACATATCCTGATCTTCCAGGTAACTTCCGTCGGACCATTGATAAACCCGGACCGCGAGAATGTTTTCTCCCGGATGAACCAACGCACTGATATCAAACTCGGAAGGCATCCGGCTGACCTGGCTGTACCCCGCTTCCTTTCCATTGATCCATACATGGAATGCACTGTCCACGCCGTCAAACCGCAGGACGATCTGTCGATCCTTCCAGTTTTCCGGCAAAGTGAACACCGTACGGTAGCAGCCGGTAGGATTTTCAGCAGGCGTATGGGGCGGATCCACCGGGAACGGATAATTCACATTGGTATAATGGGGATGTCCGTATCCTTTCATTTGCCAGCTGCAGGGAACTTCGATATTGTCCCACGCCGTGCAGTCAAAGTCCCCGCTCTGGAATCCTTCCGGAGCCTCCTGGGGGGAAGGGGCATAGTAAAATTTCCATACCCCGTTCAGCAGCCGATACCAGGGAGAGCCCTGCCGCTGTCCGGTCAGTGCGGACTCCGGATCCGGACAGGGAATGTACCAGGAACGGTTTTCCAGCCTGTGACGCTGCAAAACCTTAAGATTGCTCCAGTCTGCAGGGCAGGTCGTTTTTTGCATCATTTAATATCCACTCCAATCCTCTGTTTGTTACCTTTATTTTTATTTTTTCTACCTTTCCATTTGCTCCAGATTGGCAGCCTGTTCCAGAACATGTTTCAACATGACCTGGTATTTCTCCTGCTTTTCCCGCTCTGCCTGTACAATGGCAGCAGGCGCTTTCCGGATAAATCCTTCGTTGGACAGCTTTGCCCCGGCCCTTGCCAGTTCCTTTTCCAGATTGGCCTTTTCCTTCTTCAGGCGCTTCTTCTCCTGTTCAAAATCAATCAGATCCGCCATGGGAATCGTAATCTGTGCCTTTGCGGTTACCACCGATGCGGCATTCACCGGGATTCCTTCCTTCCCGGTCCGGATGCTCACTTCGGATGCACCGGCAAGCTTTTCAAAATATACCTCCGCATTCTGAAACAAAGCGGCATTGCCCGGTTCCACCACCAGGATCAGCTTTGTCTTTCTGGAGGGAGAAACCTCCTTCTCTGCCCGGATATTCCGGACGGCACGGATGACATCCATCACAGCCTGCATTTCTTCTTCTGCATCCTCATTCAGCTCCTCCTGCCGTTGTACCGGCCAGCTTGCTGTCATGATGCTTTCCCCTTCATGAGGCAGATGCTGCCAGAGCTCTTCCGTCAGGAAAGGCATGAAGGGATGCAGCAGCTTCAGGGTATTGGAAAGGACATAGGTCAGGGTGGAAAGCGCCGTGTCCCGGGCTTCTTCTTCGGTGCCATACAGTCTTGGCTTCACCAGCTCGATATACCAGTCACAGAATTCGCTCCAGATGAAATCGTAGATTTTCTGCGCGGCCAGCCCCAGTTCATATTTATCCAGGTTTTCCGTCACTTCCCCAACCAGGCGGTTGTATCGGCTGACGATCCATCGGTCGGCGATTTCCGGCTGTCCCGCCGGGCTCCATCGGTTCTGGCTTTCCATCTTCCGCATCTGTCCCTGCCCTTCCCCCGGATTCATGAGAATAAAGCGGGTGGCGTTCCAGATCTTGTTGGCAAAGTTCCGGCTTGCCTCCACCTTTTCGTAATAGAAGCGCATGTCATTGCCGGGGGAATTGCCCAGAATCAGGCTCATGCGCAGGGAATCCGCGCCATATTGATCAATGACCTCCAGCGGATCGATGCCGTTTCCCAGGGACTTGCTCATTTTCGTGCCCTGCGAATCCCGGACGATGCCGTGAATCAGCACATCCCGGAACGGAACTTCCTTTGTGTGCTCCAGCCCCGAAAAAATCATCCGGGCTACCCAGAAAAAGATAATATCGTATGCGGTGACCAGGACATTGGTAGGATAATAATAGGAAAGCTCCTCTGTCTTCTCCGGCCAGCCCAGCGTGGAGAACGGCCACAGGGCAGAGCTGAACCAGGTATCCAGCACATCCTCATCCTGCCGGAATTGATCATTTCCGCAGCGGCTGCAATGGGTGGGCTTTTCCCTGGCGACTACGGTTGCACCACATTTTTCACAATAATAGGCCGGGATCCGATGCCCCCACCAAAGCTGCCTGGAGATGCACCAATCCTTTATGTTCTCCATCCAGTTGTAATAAATCTTCGCAAACCGATCCGGGACAAACCGGATCTGCCCGGAACGAACTGCTTCAATGGCAGGCTCTGCCAGCGGCTTCATCTTTACAAACCACTGTTTGGAAATAATGGGCTCCACCGTTGTGGAGCAGCGGTAACATTCTCCTACATTATGTGTGTGCTCCTCGATCTTCACCATCAGGCCCAGTTTTTTCAGGTCCTCCACAATGGCCTTTCTGGCTTCATAGCGGTCCATTCCCTCATATTGCCCCGCCTCGGCATTCATGGTTCCATCATCGTTGATGACCCGGATCTGCGGCAGCTGATGCCGCAGACCCACTTCAAAGTCGTTGGGATCATGGGCAGGCGTAATTTTCACCACACCGGTACCGAAATCCCGGTCCACATAGGTGTCGGCAATGATTGGTATCTCACGGTTCGCCAGCGGAAGGAGCACGGTTTTCCCGATGAGATGCTGATATCTTTTGTCCTCGGGATGCACCGCCACAGCTGTATCGCCCAGCATGGTCTCAGGCCGTGTGGTGGCAAGGATCACTTTCTCCTCACTGCCCTTTATGGGATAAGCGATGTACCAGAACCAGCCCTGCTTCTCTTTGTATTCCACTTCCGCATCGGAGAGGGCGGTTTTGCATTGGGGACACCAGTTGATAATGCGGTTTCCCTGATAAATCAGCCCTTTTTCATACAAACGGACGAACACCTCGATGACTGCCTTGCTGCAGCCTTCGTCCAGGGTGAAGCGTTCCCGGGACCAGTCGCAGGAAGACCCCAGCTTTTTCAGCTGATCGACAATCCTGCCGCCGTACTGGTCCTTCCATTCCCATGCCCGCTTCAAAAAACCATCCCTGCCCACATCATTTTTCGTGAGCCCTTCTTCTGCCAGCTTTGCAACTATTTTTGCCTCAGTGGCTATGCTGGCATGATCGGTGCCGGGTACCCACAGCGTACTGTATCCCTGCATGCGCTTCCAGCGTATCAGAATATCCTGCCAGGTATTGTCCAGAGCATGACCCATGTGAAGCTGGCCTGTAATGTTCGGCGGCGGAATCACGATACAGAAAGGTTTCTTGTTTTGATCCGGCTCCGCATGAAAATATCCTTTTTTCATCCATTCCTGATAGATTCGGTCCTCCACCTGACCGGGATCGTAAGTCTTCGCAATATTCCCGGTCTGCCTATCCACTTTTTCGCTCATAACGATACTCCTCCATTCCTGATTTTATTCCATGTCCCAAAATAAAAAAAAGACTCCGTCCCAAAGGACGAAGACTGTTTCGTGGTACCACCTTTCTTTCTGCCGGGCCTCCAAAAACAACCCGGCAGACGCTTTGGCCCTATAACGGGAGCGTCCGTAATGACCTGTCGGTATCCCTATCCGTTCGGCCAAAAAGCTCAAAAGCGACCTTCCATATTGTCTGTTCCCGGGAGCCTTTCAGCCCGTGAGCTCCCTTCTCTGTAGAAAGACCGATATGTACTCCTCTTTTTCCCTGCCATTCCTCTATTTTGTTCTCTTTGTCTATTATAACCCAAAATCAGGTATTGTCAATCGCGTTATAACCCAGAATCGGGTATTGTCAATCCCATTATAACCCAGAATCGGGTATTGTCAATCGCCTTTCCCGTTAGAACCAGCGGATTGTTCCAACGGTACATCCTTCTCCGAAAGCTTGCCTTCCCAATCCTTGTTCCACTTTTTCCCTTCTGTCTTCTGCCCCTTCTCTCCGTCCGGACTTCCCGCGCTCTCCGATCCCTTCAGGACATTATCCTGTCCGGACTCTTCCTTTCTTCTTACGATAGCCGAGTAAGCATAAGCATACTGCAGGGAAGAAACAACCGTGCTCACAATTGCAGCCCATAAAATGTAATCGGCATAGCGGAAATCGAATACCAGGGCAGTGATGGCGATGTAAAACAAAACCGTGGCAAATTTGCCATAGAAATTGGATTGTACCACAATCTTTTTTTTACCGTATAAAAGTGCCACTCCGAAAATCATCATCAGTTCTTTCAATACAACAACGGATACGGCCCAAAGCGGAATCCTGTGATCAATAAACAGACAAATCAGGACGGTCATCAGCATCAGCTTGTCCGCCAGCGGATCCATCATTTTCCCCCATTTGGTGATCTGATTGTGACGTCGGGCAATCTCACCATCCAACATGTCAGTCAGCCCTGCAAGAAGAAAAATCAGGAATGCCCACATTTCATTATTTGCCAGGCCCTCATTGAAATAGAAAAAAGCATATACGCCAACCAATAAAAACCGTACCAAAGTCAGAGTGTTTGGCAGATTCATCAACAAAAAAGAACCTCCGTTCAATATTTCGATATATTTCCCTATGTTATATTATTCGGCTCGGGGACCCGAAAATCCTCCCTTTTCGCCAAAAAGGCCAAAATGATTTTGGCATGTCTCCGTCCTCACAGCGAGCCGTTCTCCAATTCGGCAGCCGCAGCCTTTAGCTCCCGAAGGTACAACCCGGCGGAGGCGTCGCTGGGCATGCGCCAGTCCCCGCGGGGAGACAGGCAGACAGAACCGATCTTTACCCCATCCGGCAGGCAGGACCGCTTGAACTGCTGCGTAAAAAATCGTTTGTAAAAAACGGTCAGCCATTTCAGAATCTCCCGGGGAGGATACGATGGAAACGCCAGGGTTGCCAGCTTCAGAATCTTGGCAGGAGATAAACCATTGCGGACCATGTGGTACAGAAAGAAGTCGTGAAGGTCATAGGGCCCGATGGTTTCTTCCGTCTTTTGGGCAATATGCCCGTCTTTATCCGCCGGCAGCAGCTCCGGACTGATGGGAGTATCCAGAATATCCCTCAGCGCCTCTGCGACCCTTTCGTTCTTCGCCGTCTCCGAATACCAGGATACCAGATGCCGCACCAGGGACTTCGGAACTCCGGCGTTCACGGCATAGTTGCTCATATGATCGCCGTTATAGGTGCACCAGCCAAGGGCCAGCTCCGATAAATCCCCGGTACCGACGACAAGGCCTCCTTCCTGATTCGCCACATCCATCAGGATCTGCGTTCTCTCCCGCGCCTGTGTATTTTCAAATGTGACATCATGAACCGAAGCGTCGTGACCGATGTCCCGGAAATGCTGCATACAGGCCTCCACAATTGATATTTCCCTTGTGGTTATGCGAAGCTCCCGCATCAATGTTACCGCATTCTGATGCGTTCGTTTCGTTGTGCCAAGACCCGGCATGGTAATCCCGATAATGTTTCTATCGGGAAGGGCAAGAGTGCGGAATGCGTTCGCTGTCACCAGCAGAGCCAATGTGGAATCCAATCCGCCGGAAACAGCGATCACTGCCTTCTGAATTCCCGTTTTCCTCAGCCGTTCCGCCAGGCCTACAGACTGCAGGCGGAAAATTTCCCTGCATCTTGCGTCTTTCTCCGACTCATCGCCGGGAACAAAGGGATGAGGATCAACAGAAAAACACTCCTTGACATCCGGATCCCCGTTCCAATCGAACTTTATGAACCGATATTCCTCCGGCTCCGCCTTTGCCGCAAAACTGTTGCTTCGGATCCGGTCATTCCGGAGCTTCTCAATGTCCATATCATAACAGGTGCAGGCAGAAGGCTCCGGAAAAATCATCTCTCGGACGATATGCCCGTTTTCAGCCAGTATGGTATGCCCTCCGAAAACCAGATCGGTGGTGGATTCCCCCTGTCCGGCAGAGCAGAACACATAGCCTGCAAGACATCTTGCGGACTGCTGCCGGACCAGCTCCCGCCGGTAATCGCCTTTTGAAACGGTTTCATTGCTGGCAGACAGATTCAGAATCAGGTTGGCCCCATGAAGCGCATGATGGGAGCTGGGCGGAATCGGCATCCATAAATCTTCGCAGATCTCCACACCGATACATAAATCCGAATTCCCTGCCTGAAACAGAATATTCTCACCGAATGGAATCTCCTGACCCAGAAGATGTACCGAATCATAGCTGCGGTCCGAAGAGGAAGCAAACCATCTTTTCTCGTAAAATTCATTGTAATTGGGCAGGAAGGTCTTTGGAATGACACCAAGAATCCTCCCGGAATGGAATACCACCGCACAGTTGAATAGCCGGTCCTCCGCCTCCACCGGCATACCCACCGCGGCAAGCACATCACAATGTCTTGTACGGGCCAGCAGTTCCTGCATTGCCTGCCGGGCAGCATCCAGCAGGGAACTCTGGTGAAACAGATCACCGCAGGTGTATCCTGTCAGCGATAACTCCGGAAACGCCATCACCTTCACGCCATGGTGATCTGCATCCCGGATCCGATCAGAAATCTCTGCGGCATTCCGTGCCGGATCCCCGATCCGGACATCGGGAACTGCTGCAGCAACTCTAGTATATCCATATTTACCCAATTTCATTTTGTATTCCTCCAATGAAGGATATCGTTTGTCCGCATCCGGCACTTGATATCATTCTGCATTATCTGTCCTATATTTGGATTTGCTTTTTGTCCTCCATTTCATTATAGCACTCACCCGCCGGAAACGAAACTCTTTTGTCCTGCCTGACCAGATTTTTAGAAACAGCGCCATCTATCGGCTTCCTTCCGATTCCCCTCACGGCGGACATCCTTGCCTTGGCTGAACATTTCCCACTGCCAGGGCATGTACGGAATTTTCATCCGTCAGTTTGCGCCCATGCCGGGCGCACAAAAAAGGCGGCAGGAAAACCCTGCCGCACTCTCTGATCGAAACATCTGCAGATCAAATGAATTGGTCCGTGCTGATGCTTATCCATCCCGCATTCTGTGAAGCGGGCTTTTCACAGCTGCCCCTCAGCCGGAGAAAAACCTGAAATATCCTCTCCCTCAGATATTGTCTTTCTTCAAAACAGTAACGCCGGTATCCACCGTGGAGCCGTCCCCCTTATCACTGCCGTCCAATGCGGCGACGGCGGCTTTGATCCCTTCAGAACCCATTTTATCCGGATTCTGAGCCATTACACAAAGAAGGGAACCATCCCGGATCAGCCCAAGAATCGTATCCGATTTATCAAATCCAACACCGATGGCTTCTCCGCCCGCTTCCTTTATTGCATTGCCCGTACCGACCGTACTGCCTTCATTGGTCCCGAAAATCCCGACGCAGCCCTGCGCAATGTAGTTGGTGGCAACGTCCTTGGACTTGGCGGCATCGCCATCACTGTACTGCGTTTCCAGGAGTTCGAAGTCGCTTCCCTCAAAGGCGGAACGGAATCCGCTCTCACGGTCCACAGTGGACTGGGTAGCGGCGTTGACACCGATAATGCCGATTTTTCCGGAAGTGACGCCTTTGTCCTTCAAAGCGGCAAGCAGTTGTTTTGCGGCAGTTGCTCCGGCTGCCTTGTTATCGGTACAAAAGGTTTTTACGGCTGGCAGATTGGCCGGAGAATCCACATAGACAATTTTTACACCTGCGGATTCCGCTTCCTTCAAAGAGGAAACGGCAGCGTCCGGGCCGTTGGCAGCCAGCAGAATAGCGTCCGCGCCGTCCGCAACCGCATTGTTGATGCATTCGATTTGCTTGGCATCATCCTTTACATCCGGCGCCGTCCATTTGTAATCGACATTTCCCAGCGCCTCCACTGCCTTCTTTGCTCCCTTATCCATATTAACCCAATGCTGATCCATCTGATCCATCGAAATCAAATAAATCCGATATTTTTCGCTGTCCCCGGCAGAACCCGTTTTGCCCGCTCCCGCGCTTTCCGAGGGCTTTGGTGCCTTGTTGCCGGAAGCAGGATTCTTCAAATCACTGCTGCAGGCAGCCGCAAACAGCAGCATTGCGCCTATGGTCAGCAAAGCAAGGGACTTTTTCCAGATGACTTTTTTCATGATATGACCTCCTTGTTCTTTATTCATTTATGATCAGAAAAGAAAGCAGGAATGCTTTCCTGTCAGGCCGGGGTACTTTTTCCTTCCGCTCCGGAAGCAGGACGGCTTTTCCTGAAAAAGTGGCGGGGCCGGCTGCCTCGCAGGACAACATCCAGCAAAACCGATACCACTACAATGATGCCGATAATGATATTCCGGATGGCGACCGGGGCACCTGCAAACTGCAGACCATTCTGCAAAACGCCCCAGATAAATGCACCAATCACCGTGCCCGGTAAAATGCCTTGTCCGCCAAGAGTGGAAACGCCGCCGATGACCGAAGCAGCCACCGCAAACATTTCATATCCATTCCCCGCATCCATGGTTCCCATGCCACTGGTGGCGCAGATGATCATCCCCACCACACAGGAGCAAAAGGCACTGACAAGATAAACCTTGATGGTGGTACTGTTGATATTGACGCCGGACAGCCTGGCTGCCTCCGGATTGGACCCGATGGCGTAAATATGCCGGCCAGTCCGTGTGCGGCTGAGCAGAAAATTGCCGACCAGCCAAAGAACTGCCGCAATCCAGATGGTATTGTACAGGCCCAGAAACCTGCCATAATAAAAGAAATTACGAAATCCTTCGGCAGCCTCGCCGATGGAATCGGTGTTATAATTGTTGTTGGCAATCTGCGCAATGCCGCGGGCAATGGTCATGGTACCCAGTGTGGCAATGAAAGGCGGCAGCTTGCAGCGGGCAACCAGCTCCCCATTGACGATCCCTATCACAAGACAGCAAGTCAGGGTGATAAAAGTGGCTACCCAGGGGTTCACTCCATTGGCCATCATGGTGGCAGAAAGCATGCAGCTCATTCCCACCACGGAACCAATGGAAAGATCAATGTTTCCGGTAATCAGGACAAAGGATTGCCCGATTCCGATAATGAGGATCGGCGCTACCTGGCGCAGCAGATTTCCCACATTCCGTCCGGAAAAGAAGGACGGGTTGAGAATGCCGAATACAACGCACAGTACCACAAGGCCTATGGTCACTGTGATCACCTGGCCCATGCCGCGTATCGCCAGAATCCTGTGCAGGGGATTTCTTTTTTGTGTTCTTTCCATGTTTTTCATGCTCCTTCCGATGCGTAGGCAGAATCGGCCTTTTGAAATTTGCTCTCAAATCGGGTGGCATACTCCAGAATTTCATTTTGAGTACAGCTTTCCGGAAAAAGTTCGCCGATCATCCGCCCATCGCACATGACAAGGATACGGTCGGCAACTCCCATAATCTCCTGCATTTCAGAGGAAGCAAACAATACGCCTATCCCGTTTTTCTTGAGCTCATTCATCAGATGATAAATCTCAACCTTCGCTGCAACATCAATGCCCCGGGTTGGCTCATCAAACATCACCACGCGGGAATTTCGGGCCAGCCATTTGCCCAATACCAGTTTCTGCTGGTTGCCGCCGGAAAGGCTTCCGGCATCTGCTTCAATATCATGCATTTTTATGGTAAGATCCTTCTGTGTCTGCCGGACCATGCTCCGTTCTTTCCTGCGGTGAACGGCGCCCAGCCTGCCGCACAGAATATCCAGGTTTGGCAGTGCAACATTATCCCGAATGGAAAGCTTGGTGCAAAGACCATCCCGTTTGCGGTCTTCCGGAACCAAAACAATCCCGGTGCGGATTGCATCCTGTGGACAGCGGATCTCCACCGGCTGTCCATCTAAAAAGATCTGACCGGATTCCCGGGCGTCCGCTCCGAAAATCACCCGGGTCATTTCGGTTCGGCCCGCCCCCATCAGGCCGGCTACTCCGACAATTTCCCCTTCATGCAGTTCAAAACTGATGTTTCGGACCATTCTGCCGGCATTCAGCTTTTCCACCTTCAGTATGACTTTGCCGACCCCGCATTGTACCTTTGGGAACTTTTCCTTGATTTCCCGCCCGACCATGTTGGCAATCATGCTGTCCATGGTAAAGGAGGAAAAATCCCCGGTTGTAATCCGCCTCCCATCCCTCATAATCGACACGCGGTCCGCAATATGCTGCAGTTCTTCCAGACGATGGGAGATATAAACAATGCCACAGCCAGTATCCCGCAGCTTTCGGATGATGGCAAACAAATCACTTATTTCCCTTGAGGTGAGTGCGGAGGTGGGCTCATCCATAATCAGGATGCGCGCATTGGCGGAAAGCGCTTTTGCAATTTCCACCATCTGCTGTTTGGAAACAGCAAGATCCCCAACAACCGTTTCCGGGTCGATATCCATGCCGAGACGTTCCAGAATGTTCCTTGCTTCCCGGTTCATTTCACTTGCAGACAAAACCATGCCCTTTGTCTTTTCCCGTCCCAGAAAAATATTTTCCGCAACGGTTAAATGCGTACACATGTTCAATTCCTGATGTATGATGGCAATGCCCAGCTCCTGCACCTTTTTGGGCGTCAGGCCTTCCACGGTGACGCCAAAAACCTTTATTTCCCCGGAATCCGGCTGATATACGCCGCTGAGAATTTTCATCAAAGTAGATTTGCCCGCACCATTTTCCCCGATCAGGGCCATCACTTCGCCCTCGTTCAGATCAAATGAAACATCATCCAGTGCCTTTACACCAGGAAACGATTTGTTGATATGGGAAAGCTCCACGATCCTCCGCTGCATTCCATTCCACCACCCTTTCGTTTTCTGACTGCAATTACAGTATAGCATCCTTCCAGGCAGGTTGGCAGGGGAGTCATTTTGGTTGGATGGGGGGTTTTTTCAGGACTTTGGCCAATCGTACTCCGCCGGTCCCTGCTGTTCCTGCTCAGCAGCTTACCTGATCCGGTGAGGATCGTACCAAGGTTCAAAAGATGGCCGGAGTGGATCTGGGGGCTTATCTGATCCGGTGAGGATCGTACCCTTCCTGCGGGCTGAGAGTATGGAAATCATCCCGGGCATATTCCCGGATCAAACGGCCATTTTCCAGAATCAGAAGCCGATCAGCTATGGAAAGGCTGTCCGAAATGTTTACCGATAGCAGTATCGTGGATGTCCTGCGCTTTCGCAGCATCTCCAGAAGAGTAATAATATGATGGCGAAGATACATATCTGCTCCCAGAAAAGGCTGCATGCAGAAAACAGCTTTGGGATGATACAGATGCATCCGGTAGTATATCAGGTCATACTGTTCCCGATGGGACAATGCACGGACATCCTGTTCCGCAAGATTCGGCCCCAGATACGCCGAATACTCCTTCCTGATACTGCGCCGGATTCCAGGATTCAGCCAGATCCGTGGAATGCGCTGATCGGCTGAAATGCAGAGGTTATCCAGTACACTCATTCCCGGAAAAAGCATGGAATGGACCGGATCCTCCTGGATAAATCCCAGTTCCTGTCCCGGCTCCGGACGGAGATGTGGTCCGCAGGGAGCGCCATTCACCTGGATGCTTCCTTTTTTTGGCTTGCATTCCCGGTTCATGAGAGACATGATGTCACCCAGAATAGTGTTGCTCCGATCCAGAATTACAACACACTCCCCCGGCCAGACAGAAAAACTCAGTGAATGGATTGCATCGGTACACACCTGATCCATGCAAAGAACCGGCATGGAAACCGGCCGGGCAACGGGGACAGCCGGCCGCCGGAAATCCAGTGCACGATACCAGATCGCCTCATCGCTGGAAAACGGCTGATCCATTGAAAGAACGACACTTCCTTCCTGCATGACGGAAATGCGGTCGCAGAAGGGAAAGGCTTCTTCATGATGGGCACAGATATAGAGAAAGGAGAAACCTTTCCGGATGCAATGACGCATGAGCTTCTGAAAACGCTTCAAATCAGACGCTGACAAAATGTTGCTGATATCACGCACGACCACCAACTTTGTTCCTGCAAGAACCGCACGCAGAAGCTCCGCCACACACCGCTCATAGACAGGCAGATCTTTTACCAGCGCATCCGCCGGAATCGATACTCCAATCTCCCGGGTGCACCGTTCCAGCTGATCCTGCAATATCCGCGGGCGGATCCAGTATTTTTTGAACCCCCGGCGCAGAACAAAAATATTGTCCGCCACCGTCAGATCATCAATCAAACGGCTCTGCCGGTCAATCACCGAAATCGCATTTTCGGTCATGGGGCTTTTTTGATAACTGTTTACCAGCTTTTCGTCCAGATAGACAAATCCGTAATGCAGCGGCAAATTCTTCTGCAGAAGCAGCACCAGCTCGTTCTTCCCCTGATCATTCATGGGAAGCAGCCCCATGATTTCACCTTGAAAGATATGCATGCTGAATCGATTGAGACGGGTTACCCCGTCCACAATGCGTGTGACACGATCCATCCGCAATACTTCCTGTTTCATCCCGTCACCTTCACACTGCGGGTGGTACGCGGCAAAGTGATTTCCACATCCGTGCCCACTCCGGGCGTACTGTAAACGCAAAGTCCGTATTGCTCGCCGAACAGCAGCTGAATCCGGTTGTTTACATTCACCAGGGCAATACCGCCTTCCTGGCTGTTATCCCCATTCACATGCTGAAATCGTTTCGTAGCCAGCTGACGGTTCAACTCTGCAAGCACTTCCTTCCCCATGCCCACTCCGTTATCCGATACGGTAATAATCAGACGTTTTTCGGTTCCTTCCAGCTTGATGCGCAGATTTCCCCTGCCCATTTTTCGTTCCACTCCATGCACTATGGAGTTCTCCACAATGGGCTGTAACGTCAGCTTGGGAATACGGCAACGGATTAAACCGGCATAATCCTCTTCTTCGTATACCACCTGCATTTGCAGCCGTTCTCCAAAACGATACTGCTGGATGAGAAAGTAGTTTTCAATATTGCCGAGTTCATCTTCCAGGGTTACCAGGTTTTCCAGATTGGAAATGGTATAGCGGAAAAACGTAGCCAGAGCCTCGGTCATTTTAGCTACCGTATTCAGCCCGGCGGCAATGGCTTCCCCCCGGATTCCTTCCAGAGTGTTATACAGGAAGTGTGGATTGATCTGATTCTGCAGTGCGATGTACTGTGCCTGCCTCTTGGTCGCATGGATCATGTCGTTGGTGGACAGAAGCTCCTGAAGCTTGTCAAAAGCCGCTTCCGTTGCGGGACTGGCAGGATGGTCCTGACTGGAAACGCCTTGCAGGGTATACCCTTCCGTAAACAGTTCCATCATTTTTTCTGTTTCCTGAAACGGGCGTTTCAGCTCCTTCCGGATCAGGACAATCAGCAAAATATACAGAACTGCAGCAGGCAGCAGGAAAAACAACATTCGATGCAAATAAAGACAGCTGACTGCCAGAGCAAGCAACAGGACAGCTCCCAACCCGAGAAGAAGGCCAATTACCCAGGCAACCCGTTCCGATAAAAATCTCCATTTTTGTTTCATCCCATCCCCTCCGTCAGGAGTAAAGCTTGCGAAATTCACCGGGCCGGACGCCGGTATTCTTCCTGAAGTTTTTGGTGAAGTATTTCAGATCTGCATAGCCGACCTGTTCACATATTTTTGCGATGGACAGATTGCTTTCCTTCAACAGTTCCTTTGCCCGATCCATTCGGACCTGGGACAAATATTCCACAAAGTTCTGTCCGGTTTCCTTTTTGAAAAGAGTGCTGAAATAGGAGGGATTAAAACCTGCCACACCACTGACCTCTTCCAGGGTAAGCGGTTCCGAAGCATGTTCCCGGATGTACTGCCTTGCCATACGGATCGGCCGGATATTCCCCCGCTGCCGGAGGGAAACCAGCTCCTCCATGGAAGATTGGATGGCTGTGCAGAGTTCCTCCCAAACCGCACGGGCCGATGCACAATCCTCCGCACGAACCTGGAAATCGCCCACAAAGCCGTCCGTATCGGGCAATTCACAGGGAAGGCCCCGCAGAAACAGGACATAGGAACTGCACACCTCGTTTGCCAGATACAGAACATCCCCGCCCGTCGTTGATCCGCAGTTGAAAAGCCCTTCCCCCATCCGGCGGACTGCGTCCACCACCGATCGGGGATCCATAATCTCCAGTCCTTCCTCCATCTCACGAACCGTACGCGCCAAAAGAGAACGATGATGCAGGTATGGACGATCTCCGGGCGGTGCATACAGCAATTTGCCCACTCCCTCCACCAACCGCTCATCCAGCGCACGGCGGGCACTGTCCATGGACTGAGCCAGCTCCACGGTGGTCCCCACCGCCTTCCCCAAACCTATTGAAAACCGTCCGGGAAGCAGGTCCATGTGTGCTGTCATTTCATCCAATGCCGCCTTGAGCTGACGGCGTACCGCCTGACGTTTTTCCGGAAGATAGTTCAGAATGCCCCATGCCCTGGTACCCTGAAAGAAAAACTCCGATTCCATGCAAAGCGGCCTCAATAGGGTACGTAAAATATGAAGAACTTTTCCCCCCAATACCTCAATTGCCTCCGGTGTAAGCCTGCCGGAACTTCCGTCCGCCTTGACAGCCACTGTTTCAAAGCAGCCGGGGCGCAGTGCATAATGATAGTTTTGATTGATTTGTTCCAGCTGAAGTGCCCGTGAATCCGTATTTTTGTTCAGCAGCAGGTCGGTAAACAAGCCGGAACGCAGTCTGTCCCGGTCACTTTGCAGCCGCAGCTTCAGCTGTTCCTTCTGCGTAAGCTGCTCGGTCCGGCGCCGATAACGGTCCTGCATTTTTTTCAAAGAGGAGGCCAGTTCCTCCTGCTTTACAGGTTTGAGCAGATACTCCCCCACTCCGTATTTAATGGCAGTCTGTGCATATTCAAAGTGTCCGTATCCGCTAATAATGATAAATTCCAGCCGGCCGCACAGCCTTTTTGCACGGCGGATCAGGTCCAACCCGTCACAGCCGGGCATACGAATATCGGTAACCATCAGATCCGGCAAAAGGCATTCCACCAACTCCAACGCTTCCAGGCCGTTGTGAGCTGTGCCGACAATCCGCATATCAAATGCTGACCAGTCTACCAGGTTGCAGATCAGCTGACAAACCTTTTCTTCGTCATCCGCTACGACCACCTTGATCACGGTACCCACTCCCCCTCCACATTGATTCACTTGTACTAAATTATTCTATCGTCTTTTGAACAATCCGTCAAATGACTTGCCCTGAACAAATGCACTCATTTTGGGCTCTCATGCATTTTCGATACTGATTGGGCGGACAGCCATACTTTTTCCTGAAGCAACGATTGAAATACCCGATGTTATTGAAGCCAATGTCCAGGGCAATCCGCAGAATCTGTTTGTCGGTATGCAGCAACTGACAGGAAGCTTCGGACAACCGCAGGTTCACCAGATATTCAATCGGGGAACAAGATGTCATCTGCCGGAACAATTTTCCAAAATATCCCGTACTCATGTTTGCTGTGGCGGCAAGCTGCGGCACAGTGATAGGATCCGACAGATTTTCATTCATATAGATAATTGCCTTCTTCACACTTTGGGCCGCTCCGGCCGCACCCTGGCCGCGCCTGGGCCTTCGAATGGCATCTGTTGAAAGCACCACATAAGCAAGCAGCTCATACAGACAGGACTTTGCAAGGAGTTCATAGGGGCCGATTGGATTACACAAAGTGTGATAGGTTTTCTCAAACAGGGGATAAATCCGGTCTCCCTGCCATATCCCCGGCGGACGGTCCGGCAGAAATATGCCGGCTCCCATCTGATTGGCGCATAACGGCTCCATATACTTTGTCTGTACAACATCGTCCAGCAGTCCCTGAAGAAAAGACATCGAAAAAACAATGCTTCGGTACCGGCATATGCTGTTCCTGTAAGGCACGGCCATATGCAGACTGTTCCCGGGTACAAAAACCACACTGTTTTCCTTCATCAGCTTCTTTTCCCCGTTGACCGAAAAGACAGTACATCCCTCATAAACGGCAAAAAACTCCCATTCGTCGTGCCAGTGGCATTCCAAAACCATTCCGCTGATATCCGGACCGTACCAGTCATATGTGGCTATGGGAAAGTCCCTGTCCCCATGAGTCTTCATTTCGCGCATCGTCCTGTCAACCATTGATGAAATCAACTCCTGCCTCTTTTTATCCCTTAGGACAAATATCCGTCGTGTCCTGAGTAAATTACTTCCTGAGTAAATTACTTCCTGAGCAAATTACCTCCTGAGTAAATTGTTTCCCGGCAGTTTGTTTAAAGATCAACTGCTTTCTGTATGTATTGTATAAAAAATATTGCAATAGTGCAATAATTCATCGGAATAATGCAAGCATAGTCATTTGGCAGGCGATATCATTGGAAAGAGAGCAGCAGAATATCTCCATCCAGACAAACTCATAATCAGTAATACAACAAAACTTTCAGGGAGGTCTTTCGTTGAAATTCACCAATGGATACTGGCTGTTAAAAAAGAACGTAAAATGTTATGGCGCAGCTGCGGTTACGGATGTGGCCATTATGCAAAATCGCGTTATTGTGTATGTTTCCCCGACAAAAGTATCAAACAGGGGACAGACTCTCACCGGCCCTCTGCTGACCATTGAATTTACTTCCCCGCATATTGATGTGATTGGAATAAGGATGTATCACTTCAAGGGCACGGTGAAACGTGGACCGGAGTTCGATCTCCATACAAAGGATCTGCAACTGACGGTTACCCAGGATGAAAAGAAGCTGACCATCCTTTCCGGCAGCCTGATCGTCCAGGTGGAAAAGGATCCTTTCCGTATCTGCTATTATTACGGTGAGAATTTCCTCACCCTGTCCGATACCAAACAACTCGCTTACCTGACGGTGGATCAGAAGCCTTATGTCCGGGAGCGCCTGAACCTGTCCGTCGGCGAATGCCTGTACGGCCTGGGGGAGCGCTTTTCCAATTTCGTAAAAAACGGTCAGTCGGTGGACATCTGGAATGCGGATGGAGGTACTTCCTCTGAACAGGCATATAAAAACATCCCTTTTTACGTTTCCAACAGAAAATATGGGGTTTTTATCTGCCACACCGGGAAAATTTCGTTGGAAATCGGATCGGAATCGGTCTCAAAAACCCAGTTCAGCGTAGACGGCGAGGAGCTGAATTACTTCATGATCGGCGGAGACAGCCTGAAGCAGGTCCTGATCAATTATACGGATATGACTGGAAAGCCCGCGCTTCCTCCTGCATGGAGCTTCGGCCTGTGGCTGTCCACCTCCTTTACCACTGACTATAACGAAGAAACTGTCACCCATTTTGTCGATGGCATGGAGAAACGCGGTATCCCGCTTTCCGTCTTTCATTTTGACTGTTTCTGGATGAAGGAATACGAATGGTGCAATTTCCGATGGGACCCGGAAAAGTTCCCCCATGTCGAATCCATGCTTTCCCGTTTAAAGGAAAGGGGGCTGAAAATATGCGTCTGGATCAATCCGTATATTGGTCAGAAATCTCCGCTGTTCCATGAGGGAAAAGAGAACGGATACCTGCTGAAAAAGGCGGATGGCAGCGTCTGGCAATGGGATATGTGGCAGCCGGGAATGGCGATTGTGGATTTTACAAATCCCGATGCTGTAAACTGGTACAAGGGATACCTCCGGAAACTCCTTCAGCTGGGTGTGGACTGTTTCAAAACAGACTTCGGTGAAAGAATCCCGCTGGACGTGTGCTACAGTGACGGTTCCGACCCCGCCAAAATGCATAATTACTATACTTATCTCTACAACAAGGCCGTATTTGAACTGCTGCAGGAATGCAGGGGACCGCAGGAAGCCGTATTGTTTGCAAGAAGCGCAACGGCAGGTTCCCAGAAGTATCCGGTTCATTGGAGCGGGGACTGCGAAGCCACCTACGAATCCATGGCGGAATGTCTTCGCGGAGGGTTGTCACTGGCCCTGGGAGGCTTCGGTTACTGGAGCCATGATATCGGCGGCTTTGAAAACACCGCCACGGCAGACCTGTACAAGCGTTGGGTGGCGTTCGGATTATTGTCCACCCATTCCCGGCTGCACGGCAGTTCGTCCTATCGTGTGCCCTGGCTGTTTGACGAAGAATCCGTCGATGTACTGAGGTATTTCGTAAACTTAAGAATGAAGCTTATGCCTTATATCTACAGCGCAGCATGTGAAACTTCCCGGACCGGCATCCCGGTTATGCGGCCCATGGTGATGGAATATACGGACGATGCGGCGTGTGCTTACCTGGAAAGGCAGTATATGCTGGGAGAAAGCATTGTTGTGGCACCGATTTTCAACCAAAATGGTTCTTCGGAAATATATCTGCCGGAAGGAACATTCACTCATCTGTTGACCAACGAGACGATCCGCGGCGGGCGTTATATCAGGAGAACCTACGATTATTTCAGTCTCCCCCTGTGGGTCCGGCCAAACAGTATTCTTGCCATGCTGGAGGAATCGGAAGCGGATAAAGGTACCACGTATGACAGTTCCACTCCCATGCTCTTTCATATCTACGAACCGGAAGAAAGTGCCATAGCCAACCTGTATGACAGCAGAGGGGATATCATGTGCACCATACATGCAAACTCAGACGGCAACAGGGTTACGGTCCGTTTCGAAGGCAAATGTCCAGGCGGCACGGTCCGGGTGTCCCGGAAGGGACAGACCGGGACAGCGCCGATTGACAAGGAAGCGGCGGAAGCTGTCGTGCTTTTGTCGTAATTCCTGTCCAGATCCGTATGCAGCCTGGAGACAGGCCGCATATGGATATTACGCAATGCATTATATGTGATTCCATTAGAAGAAGATTTTTAACAGAAGTTCGGACGAGATCAAAACGTATGAGCATGAGAAAGGAGCTCGAATGAAACCATTATATCGTTTTCAATTGAAGTCACTTTCTTTTGAGGAAAGGGCGAAAGATCTGGTATCTCATCTGACCCGGGAAGAGAAGATTGGGATGGTAACCTCCCGTCTGGACGATGTACCCCGCCTGGGAATCAGGAAGACGAACTTTGGTGTGGAAATTGCCAGGGGGCTGGTTCAGCGCGACAACAAGCGGGAGACCACTATTCTCCCCCAGCCCTGGGGTATGGCTGCCATGTTTGACGATGCTCTCATGGAAAAGCTGGGAGATATGGCCGGAGATGAGGTGCGCATCAGCAATCAGATGGAGGAAAGCCCCAGTTCCCTGGTATTATTTGGCCCAACCGTGGATATGGAACGGGATCCCCGCTGGGGACGCAATGAGGAAGCTTATGGAGAAGATCCCTGTCTGACCGGGAAAATGACAGTTGCCTATACGAAGGGCCTTGCGGGAAAGGACCCAAAATATCTGAAGTCCGCTCCCCTGCTCAAACACTTTTATGCAAACAACTACGAAAACGAACGTCAGACCACCAGCGCAAATATCACGCCACGCCTGAAGCATGAATACTATCTCAAGGCATTTGAGTCCGCAATCCGCGAAGGTGGTGCAGTAGGCCTGATGACCGCTTACAATAGGATCAATGGAATAGAAGCCCTGAATAACCCGGATGTATCAGAAATCTGCAAAAAGAAATGGGGCATGATTTTTGCGGTCAGCGATGGCGGAGATTTTGCACAAAATGTGTCAGCCCACCGCACCTGGGCAAATCATGCAGAGTCGATTGCAGGCGTTCTCGGTGTGGGAGCAGATATGATGCTGGACAGCCGTGACATAGTAGATCCAGCTGTGCGTGAAGCATTGAACCGGGGATATCTTTCAGAAGAAAACCTGGATAAGGCTTTGACTGCCATGCTTCAGATCCGTTTCATGCTTGGAGATTTCGATCCGGAGGAAAATCCATATGCTCACATGGACCCTTCCCTCCTTGCCTGCAGTGAGCATAAACAATTGGCAGTAAGGGCAGCGGAAGAATCGATGATCCTTCTGGAAAACAGAGGCCTGCTTCCATTGAAGGACGATGGTAAATGTAAACTGGCAGTTTTGGGGCCACTTGCCAATAAAAACTATACCTGTTGGTACTGTGGCTATGCTCCGCATCAAATATCTGTGACAGAAGGATTACGGGAAAAGCTGGGAGAAAATCGGGTTCTTATGGATGAATGTTTTGATCATATCATTCTCAAATCCCGACGGACCGGAAAATATGTCCGGACTGGTGAAAATGGGGAACTGATTGCAGATTCCCCTATCGAAAGGGCAGAGGTGTTTGAATGCTGTGATTGGGGATTCGGATCCTGGACCCTCCGTTCCTTAAGAACCCGAAAATACATCACGGAAGGCAGCGGGTTGAAAAAAGCTCCGGATGGAATCAAAACGAATAATACTTCTGCCATTTCGATTCATCCGGGTATGAATTGTGTCTCAGAGGAAGCCTTTGGCTGGTTTGTCAAGGAATTGATCAAAGCCAGGAACGAAAATGGTGTTCTGTATCTTAAATCCTGGCAGGACCGTGATATTATTGCCGATGATTCAGGGCATATCGTTTCCGCATCAACTCCCGGGGACGGTCTGGAAAAGCAATTTGAAACAGAAGTCTTGTCCTCTGGTAAGGACAGAGCGTCAAAACTGGCTGGAGAAGCCGATTATGTTATCGTTTGTGCGGGCAATCATCCGCTTATCAACGCCCGTGAAGAACACGACCGGCCGGATATCTGTCTGCCTTTAAAGCAAAGTGCATTATTGGACGCTGCATGCCATGCCAATGAGAATACCTTGTTATATTTAATTACCGGATATCCCTTCGCCATTGAGAAGGAACGAAGAATAGCAAAGGCAGTACTCTGCTCTACTCATCTTGGCCCAGGTCTCGGGCGGGTAGCAACAAATACAATTTTCGGCGATAACAATCCTGCCGGCCGGACTCCAACGACATGGTACCGGTCTGTTCGGGATCTACCTGCCATGAACGATTATGATATTATGAAAAACAGGACCACTTACCTATATTTTGATGGAGATCCTCTCTATCCTTTTGGCTATGGACAAAGTTACACTGAGTTTGACTACTCCAACGCAGAAACAGAAAAGAAGGTATACAAGGAAGACGAGAAAATCAGCGCTTCTGTAACCGTGGAAAACATCGGCCCTTGTAATGGAGACGAAGTGGTACAGCTTTATGTGGTCCCGCCTAAATCGGTCTATCCCAGGCCCCGTAAAATGCTGAAGGCTTTTCAACGTGTTTTCGTGAAAAAAGGTCAGTCCGTTTGTGTGAACCTTTCCTTTCGGGCTTCTGATCTGGCGTTCTGGTGTACGGATACGGAATGCTTTGTAGTAGAGGACGGAGATTATATCCTGCAAATTGGAGCATCTTCCGAAGATATACGATGTAAAGTTACGGTTCATGTAATTGGCACAGAGATCACCGGCAGGGATGCCCAAAAAAGGAGGAGTGCCATCGATGTGGACGATTACCGTGAAGTACAGTTTCTCACAGACAGGAAAGACGCAAAGCCCTATCTGGAAGCCAGGGATTTTCGGAGTTTTGCCGTATATAAAGGACTGGACCTAAAAGGCTGTGATGCCTTCGAAGCGTTGATTTCATCCCCTGCAGGACATGCGGACCTGATCCTTGCGGACAATAACACAGGAGAGATGATAGGCATTTGCAGATCTGCAGGCACCGGAAGCCTGACACAATTTTCTCCCGTTTACTGCAAGATCTGCCCGCAGGATGGGCTATTCGATCTTCGCATTTGCTTTACGGTACAGACTTCGTTGAAATTTTTCCGCTTCTATTTGAACAAAAGCATAATAGTATCATAGGAATCATGGGACTCATTCAAGTTATGTATTGCTGAGATAGGCGAACGCCTTGAAACGCTTTGTTCAAATCATTATTCAAACTCGTCGCCGGAGGTAGCTGCTCCATCTGCCTCCGGACGACAAGTCCCGTATTGGAATGTATAACAGCTAAGTCGCCTGGATTAGAGATGTCTTTGCATCACAACAATTACGTGGCTTTCTGTTTGTGCTTCTACACCTGTTTTTTGAAAATGATTCTTGATCCAAAAGGATTCACTTTGAGGATTTCCCTTCATATATCCAAGCTTTACAGAAGAAAATCCGGATTCTTTTAAGTATTTGCAGGCTTCCGTGATGATGGCAGTCCCAATTCCCTTCCCCTGTACTTGCTGATTCATCATGAAGAAGCCTATAAAGGCGGTTTTTGCATCGGGATACCCGGATATTAAATCCATCACCGCAATAAGCAATTCACCTTTATAAAAGCCAAGATAATATTTATCTTTCAGTGCTTTTCCCTTTGGTAATGACGTCAGATCTTTTTTTAAGCTGCAAATCGTTACAAATGGTGGACAATATTGATAATACAATGGATTGTTTTTACAAAGCATATACACTTCCGGTATATCGGCTTCTTCCATTCGCTTCACTCGATATTCCGTAGACAATAATTCAATTTCCATCTGCTATTATTCGCCGCCTCCATTCTCTTCTGCCAGTCTTCCATGATACGCAGCTTGTCTCCAATATGAGTTACGGCATATGACCATGCATCAGGGTTCCGTGGTAATATAAGTCAGGCATGTTTAAGCTCCTCTATTGCATCGTGAGTTTCGCTCTTTTATAGCTAATTGCCAAAATCCAACCTCTCCTGCAAAATTCTTTATGCAATGTTTTACCATGGCAAATATCAACTTTCAATAATTCAATGCAAAAAAAGTATAGGTGCATCCGGCCGCCAAGAGGTAGTTGCTGATCTTATAATTGATTGTGCGGCAGATCAAATATTCTTCGCATTTTCTTTACGGAACAGACTTCTGTATTTTGGTTGGAATTTCCTATTTACTTTTCATCCTCTCAATCTGATTTTTAAAATATTCGATATAGCTTTGGAATCGTTCAATCTTTGGCTCTTCATGTAATGCCTCTATCAGAGCAAGTGCTCGCCTGGTTTCGGAAATTGCCTCACTTGTTTTACCATCTGCTTCATAGCATTCGGCTATTTTCCACATCATCTGAATCAATATCTCAAAGGAAATCCATTTTTGCTTTGCTGCAGCTTCGTATTTTGGTTTTCCTGTCAAAATAAATGCCATTTCGGAGAGCTTTGTGAAATACAGCTCAGGTATTTGCTTCATAGTTGCAATGGCTGAGGTGGTATCGCCCTTTGCGTTATAAGCGTAAGCTAGAAAGCGGAGTGCATCGTATTTGATATCGTTTTCGGTAGTTTTCTCAATCAATCGGCTGGCGAGAGTAATGGTTTCATCCGGGTTATTCGTGTAGTTCATCACATAAAGAAGATTGTTAAGAAGAATGTCATTATCGGGATATTGTTTCAAACCTTCTTCAAGTATACGGCGACTTTCTTCCGGATTTTTTTCACGATATTGATATGCTTCTGCACAAATGACATCAATTTTTTCTTTCATTTCCTTGAGGTTGAACTCAAACAATTCATCCATCGTCACCCCGAAATAACTGGCAAGAGACGGTGCAAGAGTAATATCGGGCAAGGCGATATTGTTTTCCCATTTTGACACCGCTTGAAAAGATATACCAATAGCATCGGCGAGTTGCTCTTGCGTAATGCCTCGAGCCTTACGCAAAGTTTTAATTTTGTTTCCGAGAAGTAATTTCATAATGCTCACCTTTTTTAGCAAAAGTAAAGGGCGCTCTTTCTGATCCTTATTCTAACAAATGAATCAAAGCAAAGCAATAACTGCTTAAGCGAAGACAATTCTACCGTGAGTAGAATCCAGTCTTTCATGGATTTTCGCTACAGGTAGTTGTGCTTTCTTATTTTACCTCCAAAAATATAAATATAACTCAAGGCTACTCGTTCAATTCCAGTTTATCTGCATATTATATTAAAGCCTGCATCTATAATTCTGAATTTTGAGACATAGAGAAAGACATAGCTTACCTTTGGCAGAAGCTATGTCTTTCTGGTCGGGGCGACAGGATTTGAACCTGCGGCCTCTTCGTCCCGAACGAAGCGCGCTACCAAGCTGCGCCACGCCCCGATAAAATTGGAGCCAATAAAGGGATTCGAACCCTTGACCTGCAGTTTACGAAACTGCTGCTCTGCCAGCTGAGCTATATTGGCAACCGTTATGCATTACAGCTACTGATTATAACATAAAATTCTCAATCTGTCACCTATTATTTCTGAAAACCGGATTTTACCGCTTTGCGTGAATAGAAAAAGTAACATCCAGAGTCAAGCGACCTCATTGGACGTAAGTCT